>Ga0116227_10000213_pt1 | contig 103051 bp, 96 predicted proteins | sample S1TSphgellanicum_FD_89693 | JGI IMG/M metagenome (GOLD analysis project Ga0116227, IMG submission 89693) | Host-associated microbial communities from peat moss isolated from Minnesota, USA - S1T2_Fb - Sphagnum magellanicum MG | ecosystem: Host-associated > Plants > Peat moss > Unclassified... | reverse complement strand
TTATCATCTTAAAACGAATTAAAGCACTTCTGGTGCTAATGATACAATTTTCATGAATTGTTTTTCACGAAGTTCTCTTGCTACCGGACCAAAAACACGAGTTCCTCTCATTTCCCCTGCAGCGTTCAAAAGAACACATGCATTATCATCGAAACGGATATAAGAACCATCAGCTCTTCTCACTTCTTTTTTGGTACGTACAACAACTGCAGTTGAAACAGCTCCTTTTTTAACGTTTCCGTTAGGAGTTGCATCTTTAATAGATACTACAATCTTGTCACCAACAGAGGCATACCTTCTTTTGGTACCTCCTAAAACACGGATAGTTAAAACTTCTTTTGCTCCCGTGTTATCTGCTACTTTTAGTCTTGATTCCTGTTGTACCATAATTATTTAGCTCTTTCTAAGATTTCAACTAATCTCCAACATTTTGTTTTACTTAAAGGACGCGTTTCGCTAATTCTTACAGTATCTCCAATGTTACAGTCGTTTGTTTCGTCGTGTGCAACGTATTTCTTTGTTTTCAACACGAACTTACCGTATAATGGGTGTTTTACTTTTCTTACTTCAGCAATAACAATAGACTTATCCATTTTATTTGAAGTAACAACACCTATTCTTTCTTTTCTTAAATTTCTTTTTTCTTCCATCTTTCAGCAGAATACAATTATTGTAACTCTCTTTTAGTTAACTCTGTAGCCAATCTTGCAACTGTTCTTCTCACACTTCTAATTTGAAGCGGGTTCTCAATTGGAGAAATAGCGTGAGCCATTTTTAGGTCAGCATATATTTTCTTAGTTTGACTAAGTTTTTCTTGCAACTCCGCTGCAGAAAGATCTTTTATTTCTGATTGTTTCATAATATAAATTTAATTATGCTTCGAAATCTCTAGCAACGACGAATTTAGTTTTTACTGGAAGCTTTTGAGCTGCAAGACGTAACGCCTCTTTTGCAACTGATAAAGGAACTCCTCCAACTTCAAACATAATTCTTCCGGGTTTAACAACGGCAGCCCAATATTCAACGGCACCTTTACCTTTACCCATACGTACCTCAAGAGGCTTCTTAGTAATTGGTTTGTCTGGAAATATTTTGATCCATAATTGTCCTTCTCTCTTCATGAAACGAGTTGCAGCAATACGCGCAGCTTCTATTTGACGAGAAGTTAAGAACATTCCATCTTCATGTACAGATTTAATACCAAACATTCCATTAGAAAGTTCATGCCCTCTTTGAGAGTTACCTTTCATTTTACCCTTTTGTACCTTACGGTATTTTGTTCTTTTAGGCTGTAACATTTTTCTTTAGTTTAAAAATTTACTTTCTTTTACGAGCGTCTGGTTTTCCACCTTTATTAAAGTTAGATTTACCTCTAGGGGCATCTCCACCTTTACCACCACCAGTTCCAGATTGTTTTTTATCCATTCCTGCAAGCGGAGAAAGATCTCTCTTTCCATAAACTTCACCTTTCATGATCCATACTTTGATACCCATTCTACCGTAAGTAGTGTGAGCTTCAGCCAAAGCATAATCAATGTCAGCTCTGAAAGTTGATAGAGGAATTCTACCTTCTTTGAAACCTTCTGAACGTGCCATCTCAGCACCATTCAAACGACCAGAAATCAAAACTTTGATACCCTCAGCGTTCATACGCATAGAAGCAGCAATAGCCATTTTGATTGCACGTCTGTAAGAAATACGGCTTTCGATTTGACGAGCGATGCTTGTCGCCACAAGATAAGCATCTAATTCAGGTCTTTTGATTTCAAAGATGTTGATTTGAACCTCTTTGTCAGTAACTTTCTTAAGTTCTTCTTTCAACTTGTCTACCTCTTGTCCGCCTTTTCCGATAATGATACCAGGTCTGGCAGTAGTGATAGTAACGGTTACAAGCTTTAAAGTTCTCTCGATGATTACTTTTGATACACTAGCTTTTGATAAACGAGCGTGGATATACTTTCTGATTTTGTGATCTTCGGCAAGTTTATCACCGTAATCATTTCCACCATACCAGTTTGAGTCCCACCCTCTGATGATACCAAGTCTATTTCCAATTGGATTTGTCTTTTGTCCCATGCTGCTTAAGAATTGCTTTGTGTGTTATTGATAGCTCCAAGCACGATTGTTACGTGATTAGAACGTTTTCTTATTCTGTGTGCACGACCTTGTGGAGCTGGACGAAGTCTTTTCAACATCATTCCACCATCTACTCTGATCTCTTTAACAAATAATCCAGCCTCTTCTAAATTACCTTCACTATTTTTTTGCTCCCAGTTATTGATTGCAGATAATAATAGTTTCTCTAATTTTCTTGAAGCTTCTTTAGAACTGAATCTTAAGATGTTAAGTGCTCTTTCTACCTTCTGACCTCTTACCAAGTCCGCTACTAAGCGCATTTTTCTAGGTGAAGTAGGGCAGTTATTCAATTTTGCGAAAGCAATAGACTTATTAGCCTCTTTTCTCGCATCTGCTGTTTCTCTTTTACGAACTCCCATTGCTTCTTATTTTTTACCTTTATTTTTTGCTCCAGCATGACCTCTAAAAGATCTAGTTGGTGAAAACTCTCCTAATTTGTGACCTACCATGTTTTCTGTTACGTAAACTGGTACAAATTGACGACCGTTATGAACTGCGATAGTTTGTCCAACGAAATCCGGAGTAATCATAGAAGCTCTAGACCAAGTCTTTACTACACTATTTTTACCACTTTCTACGTTTTCCTGAACTTTCTTGTCTAACTTATAATGAACGAAAGGTCCTTTTTTTAATGAACGTGCCATATCTTATTATTTCTTTCTACGTTCTACGATATACTTGTTACTCGGGTTTTTCTTAGAACGAGTTCTATAACCTTTTGCTGGTATTCCATTTCTTGAACGTGGATGTCCACCAGAAGAACGTCCTTCTCCACCACCCATTGGGTGATCAACAGGGTTCATTGCAACAGGTCTTGTTCTAGGTCTTCTTCCTAACCATCTTGTTCTACCAGCTTTTCCTGATACAACTAATTGGTGGTCTGAATTAGAAACAGCTCCAATTGTAGCCGAACAAGTTAACAAGATCAATCTTGTTTCACCAGATGGCATTTTAATTGTAGCATATTTCCCATCTCTTGCCATTAATTGAGCAAATGTTCCAGCTGAACGAGCGATTACCGCACCTTGACCTGGACGTAACTCAATACAAGAGATTACAGTTCCCAAAGGAATTCTGCTTAAAGGCAATGTATTACCAATTTCAGGTTGAGATTCCGGACCAGAAACTAATTTCTGACCAACTTTCAATCCGTTTTGAGCAATTACATAAGTTTTCTCTCCATCAGCATAAGCTAATAAAGCGATAAATGCAGTACGATTTGGATCGTATTCGATTGATTTCACAGTAGCCGGAATTCCGTCTTTAGTTCTTTTGAAATCAATAATACGATATCTCTGCTTGTGACCACCACCCGTATAACGCATGGTCATCTTTCCTTGACTATTTCTACCTCCAGAGTTTTTTATCGGCGCTATCAAAGAGCGTTCCGGCTTATCAGTTGTAATGGCGTCATAACCATTCACAACTCTAAATCGCTGACCTGGGGTAATAGGTTTTAATTTTCTTACTGACATTTTTCTATCTTAGATATTGTTGTAAAAATCAATTGTTTCTCCTTCTTGTACTTGAACAATCGCTTTTTTAATTGCATTTGTCTTTCCACTGATCAAACCACTTTTAGTGTATTTTGTAGTTCTATCCGGTCTTACGTTCATCGTGTTAACTGAAACGATAGTTACTCCATAAGCAGCTTCAACAGCTTTCTTAATCTGAACTTTGTTTGCTTTTTTGTCAACAACGAATCCGAAGCGGTTTAAAACTTCACTTTCTTTGGTTACTTTTTCTGTTACTATAGGTCTAATTATGATACTCATATTCCTATTATTTGCTTAAATTTTCTTCGATTAACTCCAAAGAACCTTCTAAAAGCACTAAATTGTTAGTGTTTAAAATAGCGTAAGTGCTTAATTCTGAGCTAGTTACGACATTAGAAGCCTTTAAATTGCGTGACGACAAATATACATTTTTATTTGACTCTCCCAACACAAATAGAGATTTTTTATTTTCTAACCCTAAAGCTTTCAAAACGTTAATGAAATTTTTAGTGTTTGGCGCTTCAAAATTAAAGTCTTCAAGAACGATGATATTCGACTCTTTTGCTTTGATTGAGAAAGCTGATTTTCTTGCCAATCTTTTCAAGCTTTTATTCAATTTGAATGAATAACTTCTTGGTCTTGGTCCAAAAATTGTTCCACCACCTTTAAACAATGGATTTTTGATACTTCCCGCACGAGCCGTACCTGTTCCTTTTTGTTTTTTAATCTTACGTGTACTTCCTGTCACTTCAGCTCTTTCTTTAGCCTTGTGAGTCCCTTGTCTTTGATTAGCAAGATATTGCTTAACATCAAGGTATACAGCGTGATTGTTTGGTTCAATTGCGAATACTGAATCAGAAAGTTGAACTTTTCTTCCAGTATCTTTTCCGTTGAAATCTAATACTTTTACTTCCATTACTTCTGAATGATTACATAAGAGTTTTTATGTCCAGGAACACATCCTTTAATAACAAGCAGGTTCTTTTCAGCAACCACTTTTAAAACTCTAAGGTTTTGAACTTTTACATTGTCTCCTCCCATTCTTCCAGCCATACGCATTCCTTTGAATACTCTAGATGGATAAGAAGAAGCTCCTACAGAACCTGGCGCTCTTAAACGGTTGTGTTGACCGTGAGTTGCTTGTCCAACACCACCAAATCCGTGACGTTTAACAACCCCTTGAAAACCTTTACCTTTAGATACACCTTGTACATCTACAAATTCTCCTTCAGCAAAAATAGAAACATCAATAAGATCCCCTAATTTTTGTTCAGTTGCAAAATCTTGAAATTCAACGACTTTTTTCTTAGCAACAGTTCCAGCTTTTTTAAAGTGACCTAAAGCCGCTTTAGTGGAATGTTTCTCGTTTTTGTCATCGAAACCAAGTTGCAACGCTTCGTACCCGTCAACACCTTTGGTTCTGACTTGGGTAACAACACACGGCCCAGCTTCGATTACTGTACAAGGAATGTTTTTCCCGTTTTCGTCGAAAATGCTAGTCATGCCGATTTTTTTACCAATTAACCCAGACATAAATATTAATTATTAATTACTAAAATTCCCTTCAATTTGAAAATAACAGAAATTTCCAAACAGGGAGTGCAAAAGTATACATTAAAATTGAATATACCAAACAGTTAGAAAAATTAAATCGCTCATTATCAAAATCAAAGCTTCATTCTACCTTCATTCAATATTTTAATCCTCACGAAAATCAAATTTCACAATATCAATACACAGCCGTATTCAACTTAACAATTACATAATATCGACTAGAAAAAACTTCGGCAACAGCCTAAACACAAGACATTTCAGGAAAAATAAAAATAAATTACAAAAATAAACATTTAAGAAAAAATCATCAGCCAAAACTTTTAACCACAAAAAAAAAGCGAGACATTTCTGACTCGCTTTTATATGTAAAATATAATAAAAAATTATACTTTTATTTCTACTTCAACACCACTTGGTAATTCAAGTTTCATTAATGCATCAATAGTTTTAGATGAAGATGAATAAATATCAATCAATCTCTTGTATGACATTACTTCAAATTGCTCTCTCGCTTTTTTATTAACGTGCGGAGAACGTAACACAGTGAAAAGTTTTTTGTGAGTTGGTAACGGAATTGGACCTGTTACAACTGCTCCAGTAGTTTTTACTGTTTTTACGATCTTTTCAGCAGACTTATCTACCAACATGTGATCGTAAGATTTTAGTTTTATTCTGATTTTTTGACTCATTTTCTTAAGAATTAAGCGTTACCTTTTGCTTTTTTAATTACCGCTTCTGAAATATTAGAAGGCGTTTCTGCATAGTGAGAAAACTCCATTGTTGAAGTAGCTCTACCAGAAGACAATGTTCTCAATGTTGTCACATATCCAAACATTTCTGATAATGGCACATCAGCCTTAATAGTTTTAGCACCGTTTCTATCACCCATGTCATTAACCTGACCTCTACGACGGTTAATATCACCTACGATATCTCCCATGTTTTCTTCGGGAGTAATAACCTCCATTTTCATGATTGGCTCAAGAATTACCGCTCCAGCAGCTTTAGCAACTTCTCTATACCCCATTCTAGCAGCTAACTCAAAAGAAAGCGCATCTGAATCGACAGGGTGGAAAGATCCATCAGTTAAAGTTACTTTCAAACTATCAACCTGATATCCTGCTAAAGGACCAGTTTTCATAGCTTCACGGAAACCTTTCTCTACAGATGGAATATATTCTTTAGGAACGTTACCACCTTTTACAGCATTAATAAATTGCAATCCTACAGGAACTTTACCATCAACTTCATCAGCCGGCTCAAGTGTAAATACGATATCCCCGAATTTACCACGACCTCCTGATTGTTTCTTGTATGTTTCTCTGTGCGTAGCACTTCTTGTAAACGCTTCTTTATACTCAACTTGAGGCTCACCTTGGTTTACTTCAACTTTAAATTCACGCTTCATACGATCAATCAAGATATCTAAGTGAAGCTCACCCATACCTGAAATAATAGTTTGTCCAGAAGCCTCATCTGTTCTAACAGTAAACGTTGGATCCTCTTCAGCTAATTTCGCTAAAGCCATACCCATTTTATCTACGTCAGCCTTAGTTTTAGGCTCAATTGCAATACCAATTACAGGCGCAGGGAATTTCATTGACTCAAGAATAATTGGGTGTTTTTCATCACACATTGTATCTCCAGTCTTGATATCCTTAAATCCAACTGCCGCTCCAATATCCCCTGCCTCGATATACTCGATAGGATTTTGTTTGTTAGCATGCATTTGATAGATACGAGAAATTCTTTCTTTGTTTCCAGAACGAGTATTCAAAATATATGAACCCGCATCTAAACGACCAGAATAAGCACGGAAGAAAGCTAAACGACCAACATAAGGGTCAGTAGCAATTTTAAATGCTAAAGCAGCGAATGGCTCTTTTACATCTGGACGACGAAGAATTTTTCTTTGATCTTCTTCTAACAATTCAGCATCATCAGGATGAATCCCTTCGATACCTTCTTTATCCATTGGAGATGGTAAATACTTACAAACAGCATCTAACATAAATTGAACTCCTTTGTTTTTAAAAGAAGAACCAGCAAGCATAGGAATGATTGCCATATCTATAGTTGCAGCCCTTAAAGCTTTATTAATCTCCTCTTCAGTAATAGAAGTTTCATCTTCCATGTATTTATCAAGAAGATTCTCATCGTAATCAGCAACTGCCTCAATAAGAATAGATCTATATTCTTTTACTTCTGCAAGCATATCCTCAGGGATAGGCACGATATCAAAAGTAGCACCCTGAGTTTCATCATGCCAGATAATAGCCTGATTTTTCACTAAGTCAACTACACCTTTGAAATCATTCTCTTCACCAATTGGCAAAGTGATTGCAACAGCATTAGATTTTAACATGTCTCTAACTTGCTGACATACATTCAAAAAGTTAGAACCTTGTCTGTCCATTTTATTAACAAATCCCATACGAGGAACTCTATATTGATCAGCAAGTCTCCAGTTAGTTTCTGATTGAGGCTCTACACCATCAACAGCACTAAATAAGAAAACCAAACCATCAAGTACACGTAATGAACGATTTACCTCTACAGTAAAATCAACGTGTCCAGGAGTATCAATAATATTAAAATGGTAAGGCAATGTTTCTGGTAAAATTTTACCTTGTTCAGTTGGAAAATTCCACTCACAAGTAGTCGCAGCTGAAGTAATTGTAATACCTCTTTCCGCTTCCTGCTCCATCCAGTCCATTGTAGAAGCACCATTGTGTACCTCACCAATTTTATGTGTCTTACCAGTATAAAAAAGGATACGCTCAGTTGTTGTTGTTTTACCAGCATCAATGTGAGCAGCAATTCCGATATTTCTTGTATATTTTAAATCTCTAGCCATTTCTTACGAATTAAAATCTAAAGTGAGAGAAAGCTTTATTAGCTTCTGCCATCTTGTGAGTATCCATTCTTTTCTTAACCGCAGCACCTTCTTCTTTAGCAGCAGCTAAACATTCTGACGCTAAACGTTGTGCCATAGATTTTTCATTTCTTCTTCTAGAATAAAGTATTAACCACTTCATTGCCATAGAAATTTTTCTGTCTGGTCTAATTTGCATTGGAATTTGAAATGTAGCTCCACCAACTCTACGACTACGTACTTCTACGTGAGGCATAACGTTTGTTAAAGCATCTTTCCAAATTTCTAATGAAGATTTTTCTGAATCCTGCTTTTTAGACTCAATGATGTCAATTGCATCATAAAATACTTTGAAAGCTGTAGATTTCTTACCATCCCACATTAAGTTGTTTACAAAACGTGTTACCAATTGGTCGTTAAACCTCGGATCTGGTAAAAGTGGTCTTTTCTTTGCCGCTCTTTTTCTCATGTCTTTTTTTTAATAAAAAGTTATAGGTTATCCGTTAAATGTTATGTGTTACAGATTTACGACTTACATCTTCAATCCCCAACCTTAACTCCTAACCTCTAACTCTTAACGTTTTAAATTACTTTTTTGCTTCTTTTGGGCGTTTAGCACCGTACTTAGATCTTCTTTGCGTTCTTCCTGCAACTCCTGACGTGTCAAGCGCTCCACGAACGATATGATATCTAACACCTGGTAAATCTTTTACCCTTCCACCTCTAACTAATACTATCGAGTGCTCTTGTAAATTGTGTCCTTCTCCAGGGATGTAAGCATTCACTTCATTACCATTTGTCAAACGTACACGCGCAACTTTACGCATTGCAGAGTTTGGTTTTTTTGGTGTAGTAGTGTAAACACGCGTACAAACCCCTCTTCTTTGAGGACAAGAATCTAAAGCAACCGATTTACTCTTCTTAGTTATCTGAGTTCTTCCTGTTCTTACTAATTGTTGAATTGTTGGCATAATTAATACTAAAAATTTATTATGTATATTAAATTCCCGCTTTTTACGGGGTTGCAAATGTATAAAATATTTTTCAGTATACAAACGTTAATTCATTAATTTTCAATAACATTATTTAAGCTTATGTTTTTACAAACAAACAATTGATATTTGCAATACTTTTAAAAACCAAACAATTAGATTTGAAGCACCTCTTACACATAATTATTTTCTGCCTGAGCACATGCGGCTACAGCCAAAACTTTTATTTAAAAATAACCGGATCAAGCACAACCGAAAACCGGATAATTGATTCACTTAATTACACCACAAAACACCCCAACATCAACTCATTAAATAATGAAATAACAATCACATCCGAAAAACTAAGTAAAACAGGTTTTTTAGACAACAAACCACTAGAACTAAAACAGATAAATGATAGTTCATATACATCAAAAATAGATTTAAAAAACAGGATTAAAGCAATACATATATATATAGGTACAAATAATCAATTTTTAAACGCATTCGAAACAATAAAAGACTCTATAATTATTCCTTACTATAGCTTAGAAAATTTTCTAAATCAAAAAATAATTGACGCTGAAAAGAAGGGTTTTGCACTTAGCAAATTAAAACTTACAAACATCAAAAGAAAGAATTTGATAATTTACGCAGATTTAAATTTTAAATCCGAAAAAAAACGCAGTGTTAATTCAATTATTCTAACTCAAAATAATCCTGATGAAAAAAATTATTTCCCAAAAGGACACTTAAAACAATTAAATAAAAAATACCTAAACAAAACTTTTAATCAGAAAATCGTAAAGGAATTATATGATGATATCAATAATTTCGAATTTGTTACTCAAACAAAATACCCACAGATTTTATTCACAAACGACTCTACAAAAATATACACCTACATCGAAAAAAGAAAAGCAAACACTTTTGATGGCTATATAGGCTTTTCAAACGATGAAAACAAAAAAACTACAATCAATGGATATCTTGACATCGCACTAATAAATACACTTCATGCAGGAGAACAGTTTTCACTTTATTGGAAAAGCGACGGCAACCAACAAAAAACTTTTAATACAAGAATAGAAATCCCATATATTTTTAGCTCATCTTTAGGAGTAAAGGCGCAACTTAACATTTTCAAGCAAGACAGTACTTTTCAAAACACTAAAACAGCAATTGATTTAGGATATTACCTAAACTACAATTCTAAAATATACCTGGGATACCAGTCAACGGAATCAAGCGATATTCAAAACACTAACAACTCAACTATTAGCGACTACAAAAACGCCTATATCACTTCATCTCTTGAATACAGAAAAATTGATTATGACAACAATCTTTTCCCTAAAAAAGCCTACATCAATTTTATAATTGGCTACGGAAAAAGAAACACAAACAACACACCAGAAACAGCAGATTCGAGCCCACAGACTTATATAAACGCGAATTTCTCTTATAACTTTGAATTAAATACAAAAAATTACATCAACATAAACACACAAAGCTACTATCTAAAAAGCAAAAACTACATCACAAATGAACTGTTTAGATTTGGCGGCATTAATTCAATAAGAGGTTTTTCAGAAAACAGCCTTCAGGCCAATTTTACCTCTATGCTCCTCACGGAATACAGATATCTTATTTCAAAAAATTTATATATTAACTCAATTATAGATTACGGAATTTACCAAGATTTAACAAATAGTCAAAATCCCAACAAAATAAAAAATTTAGCAGGAATTGGAATCGGAACAACCATCCAAACTTCGGGCGGATTACTTCGGATTAATCTCACTAATGGCGGGACAAACCTTAGGGAAATTCAATTATTTAACACTATCGTTAACATTTGTTATAATGTTAAATTTTAACCTATTTTAAAAAATCGTTAACAGAACGTTAGGTTTATTAACATATTATTATGAATATTGTATTACTAATTCAAAATAATTGAGAAAATGAAACCAAAGTTCAATGGATTTTTAGTGCTTTTACTAGTACTATGCGCGCAATTAACCTTTGCGCAAGAAAGAGTCGTTTCGGGAACTGTTACAGATGATGCTGGCCTGCCACTACCAGGCGTAAGCGTATTAATCAAAGGAACAAAAACCGGAACCCAAACAGATTTTGATGGTAAATATTCCATCAAAGCAACATCAAGTCAAATTTTAGTGTTTAGCTACATCGGAATGAAGTCGCAAGAAATTACCGCGAGCTCATCACAAGTTAACACTAAGTTATCCGGAGACGCCCAGCAACTTGAAGGCGTAGTTGTAACAACCGCAATGGGTATTAAAAGAGAAAAAAAATCTCTTGGATACGCTTCGCAACAAATCTCAGGTAAAGACCTAAGCGGAGGTGCCGGAAGCACCAACGTTTCCAATCTTTTAGCCGGTAAAGCTGCAGGTGTAGAAGTTCAAAGAAACACTAACTTTGGAGGATCTACAAACGTAGTAATCAGAGGAAACAAATCATTAACAGGAAACAACCAGGCGCTTTGGGTAATTGACGGAGTGCCAATTGACAACTCAAATTCAAACGCATCCTCTCAACAAGTTGGCGGTGGTGGGTATGATTATGGTAATAATGCATCTGATATTAATCAGGAAGATATCGAAAGCATTAATATCTTAAAAGGAGCTGCCGCAACAGCATTGTACGGGTCCAGAGCCGCAAATGGAGTTGTAATGGTAACAACGAAGAAAGGAAAATCAGACAATAAAATAGGATTCACTTTCTCCAGCGGATTTACCAACGGAAGCATTGACAAATCAACTTTTCCAGAATATCAAAACAGATATGGATCAGGATATGGTTTTGGCAGTTCATTTCTAGGGACCGGAACACCTGACACAGTTGACACATCTAATGATGCATCAGATGGAGATGCATTTAATAATCAACTAGTATATCAATGGGATGCATTCACGCCCTTTTCTCCAAACTACGGAAAAGCTACCCCGTGGGCAGCCGCAAAAAACGGCCCTATAACTTTCTTTAAAGATGCACAAACTTTTGTAAACAGTGTCTCACTTGAAAAATCAACAGAAAGATCAAGTCTGTCTATGACTTACGTCAACACAAATCAAACCGGTATTTTGCCAAATAGCGAATTGAAAAAAAATCAAATTAGCGCAAGATTTAGTCAAAAAGTTACCGATAAACTTACTGCAAATGCATATGCTTCGGTCACCTTACAAAGTACAATAGGCCGAAACTCTACCGGATACAACGACAATATTTTGGGCAACTTTAGACAATGGTGGCAAACCAATACCGACGTTCAGGCTCAAAAAGATGTATATTTTGCCTCGGGAGGCCAAAACGTAACCTGGAACTGGAGCGACCCAACAGATCCGTCAGGATTGGTACCCGCGTATTGGGACAACCCTTATTTTACTCGTTATCAAAATTATTCTTCAGATGACAGAACCCGCTTATTTAGTTATGCATCCCTTAACTACGAAATCACTCCATGGCTAAGCGCGTTAGGAAGAGTTTCGCTTGACACCTACAAACAACTTCAGGAAGAAAGAAGAGCTATAGGTTCTGTTGCCACAGGATTTGGTCTTTCTCCTGTTGATGAATCATCAGGATACCAAAGAAACGATATCAATTTTCAGGAAATCAACTACGATTTCATGTTAAATTTCAACAAGAAATTCGGAGATAACATCAGCCTAAATGGAGTTTTAGGAACCAACATAAGAAGAAACGACAGAGAAAATGTACTATCATCAACAGTTGGCGGCTTAGTAGTACCGGGAATATACGCACTGTCTAATTCCCGCTTAGACTTGCCATTTCCAAAAGAAGCCAAAATATCATCAGGTGTAAATGGTATTTACGCTCAGGGATCTATTGGATATTTAGACACTTATTTTATTGATGCTTCTATAAGAAGAGATGTTTCATCTACACTACCAGATGACAACAATTCTTATATCTATCCCGCTATTTCAGGATCTTTTTTATTCTCAAACGTAGTAAAAGCCAATTGGTTAAACTTAGGAAAATTTAGAGTGAATTATGCCGAAGTTGGAAATGATGCCGACGCATTACAGCTAAACAATACCTACACAAGAGTTTCGAACTTTCAGGGACAACCTCTGTACACAAATTCATTATTACTTCCGTTTCGCAGCATTAATAAAAATCCAGAACTTAAACCAGAAAGAACAAAATCTTTCGAAGTTGGTTTAGAGACCAACATGCTCGACAGAAGATTAGGATTTGATATTACTTATTATAAAACAAACTCTGTAGACCAAATTGTATCCGCAGCGGTTTCTTCAGCCTCTCAATATACTAACGGAGTTGTAAACGGTGGAAATATCGAAAACAGAGGTTTAGAAATTCAATTATACGGAACACCAATAAAAACAAAAGATTTTAGCTGGGAAATTATCGTAAACTGGTCGAACAACAAAAGTAAAGTCATCTCTTTACCAAATGGATTAGACAATCTACAATTAGGTTCATTTCAAGGTGGTGTTACTGTAAATGCTGCTCCTGGAGAAGCCTATGGAGCTCTAAAAGGAACAGATTACGTTTACACAAACGGGCAACCAACTGTAGATCAAGCTACAGGAAAATATATGATTACCACTTCTTCAAGCAACGTAATTGGAAACATTACCCCAGATTGGATTGGTGGTATAAGAAACAAATTCAATTATAAAAATCTCTCATTCGGGTTTTTAATTGACACTCAAAAAGGTGGAGATATCTTTTCTTTAGATATGTATTACGGTCTTGCATCGGGATTATACAAAGAAACTGCCGTAGGAGATATTAGAGAAAATGGAGTTATACAGCCAGGTGTAGCACCAGACGGCTCAGTTAACACTGTAAGAACAGAAGGAGAAACAATTGAAAACAGCATGGGCTATGGGGCCGCTCCAAATAAGGCTTTTATTTATGATGCTTCATTTGTAAAACTAAGAGAAGTATCTATTACTTACAATTTTCCTAAAAGCATGTTCGAGAACACTTTTATAAATGCTGCCTCTTTAAGCCTTTTAGGTTCAAATCTATGGATAATCAGTAAAAATCTACCATACGCAGATCCAGAAAGCGGATTATCTTCAGGAAATAGCTCAAGAGGTTATTCAGTTGGATCACTTCCAACAACCAGAGATATTGGATTTAACTTAACATTCAAATTTTAATACAAGAAAAATGAAAAAATTAATATATGCTTTAGGAATTATGATTCTCACAATCTCCTGTGACGATAGTAGCCTAACAGACTTAAATGTAGATGTCAAAAATCCTTCTGTAGTCCCTCCTAGCACTTTATTTACAAATGCAGAAAAGGGCCTTACCGAACAACTTGTTAACACTAACGTAAATAGAAATATTTTCAGGCTAGTAAACCAGCAGTGGACAGAAACCACCTATCTGGACGAATCTACCTACAATTGGGTAACACGTAAAATCTCTGACAATCACTGGGACAGATTATACGCAGGAGCATTAGCTGATTTATCACAAGCAAAAGCTTTTATCGAAAAAGATGTAATATCACCTACAGATCCTGAATTTGCTGAAAAAACCATAATAAAGAAAAATCAATTAATATTAATTGACATCTTAATGGTTTACACTTACCAAATATTAGTAGACACCTATGGAGATGTTCCTTATACCGAATCATTAAAAGGAGCAGGCAATTATTTACCTAAATACGACAAAGCACTCGACATCTACAAAGACTTAATTGTTCGCCTTAACAATGACATTGCCAATATAGATACTTCATCATCTGCATTTGGTAATGCCGAAGTAATCTATAAAGACGATCTAGATGCCTGGGTTAAATTTGCAAACAGCATCAAACTAAAATTAGGAGTAAACTTAAAAGCATCCGGACTAGAAGGGGCTATTGCTGATGCCACTATTATATCGGGTGCAGCAGGCGGATTTACATCTAATGCAGACAATGCAAAACTACCTTATATGCTAAACCTTCCTAACACCAATCCTTTATATGTAGACATGGTGTTTTCAGGAAGAAATGACTTTGTTGTTGCAAAACCATTTGTTGACGCACTAGTAACACTAAATGACCCTAGAAAAACTCCATACTTCAGACCGACCTATAAAGATCAAGATCCCATTACAGAACAATTGATAACAATTACAGGTTATAGAGGAGGAATAGTTGGTGAAAAAAATCCACAATCGCGATTTACCCATGTAAGTGACAAAATTAAAGCTCCAGATTTTAGCGGTACTTTATTAGATTATGCTGAAGTCGAGTTTTTATTAGCAGAAGCTTCAGGAAGAGGAGTTGCAGTAGGAGGATCTATAGCTTCTCATTATGAAGCGGCAATTAGAGCCTCCATGGAAGACTGGGGTGTTTCACCAGCAGATACAGAAACTTATCTAAGCCAGCCTGCCGTTGCTTATGCCACAGCAACAGGAACATGGCAGCAAAAAGTTGGAGAACAAGCATGGTACGCTTTATTCAACAGAGGCTTTGAAGGATGGACATCAACAAGAAGACTAAACTTCCCGGTTTTAGCCTTAGCCGCAAATGCAGATGCTGCAGCGGAAGGTCAGATACCATCTAGAATGGCGTATCCTATTAGAGAACAAACCCTGAACGCTACGAACTATAACGCTGCATCAACTTCAATTGGAGGTGATAAGTTAAGTACAAAAATTTTCTGGGATAAGTAGAAAATATTAATTCTAACATAATTTAACAGAAAACCATCCTTCAAAAAGGGTGGTTTTTTTGTTTAAAAGTTATAAAAAAAAGAATAATAACCACTATTTTCTTAAATTTAACATTTTAAGCAATCACATTATTTTTCATTATTATCATATTTGAAGCAAAAAAATACGAATTTACAATTTACACATCTTTTTTAACTATAAAAAAACAATATCTTATAGTAAAATCATAATTTAACTAAAAAAAAAGCTTTTTATATTAGGTAGATTAACAAATTATTAAGATTTTTGTCGGACTAATTCAAAATATTTAAAAATGAAACTAAAGTTCAATGGATTCTTAGTGCTTTTATTAGTACTAATTGCGCAACTTACTTTCGCGCAAGAAAGAGTTGTTTCTGGAACTGTTTCTGACAATACAGGAATGCCTTTACCAGGTGTTAGTGTATTAGTTAAAGGGACAAAAACAGCAACACAAACTGATTTTGATGGAAAATACTCTATCAAAGCAGCACCAAACCAAGTATTAATCTTCAGCTACATTGGGATGAAAGCCCAAGAAGTTGTTGCAAGTTCATCTAGCGTTAATGCGAAACTAAACAATGATTCAGTAGAACTGGAAAGTGTTGTAGTAACAGCATTAGGGATCAAAAAAGAGAAAAAAGCATTAGGATATGCTACTCAAGAGGTGAAAGCTACTGAATTAACAAGAGGAAACAACAACAGCTTAGCTGGTGCTCTTCAAGGAAAATTAGCAGGGGTTCAAATTACTCCTTCTAGTGGTGCTCCTGGAGCTTCTTCTCAAATTGTTATTCGTGGAGCTCGTTCATTCACAGGAAACAACACTCCTTTGTATGTAATTGATGGTATGCCAGTAGCATCTCAGGCTGACTACAGCACTGGAAACGGTGTAACTGGTTCAGATCTTGCTAACAGAGCAGTAGATATTGATCCAAACGACATTGAATCTATCAACATTCTTAAAGGACAAGCTGCATCAGCAATTTACGGACTTAGAGCTTCAAATGGTGTAGTAGTAATTACTACAAAAAGCGGTAGAGGAGCTTCTAAAAGCGGAAAACCTACAATAAGCTTCAATAGCTCAATTACAGCAGATAATATATCTAGAAAGATTAATTATCAAGATCAATATGCACAAGGAACAGGTGGAAACTACGACCCAAATAATTCATTGACTTGGGGACCTAAAATTTCTGAGTTACCAAATAGTCCAGCTTATGGAGGAAATGTTCCTAATGCTTTAAATGGTATGAATGCAGGAGCTCATCCTGGTAAATATTATGTACCACAAAGAGCTACAGCAGGTTTAGACCCATGGGTAGCTCCTAAAGTATATGACAATTTTGGTGATTTCTTTAAAACAGGAATAACAGTTAACAACTCTTTTAACTTAACACAAGCTACTGATAAAAGCAATTATGCGTTTGCCTTAGGTTCATCTAACCAAGATGGTTTTATCCCTTCAACTGGTCTGGATCGCTACAATGCAAAAGCGGCGTTTAGCACAAAACTTGGAGACGATTGGAAAACAGGTTTCGTAGGTAACTACATCAACACTAAAATCACAAAGGCTACAGGTGCAAATGATTCATCTGTTGCAGGTGCATTTGCTAGTCCAATAAGCTATGATTTAAAAGGAAACGGATTTGAAAGCGCAATTGATCCTTACACACAAGTGTATTACAGACCAACAGGCTTCAACAATCCATATTGGGCAGCTAAGCACAATATTTTTGACGAGCAAACTGATCGTTTTTTCGGAAATACATATGTTGAATTTACACCAACTATCTCAGCAAATGATAAACATAAAATAACATTCCGTTATCAATTAGGTGCTGATACTTACACTACTAACTATAGAGATATCCAGGAATACGGAAATCAACAAACTACGGCAGGCCACCTAGATCTTTACGGAATTTCATCTAGAACAATAAATTCATTATTCACTGTGAATTATGAATATAAAATTTCTGACGACTTAAACTTAACAGCTTTGGTTGGTAACGAAATTAATGATAGATACAATAAATCATATGAAATGATTGGGAATGACCTGAATTTTGGTGGTTTTCCTAATTTAAAAAATACGCAGCAAACAGTTGCTACAGATGAAATTCGTAAAAACCGAACTTTTGGTTTATTCGGAAACGTAAATCTTGCATACAAAAACTTTATCTTCTTAGGCGGTACAGTAAGAAATGACATTGTGTCTTCAATGCCAAGAGACAACCGTTCATTTGTATACCCTTCAGTATCACTAGGTTTAGTATTAACTGAATTAGAAGGTTTAAAAGGGAACTCAACATTATCTTTTGCTAAACTTAGGGCATCTTGGGCTGAAGTAGGTCAAGCAGGTGATTATTTAGATAATTACTATACTGTACCTGATTATTCAGGTGGTTTCTGGTCAAACTCTCCAGTAAATTACCCACTTGGAGGTGTAAATTCATACATACCAAACAATGTAATGTATGATCCAAACTTAAAACCTCAAAATACGAGATCTTATGAATTGGGTGGTGAGGTAAGATTATTTAAAGATCGTGTAAGTATCGATTATACTTACTCTAGACAAAATGTAATTGACCAAATCTTCCAGGTACCATTAGCAGGTTCTACAGGAGCTGCAACTTTAGTAATGAATGGAGGAAAAATCCACACTAATAGTCATGAATTAGTTGTAAGCGTTACACCAATTAGAACTAACGATTTCGAATGGACAGTATCTGCAAACTATACTCAAATTGACAACTTTGTAGACGAATTAAAAGAGGGTGTACCAAATATCTTCTTAGGAGGATTTACAACTCCACAAATTAGAGCTAGTATAGGAGAACGTTTCCCTGTAATTTATGGAACAGCATTTGCAAGAGATGCAAACGGAAATATTTTAGTTGATGCTAATGGATTAGCTTTAGCTGGAGAAACTAAATCACTTGGAGAAGTAGCACCTAAATTCAACTTAGGAGGTACAACTACTTTCAGATACAAAAAAATAACTCTTGCTGCTACTTTTGACTGGAAAAACGGAGGAAAAATGTACAGCGGAACAAACTCACTACTAGACACTTACGGATTAAGTGCTAAAACAGGAGACCGTGATGTACTACTAGTTCAGGAAGGTGTAACTGCAAATGGACAGCCAAATACAAAAGCTGCAACTAAACAAGATACCTATAACAGATATTCAAATATTGCAGAAACTGCTGTATACGATGCTTCTTTCGTAAAACTTAGAGAACTATCTTTAGGATATACTCTTCCACAATTTTCATCAGGATTTGACATTCGTGTTTCTGCATTCGCAAGAAATATTTTATTATGGGCTAAAATGCCAAACTTAGATCCAGAATCATCACAAGGAAACAACAACATGGCTGGAGGTTTTGAAAGATTATCTGTTCCACAGACAACAAGTATTGGATTTGGAATGAATCTAACAATTAATTAATATAATTCAAAAAAATCATGAAAAAATATAAAGTCATCTTACTTTTGGTGATTGCGTCACTTTCATTAAATTCTTGTTCAGAGGATAAAATGGACGACATCAACAAAAACGTAAACGATCCACTAGATGTGCCAACTCGTTTTGCCATCACTGACGCTATGACAAGTACTGCATTTAGCAATACTGGTTCAGACATATCTTTCTACACTGGTGTTTATGTAGAATTAAATGCAGGTGGTTTTGGCCAAATGTACAATGCAGAAACAAGAAATGGCGAGCCTAAAAACCAGACTACTAATAACAACACCTGGAACAGTATATATCAGACGATGTATAACCTAAAGTTGATCATTAACAAATGTACAACTGGTGAAGAAAAAGGTAACTATGCTACTTTAGGTACAGCGCAAGTTTTATATGCATACAATTTAGCTTTACTAACAGATATGTTTGGAGATGTTCCTTTCACTGAGGCTTTTCAACCAGGAGTAATTTTTACACCTAAATTGGATCGTCAGGAAGACCTTTACAAAATTGTCTTCGCAACTCTTGAAGATGCGATTGTTAATTTAGAAAAAACATCAGATTATGAAAATTTAGGGTCTCAGGATTTGATATATGGAGGAGATAATTCTTTATGGATAAAAGCAGCTAATGGTTTATTAGCACGTTATACTTTGCGTCTTTCTTTTAAAAATCCTAATTATGCAAAGGTATTAGATTACGTTAGTAAATCTTTTACAAGCAATGACGAGGAGTTTAAAATGAAAAATTCTAATATACCAAATCCGTATTATCAATTTTATGTTGCTAGAAAATATTTGTTTGCAAGCAAAAGTTTACATGATAAGTTAGTGGCAAAAAATGATCCACGTGCTGACGGTTATTTCAAAAAAATCGCAAAAACACCTAACGCAACTCCTACTTATGAGTTTTATGCAAATGGTGTTAGCCCACAAAGTCAGGCTTATTCATATTCAGCTTTACAAAATGTGAATAATCCAATATTCATGCTAAGCTACCATGAATTATTGTTCATTAAAGCAGAAGCAGAAGCAAGAAACTCAGCTGCTGTTACAAGCACCGCTAGTTTAACTGCTGCTGTAAATGCTGCCTTTAACAAAGATGAGGCAATTAACTTTTCAACTTCAAATGCATCAAATTATGTTGCTGGATTAAACATCACAACTAATGCTGATTTATTAAAAGAAATTGCAGTACAAAAATATATTGCTTTCTACGAAAACGAATCTGCTGAAGCATATAATGACTACAGACGTTTATTAGCTATGTACGGTTCTGCCGCTGCACATCCAATTCAATTAGCAAATCCAAAGAATGCTACTGAGTTCCCTCTTAGATTGCCATATGGTGATTCTGATGTATCTGCAAACAGCAATGTAAAAGCAGCATTTGGAGATGGAAATTACGTTTATACAGAAAAAGTTTGGTGGGCTGGAGGTACTAGATAATAGTATTCTTTAGATCTAAAAAACAACTTCCAAAAAGGGCACTTATCTTAAGATGAGTGCCCTTTTTACTTTTAAGCTTTAAAAATATTGTCAAAATATAAAACAAACACTTATATCACTCTCTTTTCCGAGCAATTTTTTTTTGCAAACATTATCCCTATATTTGTTCCATGGAAAAAGAACATCAAATATTTGGAATTAGAGCCATTATAGAAGCAATTCAAGCAGGTAAAGAAGTCGATAAAGTATTTATACAAAAAGAGATTTCAGGAGAATTAATGAAAGATTTAATGAAAGTGATGAAACGCGCTAATATTAATTTCTCATACGTACCTGTAGAAAAATTAAACCGATTAACCCCAAACAATCATCAGGGAGCAGTTGCTACCATCTCTCCTATTGGATTTATAGAATTAGAACATTTAGTAGAATCTACAATTGCTTCCGGTTCAAAACCATTATTTTTAATATTAGATCAGATTTCTGATGCCCGTAATTTTGGCGCAATTATCAGAACAGCAGAATGTACTGGTGTAAACGGAATTATTGTACAAAAAGCAGGTTCTGCCCCAGTAAATGGAGACACCGTTAAAACATCTGCCGGAGCTGTGTTTAATGTCCCTATTTGCAAAGTTGAACATATAAAAGATGCTATTTTTTATCTTCAGGGTTCAGGAATTAAAACTGTAGCTGCGACTGAAAAAACAGATCAGAATATATATGACATTGCACTAAATGAACCGGTAGCTATTATCATGGGATCTGAAGACAGAGGAATAAACCCCTCTGTACTTAAAATAGTTGATGAAAAAGCAAAATTGCCAATGTTCGGATCAATAGGATCTCTAAACGTTTCTGTTGCCTGTGGCGCATTTTTATACGAGACTGTTCGACAAAGAAGTTAAATAGTATTGAGGAATTAGGTTGACAAATAAATATAATAATTGATGTCTTTAAACCCTACTCGAAACATATTAGCAAAAAAGACCGGTTTAATACTTGTAATTGTATTGATTACAAGTATTAATTACGGACAGACTACTACATATAATCAATTTTGGAATGAAGTTCAATTTAACAGGACGATCAACGAAAAATGGTCTGCCGAATTAAATCTCGGAGCTGTTTATAGTAGTACAGAATCATCTCCTAATATTTTTCAACAAAACATACAGCGTTCTGCACGAGTTTGGGGACATTACTACTTTTCTCCCCGATGGAAATTTTCATCTTTTCTGGCTTACAATTACAACAAAGATGTTCCGGAAATTGGTCAGTTTAAATCTCCTGAAGTCAGGTTTGCCTTGCAGGGCATTTATTATTTTCATAAAACGGGTTACACATTAAGTACCAGAATGAGAATGGAACTCAGACATATGCGAAGCGAAGATGGCACCTATGACAATGTACTACGTTACCGTCAACAAGTAAAATATCTTCTGCCAATAAATAGTAAAGTTCTAAGAGAAGGCGTTATATACGGAGTAGCTTCAGATGAGCTTTTCTTTAAATCAGGGACTAAAGTAACAGGTCTTAGCTTCTTTGACAGAAACAGACTAAACATTGGCGCTGGTTATTTATTTACTGATGATATCCAGGTCGAAATCACGTATGCCAATGAATATCTTCCGAGAGACGAAGGAAATCAAATCGTAAATGCAGCATCACTGACGGTTACTTTTAATAATTTTTTTAAAAATCTGAATAAAAAATTACATCACAAAAATGAAACTTCTTATGAAGATTAGTATTTCACTTGTCTTCTTTTTTTAGAAAACAAGCCAACTGCTTTACAATAGCATCTTTATGTAATTTGAAATCATAATTACGAACAAACTCTGTTCCCTGCATATTAATTTCTGCTACTACAGCTTCAAACTTAGAAAAAGCTTCAACATCTTTTTGATCTATTAAATAAATCACCTGCATTACTGAATCATTATTCTTGTATTGAGTATCGTAATGCGCTAATTTATAAACTTTTTTATCAGCAAGATGAATCAGTAAATCATCCTTAACTTTAATACCCTCTTTTTTAGCCGGAAATGGCGAAGGCTGAAGTGCTACAAAAAAATGCTCCTTATCTGTTACAATATTAATTTTTAACGACTTTGACTTTGTTGTATAAAAATCGGTGGGGTCAAAATAATAAGTCATTGTACCATCAGCAAGTACTTTATTCTTTATATCGCATTGGGCATAGGTCTTTGGACCAATTAAAAGCAATAAAAAAACAATTGTAAAGCTTATTTTTCTCATAACACATTGATTAAAATTAGTACACTAACAAAAATAGTCTTTTTAAATTAATTCAAAAAGTGCCAATCATATTTTATCCTCTGATTCTGTTTTAGTTAGAGTATAATTAACCAAAACATCTGAATTGTAATAAGTCGTGAAATATCCTGATTCTTCTTCCGGGATTTCAGTATTTACAAAATTCCCGTTTTCATCAAAATGCTTCATAAATGCATCTTCTTGCGGATTAAAATCTGGTTTTTGCCATTCATAAACAACAGGGTTTGCATACTCTGGCGTTTTATAAATTAAAGACATTCCAAAACCGGTAATAAAACCCGCCAAATGCCCCTCCCATGATATTGTCTTGTCTACATCTGGAAAAACATACCAAATCATTCCCCCATAAAGTAAAATTACTGATAACGAAAGTGCCACTAAGCGATAATATCCAGTTTGAATGCCCTTAAAAAAAATAAAACTTACCAAAACATAAATCAGCCCACTTGCTCCAATATGATAGTTTTCACGACCAATTATCCAGGTTATTACACCTGAGAATAAGATTCCGAAAGCAATAACGGCAAAAGTTTGCTTTGGATAGAAAAATTGCATTGCCGCTAATAATACAAGTAGCGGAATAGAGTTATTATATAGATGACTTAAATTTTCATGTATAAAAGGACTAAAGATAATACCTTGTAACCCCGAAAAATCACGCGGATAAATACCATATTCATAAAAATCAAAGTCAAATCGAATCTGGATCCAATAGACAATCCACAAAAAAAGAACAAAAAAAGCCGGAAGACCGATTACGGCACTCGAAAATTTAAAGTGGTTGTCATTCATTGTTTTTGTAATAAAGTTATAAAGTTGATATCAAAAAACTATCCAATTACAATTTACTGATAATTTGTCAGCTTAAGCTTCTATGCGCTTTGTTATGATTTGTAACTCTTTAAAACTAGAAAATTAAAATTGAAAATAGTAATTTTACAAAATGGAAGCACCTTTAGCCGAGCGTATTCGCCCACAACAACTAGAAGATTATATTAGTCAGAGTCATTTGGTAGGACCAAACGGTTCTCTCACGCAACAAATTTCGAAAGGAATTATTCCATCCTTAATATTTTGGGGACCTCCCGGAACAGGAAAAACAACCCTGGCCCAAATTATTGCCCAGGAATCAAAGAGGCCTTTCTATATTTTGAGTGCCATAAACTCTGGCGTAAAAGATATTCGTGATGTAATCGAAAAAGCAAAACAAAGTGGCGGATTATTTACGGCAAAAAATCCTATTTTATTCATCGACGAGATTCACCGATTCAGCAAATCACAGCAAGATTCACTATTGGCTGCAGTAGAAAAAGGCTGGATTACGCTTATTGGTGCGACAACCGAAAATCCCAGTTTTGAAGTTATACCTGCATTATTGTCACGTTGCCAGGTTTATATACTAAACGCTTTTACAAAAGCAGATTTAGAAGCTTTACTGCATCGTGCCATGAAAACAGATACTTATCTGGCATCCAAAAATATCACACTCAAGGAAACCGAAGCATTACTCCGACTTTCTGGCGGAGATGGCCGAAAACTATTGAATATCTTTGAGCTTGTCATAAATGCTTCTGCAGGCGACGAAATTATCATTACAAATGATCGTGTTTTTGAATTAGTGCAGCAAAATACTGTTTTGTATGACAAAAGTGGCGAACAGCACTACGATATCGTTTCGGCATTTATAAAATCAATTCGTGGCAGCGATCCAAACGGAGCTGTTTACTGGCTGGCAAGAATGATTGAAGGTGGCGAGGATGTAAAATTTATCGCCCGTAGAATGCTTATTTTATCCAGTGAAGATATTGGAAATGCAAATCCAACAGCTTTTATAATGGCAAACAATACTTTTCAGGCTGTAACCACTATTGGATATCCTGAAAGCCGAATTATACTAAGCCAATGTGCTATTTATCTGGCGACATCTCCAAAAAGCAATGCCTCATACATGGCAATTGGCAATGCGCAACAACTGGTAAAACAAACCGGTGATTTGCCTGTTCCTATTCATTTAAGAAATGCTCCAACTAAGCTTATGAAAGAATTAGGTTATGGTGACGATTATAAATATTCGCATGATTACGCAAATAATTTTGCCGAACAGGAGTTTCTACCTGACGCTGTAAAAGAAACGGTTCTTTATAATCCTGGAAACAACTCTCGAGAGAATAGCAACCGGGAATTTTTAAAGAACCGTTGGAAAGATAAATATGGCTACTAACACCATACTTTATTTTAGAATTTCACTACAACTTTTTCAGATACTAACTGATCATTCTTGTAATACTCAAAAAACCATTGATTGTCTTTTGCATTTAATGATCCCTGAATACCATCTTTTATAGCAATAAATGAATCCGGACGAGATGTTTTTAACAACTTCATTACCACTTTAGGAGTTTTATCGATTAACTGATATCCGTTTTCTGTAGGTTGTGCATATAATAAGTTAGGATCTGTAATATCTGCCACCGGAGCCGATACAATTGCTGTAGCAGTTACATTTTGAACAGTTGCAGGAACCGAAGCTTTTACAGTATTAGCATTTTTTCCGTTATACTTATATTGCAGCGCATTTATAGAAACAAATGCTAATTCAAGACTTTCTCTGTAAGCTGATTCATATTCTTTTTCTTTACTTTTTCCTACTTGTGAGGTAAAAATAACTTTACCGTAGCAATCTCTAAACTCTACAAAAAGTTTGGTGATTAAAAAACCGTTATCTCTTTTTACATCAACATATAATAAATCGCAACGATCGCTGTATTCTGCAGGAAGCTGTTCGTTACCATAAAAAGCCTGAAAACCAGCTTTAAGCAAATTTGCCTTTGTCATCGTTGATAATCTGTATTGATTCTCGGTCTTAAGGAAATCATATTTTAAAGGTACAATAACTGCTTTGTAATCATTAACAGATTGCGAAAACCCAATAACTGAAGTAAGAAATGCTATCAACAAAAATTTAATTCTCATAATTATAAATATTTTTTAAGTTCTAATAAATGGTTTATTTGTTTAATATTATCAGGCGCTGCAACTTTTTTCTCATTAAAGAAGATAGCATCAAGACCGGCATTTAAGGCACCATTGACATCGGCATCAAGGCAATCGCCAATCATTATACTATTCTGTTTAGAAGCTTTGGCAACATTTACAGCATAATCAAAGATAATACTATTTGGCTTTTTTACGCCAGCCAACTCAGAATTTGTTATGGTATCAAAATAGCCTGAAAGTAAGGCATTATTAATTTTCTTATCCTGAACGTTTGCAAAACCATTGGTAATAATATGCAACTTATATTTTGGCCTTAAGTATTCCAAAACTTCAATTGCTCCATCAAAAAGGTGGTTATTATCTGTTAGAAAATCTATATAGTCATTTGCGATCTGATCAATACTTTCATCCGATATCTCTATATTAAGAGCATCAAAAGAAAACTTCAATCTGTTATAACGTAACTCTAAATGTGTAATTTTATCATTTTGATACAACTTCCAGCATTCCTGATTTATTGGAGCGTATTTTTCTATAAAATCCTGTATTTTAATTTCAGGAAATCTGGTTTTAAAAATTCGATCAAAAGCCATCTCTGAGTTTTTATCAAAATCCCAAAGCGTATGATCTAAATCAAAAAAAACATCAGTAATATTTGTCTTCATCTGTTAAAAAATTCCTTCATCTACAAAACTATAATATTTTGTTTCAGTAATAATCAAATGATCTAAAACTTTAACATCTAAACTATCACCCGCCAGTTTTAACTTCTTTGTAATTTCTTTATCAGCATCACTTGGCTGCAAATTTCCAGAAGGATGATTATGACACAAAATCAGACTAGTAGCGCCATTTTCTAACGCTAATTTAAAAACAAGACGTACATCGACAATTGTACCTGTAATACCACCTGTACTCAATTTCGATTTAGAAATAACCTTATTAGAATTATTCAGAAAAAGTACCCAAAATTCTTCATGCGGCAGCTCCCCAATAATAGGTTGCATAATTTCGAAAACCATTTTGCTTGAGACGATTTTTATTAAGTCAACAGTTTTTTCAATCCTTCTGCGTCGACCTAATTCTAAGGCAGCAATAATTGTAATTGCCTTCGCTTCTCCTACTCCTCTAAAATTCATCAGTTGTGCGATAGTCAATTTTGACAAAGAATTCAGATTATTAGCAACACTTGCCAGAATACGTCTGCTTAGATCAACTGCTGACTCATTTTTACTTCCTGAACCAATTAAAATAGCAATTAATTCGGCGTTGCTCAAAACCTCTTTTCCTTTAAGCATTAATTTTTCCCGAGGGCGGTCTTCTTCAGACCACTTAGAAATTGAAGAATAAGTTACCATCTATTCTATTGTATTAATTGATCTGCTCATACAAATACTATTCGACAATCCAACATAGGGTTCATAGTTTTCAACAATTTCAAAACCTGCCTTTTTATATAAACTAATAGCTTCTATCTGTTTGAATAGAGTTTCTAAAATCATAGTTTGAAAACCTTGATTGTTTGCTTCTTTTTCAAGTTCTTTAATTACTAATTGAGCCAAACCCAAACCTCTTGCCTCAGGGGAAACAAACATTCGTTTTAACTCTACTGTATTTTTATTATATTTTTTAAAACACCCGCTTGCGACCGGTATTTCATCTAAATAAATTAGAACGACATTTGTATTAAACTCTATCAGGTTATTACCCCAATAGTCCTTTTTTAAATCTGGATATCGTTCCCATAAAAAGCTGTCAAATATTTTTACTAAGGATATAAAATCCGGATTTTCACTAGTTGTTTTTACAACTTTTATTTTTGAATTCATTTGTTATAATCTAAAAGGCTAATATATCTAAAAATAAGAAAAATCACTCATAAATAATAAAATAGTATTCAAAAAAAAATGCCAAATACAAAACTGCATTTGGCACATGATCTCATTATTAAAATTGACAAATTATCTAATTAATCAGTCCTTTTACTTCATCAAAGTTTAGTCCTCCGTAATTTCCTGAACTCATCAATAATAAAGCAAAATTATCAAGATTCAAATTGAATAAATATTCTTTGAATTCAGTTGGATTAGTATAAATAATTAAATCTTCGCGGTTAAAAGCAGTTGCAATTTGCTCATAAGTCACTTCTTCTAATTGCTTGATTTTTACAGCGTCGGGCGAATAAAAAACTACAGCAACGTCTGCATATTCTAACGCTCCTTCATATTCTTTCAAAAACTCAGCATTTAAACTGCTATAGGTATGCAATTCTAAGCAAGCCACCAAAGTTCTGTTTGGGTATTGCTCTTTTACCGCTTTTGTAGTGGCAGCTACTTTACTTGGCGAATGGGCAAAATCTTTATAGGCTACTTTGCCTTTTCCTTCGGCAATTTTTTCTAAACGTTTCGATGCTCCTTTAAAACTCGCAATTGCTTCGTAAAAATCAGCTTCGTCGACTCCCATGTTTTGGCAAATCCACTTGGCGCCGGCTAAATTATTTAAATTGTGCGCTCCAAAAACTTCAATTGGCATATCGCCTTCCGGAGTTTCTAATAAGGTCACACCATCATTTACGCTATATTTTGGAGTAGCATAAGCCAGTTTACGAATAGGGTTTGTAGCCGCTTCTGCAACACGTTTTACTTCAGGATCCTCTTCGTTATAAACTAAAATTCCACCATTGGTAATTTTTCCAATAAAAATTTCAAACTGTTCAACATAGTTTTCATACGTTGGAAAAACATTAATGTGATCCCAGGCTATTCCGGAAATCAAAGCAATATTAGGCTGGTACAAATGAAATTTCGGGCGTCTGTCTATCGGGGAAGATAAATATTCGTCACCTTCCAGAACCATAAAATCATTTTCCTCGGTAAGATGCACCATTGTATCAAAACCTTCCAGCTGTGCTCCAACCATATAATCAACCTCGATATTATGATAATGCATCACGTGCAAAATCATAGAAGTAATTGTAGTTTTTCCGTGAGAACCACCAATTACAACACGAGTTTTATTCTTAGATTGTTCGTACAAAAACTCAGGATACGAATATATTTTCAAACCTAATTCCTGCGCTTTTAACAATTCCGGATTATCTGCTTTTGCATGCATTCCCAGAATTATCGCATCAATATCGGCCGTTATTTTTTCAGGAAACCAACCCAGTTCAGCCGGTAAAATTCCTTTTTTTTCTAATCTTGATTTTGATGGTTCAAAAATAGCATCATCACTACCTGTTACCTGATATCCTTTGTTATGCAATGCTAATGCTAAATTGTGCATGGCACTTCCGCCAATGGCGATGAAATGTGTTCTCATTTAAAATTCCAATTTTTAAGTTCCAAATTCCAAATATTGCTGGAATTCAATTTTGAAACAAATTACTACGTTTCAAATTTTCTTTTCAATTCTTGTGCCTTTTTAGGGTCTTTTAATTTATTCAAATATAAATTATATAATTTTTGAAATGTGACTTTTGATTTACCAATTTCATTTGCCTTTATATAATTTTTTTCTGCCGATGTATATCTTTTAAAGTATTCATCAATTCTTCCTCTTGACAAATAGCCATCTACTGGAGAAAATTGTGCTAACTCATTCGAATATGCGGTTGCTTTCGACTCACTTCCTCCCAAAATCCCTGGTAATAGCAGATATATTTCTATCAGTGCCCATCTTGCCTGAACATGCTTTGGATTTAAAACTATGGCTTTTTCAAATGCCTGCTTCATATCGTCAACCATTGTAAAAGCTTTTAATTTATTCACCTCCATAGCCCGCATTGCCAGACAGCCTCCATACTTATAAAAATAATCAGCTTCGGTAGGTTTTAATTCTTTCAGCTTTTTGAAATATTCAGCACCTTTTACCCAAGATTTTTGATGCGCTGCAATTTCTCCCAAGTACTCGATTGTCTTTATATCTAAGGGTTTGCTTTTTAAGACTCCTTCAAAAACAACCTGAGCTTCATCATATTTTTTAGACTGAAATAACTTTTCACCTTTTTCAAAATTAGACTGTGACCAAATACAAATTGGTACAAATAAAAAAAAGAGTAGCAGCTTTTTCATGTTTCAAAAATAGGGAAATATAAAACGTAACATTTGGTTTTGGAGATAAATTAGTAATTTGTACGAAATTTATTTTATCCGCGTCCCAACCTTTATATAAAAACTACGCTCTATATTCTAAAACTCACTTATGAAAAATATATTATTTGTTTTCTTATTGTTCTCAACGGCTTTATTTGCACAGCAAAATGATAAAAAATGGGACAAAGTCATTGCTTACGAAAATGAAGGAAAAATAAAATCTGCTAATGAAATTGTTGCTAAGATTTATAAAAAAGCAGTTTCTGACAAAGACGAAGTACAAATGATAAAATGTTTTTTTTATCAATCTAAATATTTACAGGTAGTCGATGAAAATGCAAAAACCAAAATATTAGATCATCTTAAAACAGATATTAACCGCGTTTCGATACCATCAAAAGCAATTTTGAATTTAATTTATGCCAAATGCCTGAATAAGTACTCTCATTATGACGAAGCTTACGCAGTTGTAGATAGCGCAGCGGCGGTAGTAGATGAGGCTGCTACAATGTTAGATTCTGCTATTTTTGATGTAGATACTGTTGCTGTAACTATAGACACAACAGCTGTTGTTGATATGACGGAAGATGATAACGCAAGCATTGATTTTACATCTGATAAAGAAGTAATTGCACTTTATGAAAAAACACTAGAAAATGAATCGATCCTGAAAAAAACGTCTTTAAAAAAGTATCAGGCAATTTTTAGTTTTTTGACTTTAGAAAAACTAAAAAATGAAAACTTATATGATTACTTACTAAAAGAAAATATTGCCTTTTTTACTGAAAAAATGGAGCGATGGAAAATTGACAACAGCCAAATTCCGGCCTATAAAAATGAACTTTTAGGAAATTCAGAAGCCTTTTTAAGTCTTGATCTTAATTTTATAAAAGAAGAAAATTTCAAAAAAGTACTTTCTTTATATCAAAAGCTCGAATCGGACAATCCATCATTAGAAAATCAATTTGACCGGATTATTTTTTGCAGTGATTTTCTACCGGAAAACAGTGAAGACTTGACAAAGTTTTTAAATGAATTTCAACAACGTTCGAATGATCCAATTCTTACTCAAAAAATTCTACTAAAAAAAGCAGAAATTCTGCTTAATCAGGCTTCAAAAGAGTCACATCCGGATTATAATATCGAAGCCTTAAAAATATACGACAATATAATAAAAATTAACAATCAAACTAATTCAGCTCAAACTGCTTTGCAGCAAAAGCATGCCGTTACTTCAAAATCGTTGAATATTCGCCTTAATAAATTCATATACAATAATGAAAATACAAGAGCTTTTATCACCTATAAAAACCTTGATCATTTAAGAATATTATTCTACAAAATAGACCAAAAAAAACTCAAACCATTTGTAAATTCATATAATGATATTGAATTAGATAGTTTAGTTGATGTTATTAAAAAAAACCAAATTAAAACAACATATAAAGAATATCAGCTTTTAAACAAAAAGGATTACTTTGAATATACAACAGAAGTTGTTTTACCACAACTGGAAACAGGGAGTTATTTGATTTATTTTGAAAGTGATTCTGATTCAAAAAATGAGAAAGCATCATCTTATCAAACCATTACAGTATCAAACATAAGCGTTCTGGCATCTCAGGAAAATAATAAAGAAAACTTTCAGGTTTTGGATAGAAAAACGGGAAAACCTCTTGAAAATGTAAGCATAAAATCTAATCGTTATACGCTTAAAACAGATTCAAACGGATTAGCTTCTTATATCAAACCAAATAACGACGATTATGATGAGCATATAGAATTTTCATTGACCAATGACACAATTTTAATTACAAAAAATTATCTTAGATATACGCAGCAATACAATCAAACAGAAGATAATAATTTAACAGGAAAGGTTGAATTTTATTTAGACAGAGCAATTTATCGTCCCGGACAAACGGTATATTATAAAGGAATTGCTATTAAAAAACAAAAAAGTAAAACCAGTATTGTTGCCAATACTACTTTTAGGTTATTTATTAGAGATGCTAATTATCGAAATTTTAAAGAGTTTGAAGTTATTACCAATGAATTTGGTTCCTTTTCAGGAGAATTTACTTTGCCAACAAGCGGCCTTACAGGTGATTTTAATATTTATGCAACTCAACCAAATAATTACGAAAAAGGAGACATTTCGTTGAAAAATAAACCAAATGCATCATTTTGGAAAACCGTAAGACTTGAAAACTCTCAAACTTACTTTAGAGTCGAAGAATACAAACGTCCAAAATTTAAAGTTGATTTTGATCCTAAAAAAGAAAGTTTCCAGGTTAACCAATCGATTAAAGTAAACGGAACTGCAAAAGCATTTGCCGGCAGCAACATTTCTGATGCAAAAGTAACTTACAAGGTAAATCGATTTACACGCTATGTTAGAGATTATAGTGATTATTGGGGGCACGAACAAAACGAAATTATCGCAACCGGCGAAACCAAAACAGATGCTTCAGGAAAATTTGTTATCGAATTTATTGCCGAACCTTCAAAAAATGCGATCAAAGAAAAATTACCTGTTTTTAGCTACAGCATAACTGCCGATGTAACTGATATTAATGGCGAAACACATACCTCAGAAACCGTTGTAAAAGTTGGGTATCATGATTTGATCATCAATGCCGGTATTCCGAACAGTATTGAAACTAAGAAGAAAAACGAAATCACGCTCACAAGTACTAACTTAAACGGAGAATTTTTAGCTGCAAAAGGTGAAATTAAATTGTATTTTGTTAGCCCATTTTCTAATAAATTCAAAGAAAACGTTTGGCAAAAACCAGAAATCGAAAGCATTTCAGCATCAGATTTTGAAAGATTGTTTCCTTATGAAATTATAGAAACTAAAACGGATAAAGCAAGCGAAATTTTATTGTTTTCGAAGAAGGTAGACACCGAAAAAGACAAAAAAATAGCGCTGGATTCTATTTCAGATTATAAATCCGGAAATTATAAAATTGTTTTTTCGGCAAAAGACACCTTCAACAATCCTATAGAATCTGTTTCTAATTTTGAAATCAGACAAAGTAAAGATAAGTTTACTCCGGGAAGATTATTTGCGGCAGAACAGCTAAATACTGATCCAAAAAAAGATGGCTTTGTAGCAATTAGGCTTTCTTCTGTCATTCCTGATCTTTATATCAATACAAAAGGAAATTACGGTAATCAAACCTATTTTGAAAATACGTATCATTTGCAAAACAATGAAGTAACAATCAAAATTCCGCTAAAAAAAGAATTCGAAAAATCAGTTGGCATAAGTTTTCAAAGCATTTTCGACAACGAAATTTTTAATAACCAAATAGACATCGAACTAAAAATACAAGAATCTAAACTTGAATTGCTTGTAGAAAGTTTTAGAAATAAAATCGAACCCGGAAGTAAAGAAAGCTGGTCGTTTAAACTAAAATCAATTAATGCAAAAACCGAAGCAGAAGTATTAGCATCGATGTACGACAGTTCTTTAGATCAATTTACAAAAAGGGATTGGAAGAACAGCTTAAGCTTAAATAATTACCATTACAATGCTACTAATTTTAAATCTGCCTTAGGTTTTGAGCGAACATATTCCTCTCTTCAAAACCTAAATGATTATTTACTAATACCTGAATTCAAAAATGATGAAACAAAATTAAACTGGTTTGGTTTTGACTTCAACAATAGCCGATACGGAGATTCACTTGGTATAACAACAGTAGATATCAAAGACAAAAAAGTAGGCGCCGAAACTATTAAAGGAGATCCAGATGCAGTCTTAACAGTTGATGAGCCGGTTGGTGCTGCTCCTGTGGCTGTTATTGTTGAAGATAATTCAGCGGGAACGTTCAAAACAAAAAAAGCCCTAATATATAACAGTCGTTCAGAAAAATCTTCTTTCAAAATAAAAGGCAGTTTAACAATTTCTTCTGATCCTTTGTATATAATTGATGGAGAAATTACTTCTGAAAATGAGGCTAACAACATAAGTCCTTCAGACATTCTTTCAATAGATATTTTAAAAGATGAAAAAGCCACAGCTCTTTACGGAAGCAAAGCCGCAAACGGAGTTATAATCATTACAACCAAAAAATCCTTAGAAGCCTTAACTCAGGTAAAAGCAAGAAAAAATCTTTCTGAAACTGCGTTCTTTTTACCGAATTTAAGAACGGATGCAAACGGAAAAGTAACTTTCAACTTTACTTCTCCGGAAGCTTTAACTGCCTGGAAACTTCGTTTATTGGCACACAATAAAAATGCTGTTTCAGGATATTTAGAAAAAAGTGTTGTGACCCAAAAAGAGTTGATGGTTTTGCCTAATTTCCCAAGATTCTTGAGAGAAAAAGATACAATTGTGATCTCTGCAAAAATTTCGAATATTACAGATCAGGAAAAAACCGGGATCGCCATTTTACAGTTTTTTGATGCTGTAACCATGCAGCCTATTGATGCCAAGATGCTCAATGCAAAAAACATTAAAAACTTTACGATAGGTGCTTTTGGGAATACAACGGCAAGTTGGACAATCTCAATTCCTGAAGGTTTGCAAGGTGTGCAATATAAAATTCTGGCTAAATCAGGTAATTTTTCAGACGGAGAAGAAAACATACTTCCGGTTTTAACCAATAATATGCTGGTTACAGAAAGTATTCCGATCTGGGTTCGTGAGAATTCGACCAAAGAATATACGTTTGAGAATTTAAAAAACAATACTTCTACGACTTTAAAAAATCATCAGCTTACGTTAGAATACACATCAAATCCAGCTTGGATTGCGATTCAGTCTTTGCCTTATTTAATGGAATATGAACACGAATGTGCCGAACAGACTTTTGCGCGTTTTTATGCCAATGCTTTGGCTTCGGAAATTATTTCGGCTAATCCGAAAATTGAGACTGTTTTTGAAAACTGGAGAAAGAACGGAAAACTGAATTCGAAATTAGAAGAAAACGAAGAACTGAAATCCATCATTCTGGCAGAAACGCCATGGCTGAAAGATGCGGAAAGCGAAGACGAAAAGAAAAAGAATCTCGCCCTTTTATTTGATTTAGAGAAAATGAAAACGTCGCAGGAAGTTACTTTCGAAAAATTAAAACAAAAGCAACTGCCATCTGGAGGATTTTCGTGGTTTGGAGGAAGCTATGAAAGCGAATATATTACACGACATATACTGGCAGGTTTAGGAGATTTATCAAAACTAAATAAGTCAGAAGACAATACCAATAAAATTGATGCCATTGCCAAAACAGGTATCCCGTTTCTGGATCATAAATTTTTAGAATATTACAAAACACAGACTAAAAACTTAAAAGCGACAAGCAAACTGATCTGGATAAATCCATATTCTGATTTGCATTATCTCTATACCAGAAGTTTTTATTTAGAGAAATATCCACTTTCAGATACGCTAAAAAAAGCGACTAAATTGTATTTGGATACTGCTAAAAAAGACTGGCTGAATTATTCGCTTTATGAAAAAGGGTTGGCTGCGTTGACTTTAAATCGTTTTGGAGAAAGCGAAACAGCTAAAAAAATCGTAGAAAGCCTAAAAGAAACAGCTTCTAATAACGAAGATTGGGGAATGTACTGGATTTCTAACAAAGCGGGCTGGTATTGGTATCAGGCGCCAATAGAAACCCAGGCTTTACTGATTGAAGCTTTCGCCGAAGTGAGTAATGACACCAAATCTGTTGATGCCATGAAAGTCTGGTTGCTAAAAAACAAGCAAACCAAAAACTGGCCAACCACAAAATCTACGACAGAAGCCGTTTATGCTTTATTAATGCAAGGCAACGATTGGTTAAGCGTAAAAGACAACACTGTCATTAAAATTGGAAATGAAAAAATCGTAACCAAAAAATTAGCCGAAAACGAAAAAGAAGCAGAAACAGGTTACATCAAAATGAACTGGAAAGCGGATGAAGTCAAAAAAGAAATGGCTTCGATTAGTATTCAGAACAAATCGAAAGTTCCTGGCTTTGGTGGCGTTTATTGGCAGTATTTTGAAGATTTGGATAAAATCAAAAATAACTCTGGTGCAGTTTTATCTGCTTCAAAAGAATTGTATCTAAAGAAAAACTCTATTAAAGGCGATCAATTAGAAAAAATCACAAGCAAAAATCCTTTAAAAACAGGAGATTTAGTTACCGTAAGATTAATCATTACAGCAAAAGAAGACATAGAATTTGTTCATCTTAAAGATATGAGAGCCTCGTGTTTTGAACCTGTAAATGTCCTTTCAGCATATCAGTACAAAGATCGCCTGGGGTATTATATGAGTACCAAAGATCCTGCAACCCATTTCTTTTTTGATAACATCAACAAAGGAACTTATGTTATCGAATACGATATTCGTGTAAATAACAGCGGCGAATTCTCAAACGGAATTACAACAATAGAAAGTATGTATGCTCCTGAATTTTCAAGTCATACAAAAGGAATTCGAGTGAAAGTTAATTAAGTTTTTCCGCCACGAATTTTATTTTCAAAGATTGTCAAAAAATAATTCGTGAATTCTTGAAAAAAGTCATAAAAAAAACCCGACAAGCTTTAAAAACTTGTCGGGTTTAATTTTAGAATAAATCGAGATTATTTCACAATCGTCAATTCGTCAATAATATTTTTAGCTCCAGCGTATTTGTCAATAATCCAAAGTACGTAACGAATATCTACGTTAATAGTTCTTTGTAATTTTGGATCAAAGATAACATCTCCGGCCATAGCCTCGATATTTCCGTCAAAAGCAATTCCTATTAATTCTCCTTTTCCGTTAAGAACCGGTGAACCAGAGTTACCACCTGTAATATCATTATCAGTCAGGAAGTTTACTGGCATATATCCTGCTTTATCAGCATATTGTCCGTAATCTTTTGCTTTGTTTAATTCTAACAAACGTTTTGGCAAATCAAATTCCTGATCTCCTGCTTTATACTTTTTCACCATGCTTTCCATAGTAGTATAATTGTTGATTTTAGCATCATTGCGCGGGTCAGCAGGCAAAGCACGAACTTTTCCGTAAGTCAGTCTCAAAGTAGAGTTTGCATCCGGATATTTGATTGCGTTTAATTTTGATTCTCTTAAACCTTCAACCAATTCGCGGAATGCAGTTGCAAAACCATCATCAGCTTTAGCCTGATCATCAGTTTTTGCACGGTATTTTGTCATCAAATCATTAGAAATAATATACAAAGGATCGTGTACAATTGCTAATGGTTTTGGATCAGCCATAAATGCTAATACTTTTTCCTTAGTCGTAAAATAACTTATTTCAGTTGCTTTTGTTACGTCTACAGTAAAATCTCCTTTATTCTCTGATTTCATTTTAGCTACCTGCGTACCTAATCCGTATTCAGCCCCTTTAGAAGTATACAAATTCAATTGTGCAATAAAAATGTCTTTTTCAAGAGGCGCATAAAATTCACCATAAATGTTATCGATCATTGCATTGATCTTAGGTAACATTTCTGCTTTTTTAGCATCATTTTCATTATAATAAGCAATCAAGGCATTTCCTAGATTTGCAGGTCCTGTTGCATAACTTGAAGTACGCAAAAGCTGCATTAAATAATTATCGTGAGTCGCTTTTAAATTCGTTTCTCTATAGTAATCATTAATAGTTGGAATTACATTCTCGTACTTCTCTTTATTAGCAGGTTTAGTTGCCCACTCGTAAAATTTATCTTCTTGCTCTGTTTTAGTAGCCACTGTTCCCGCTTTTGTTAAAGCGTCGATCATTCCCTGACGGTTTTTCCAGTAGTTGGCAGTCGAAGCATATTTAGACGCATATTGCAAACGAACTGTCGCATCTTTGTCCATATACTTTTTCATTACATCCATTCCGGTTTTTGCACCTTCAACCCATGCAGGATAAGCATATTTTATGTTTTGCTCAATTCCACCAGCCGGCATCCAACGGTTTGTTCTTCCAGGATATCCTAAAATCATCGCAAAATCATTCTCTTTTACACCTTTAATGCTTACCGGCAAGTAATGCTTAGGTTGCAAAGGCACATTGTCTTTAGAATAAGCTGCAGGATTTCCGTCTTTATCAGCGTAAACTCTAAACATAGAGAAATCTCCTGTTTGACGTGGCCACTCCCAGTTATCAGTGTCTCCACCAAATTTACCCACGCTTTCTGGAGGAGTTCCTACTAAACGTACATCTGTATAATCCTGATACACGAAATAGTAATATTCATTTCCCTGAAAGAAAGGACGAACAGAAACAGTATATTTTCCACCTTCGTTATTCTCTTTTTCAATCAAATTGATTTCTTGCTGAATGATTTTGTTTCTTTCAGTTTCTGTCATTTGATCGTTTACTTTTGATAAAATTCTTTTAGAAACGTCATCCATACGAACAAAAAAACGAACGTATAAAGATTTTGGTTTCATTTCGGCGCTTTTTTCTTTTGCCCAAAAACCATCTCTTAGGTAATTTTGCTCTGCTGTAGAAAGTTCTGCAATTGCATTGTATCCACAGTGGTGATTAGTTAATACCAGTCCGTTTTTAGAAACGATCTCAGCAGTACAACCTCCGTTAAATTGTACAATCGCATCTTTTAAACTATGATGATTAATACTGTAAATTTCTTCGGCTGTAAGTTGTAAGCCCATTTTTTCCATATCTCTATGGTTCAACCTTTCGATAAACATCAAAAACCACATTCCCTCATCAGCTTTTACAGGAAAAGCCATTAGACACATGGTTAAGAATAAAATTATTTTTTTCATGTTATTTTGTTTAAGTGATGCGAATATAAGTCATTTCCGCAACAAAAAATAACACAAGTCATCAAAACCAAAAGCCAAACAATACATTTTAAGACAATTTTACGAAATTCATAATTTCACAAATAGAAAAATATAGTCTTTTCTTCAAATTCTTATTTTATAAAATTCTTAAAACTTCAAATAAAAGTAGTTAAAACCTAAAAGGAATCCGTATTAATTGTAAAAATTTACTTTCTTTAATTAATATTTAAAATAAATTATTTCTTACAAAATTTAATTCCCTAAGTTTGCCGCGACTATTTAATTAATATAAAATGAAAAAATTATTATTAGGAGTTGCTTTATTAGTGGCAACAATTACAAATGCACAAAAAGGTTCAATTTTATTAGGCGGAAACGTTGGATTTGATTCAGAAAAAATTGGAGATGCTAAATCTACAAACTTTGAGTTTTCGCCAAAAGTTGGATATCAATTTGCTGATCACTGGACAGCCGGTGTGGAAGGGGCAATTGGTACTGTTGATGTAAAAGGATACGACAAAACTGAAAATTACAAAATTGGAGCTTTTGTTCGTTATTCTACACCACTATCTGAGACATTTTCATTTTATGCAGATTTAGGTGCAGGCTACCAAAACACTTCTCTAAACAATGCAAAAGGAATGTATGCCAGTTTTGATCCGGGTCTATTCATTAATATGAAAAGAGGTTTTGGATTAAATTTTTCTATTGGAGGAATTAAATACGACAATCTTGATGGAAAAAATGATCCAAGACAAGAGCGAATTGGATTTAATTTTGGAAAAACCCTTAACATTGGAATATCTAAAAATTTCGGACTATAATTTCTTCGCTTAACTGGAAATTAATCTGAGATAATTTGTTTTTTTCGTTAAAAAACAAAAACCCGACAATTTCAAAGTTGTCGGGTTTCTTATTTTTTAAAACTTATTTTATTCGTTTAACATCTTCCAAAGTTTATCTTTTAGATCTGTTAACCCCTGTTGGGCAACTGATGAAATAAACATATAAGGAATATCTTTGAAAGCAACATCAAGTTCAGCTTTTAATTCGGCTTTAAGTTCATCATCCAGCATATCACATTTTGAGATTACCAACAGACGTTCCTTATCTAGCATTTCAGGATTATATTTTGTCAACTCGTTAACCAAAATATCATACTCTGCTTTAATATCCGGCGTATCCACAGGAACTAAAAACAACAATGTTGAGTTACGTTCTATATGACGCAGAAAATAATGCCCAAGACCTTTCCCTTCGGCAGCACCTTCTATAATTCCCGGAATATCAGCAATTACAAATGATTGAAAATCTCTGTACGCAACAATTCCTAAATTTGGTTTTAGGGTTGTAAAAGGGTAATCGGCAATTTTTGGTTTTGCTGAAGTTAATACCGATAATAAAGTCGATTTTCCTGCATTAGGGAAACCTACTAAACCAACATCGGCTAAAACCTTCAGTTCTAAAATTACATCCATTTCGACACCTGGTAAACCTGGCTGGGCATATCTTGGAGTCTGATTGGTTGAACTTCTAAAATGCCAGTTTCCTAATCCTCCTTTTCCACCTTTAGAAAGAATTCTTTTTTCACCGTCTTCCGTAATTTCGAATAAGGTTTCTCCGGTTTCTTTATCTTTTACGACAGTTCCTAAAGGTACTTCGATAAATTTATCTTCTCCATCGGCACCTGTACTACGATCTCCTCCTCCGTCTCCACCGTGACCAGCTTTAATATGACGGGCAAATTTTAAGTGAAATAATGTCCATAAACCTTTATTTCCAACTAAATACACGTGTCCGCCACGACCACCATCACCACCGTCCGGGCCTCCTTTTTCAATAAATTTCTCTCTATGTAAATGTGTAGATCCTTTTCCTCCCTTTCCGGAAGAAACATATATCTTAACATAATCTACAAAATTTCCTTCTGTCATTTTTTTAAATTTCAGATTTTAGATTTCGGATTTTAGATTACTCTAAATCGTATTACTAACTTCTATTGTTTTTAGTATCCTGTCTCAGCCTCATTTTTCAGTACAAACTGCTACTGAATACTGTGACTGAAAACTATTTTATTCTCTTTACTCTTTAAGTGCTTTCACCAGCACTTTATCAATTTTTACGCCATCCATATCTATGACTTCCAACACAAATTTTTGCCAGATTAATTTTTCGCCCTCTTTCGGAATATGAGAAAGCTCGGTCATAATCATTCCGCTTACAGTATTTACCTCATAGTCATTTGTCAATTCGTCTAACTCAAAATAAGTTAAGAAATCGTGTAATGAATAATGTCCGTCTACCAACCATGAACCATCTTCTCTTTCTATCAATTGAAATTCATCTTTATAAAAATCAGATGCGTCGCCAACTAAAGCTTCAAGAATATCATTTAAGGTAATTATTCCCTGAAAAACTCCATATTCATCAGAAACCAAAGCATAATGTATTCCTGTTTTTTTGAAATTCTCAAGGGCTTTGTAAGCCGTTGTCTGCTCCATTAAATAAGGAGCATCAATCATTATAGCACCTAAATCGAAATGATCGCTTTCGATATTGGCAAATATATTTTTAAGGGTCACGATCCCAACAATATCATCATAATTGTCTCTGTAAACCGGATAAACGGTATGCAAATCCATTAAAACCAGTTCTTTTATTTTTGCTTTATCGGCATTAAAAGGCAACATGTCTACAGACTTACGATGCGTCATCAATGAATTTACCTTACGGTCACCAATATGAAAAACACGCTCTACTATATCCTGTTCAATTTCCTGAACCTCTCCGCCTTCTGTACCTTCTTTGATAATAGCTTTAATTTCTTCTTCGGTAACTTTACCGTCTGCAGAAGGTTTTATTTGAAAAACATTCAATAAAAAATCAGTCGAAGTAGTGAGTAACCAAATAAATGGCGCTGTAATAATCGAAATAATTTTCATTGGCAATGCTACCATTTTTGCAATAGATTCGGGATAATTTAATCCGATTCTTTTTGGCAATAATTCTCCTAAAACTAAAGAGAAAAAAGTTAAAACCACTACCACAATTCCCACTGCAACTGAATGTGCATATGGTTTTAAAAATGCAAATCCGCTAACGAATGTTTCTACATCAACTGTTATTTTATCACCACTATAAATACCGGTTAAAATCCCGATTAGGGTAATTCCGATTTGTACTGTAGATAAAAACTTATTTGGCGAATTGGCTAAGTCCAGCGCAGTTTTGGCACTTTTATTTCCTTTTTTTGCGGCAGTTTCGAGTCTATTTTTTCTTGCTGAAATAAGTGCAATTTCAGACATAGAGAAAACTCCGTTTAATAGTATTAGAAAAAATATTATTAGTATTTCCAATTTGAGGGTTATTCGTTATTTAATAGTTCGTTAATATAATTTGCAACTTTTAGTATTTTCTGGTTCTCAAGAGCGATCCGGAGAAGAGAAAAGTCCTTAGCCAAAAAAAACTAATTTTTCCTGCCAGAAAATAGCCCACGAAGGAAGCTTGTTTTATGGTATGGAAAAATAGTTTTTTTAGCCTCCCGATAGCTATCGGGATGTAACGCACAGCTGGAAAAAGCTTCTACAAATTATCTATAACTGACGTTAATCGCTCTGTAATTTCTTCTATAGTTCCAATACCGTTTACGGCATAAAACTTATTTTGTGCTTTATAATATCCTATCAGTGGAGCTGTTTTCTCATTGTATTCCTGGTACCTAACACGAATTTTTTCTTCGTCCTGATCATCAGCCCTTCCACTTGTTTTTCCTCTTTCTAACAAACGCGCTACCAAAATCTCATCATCTGCTTCTAATGCGATTGTTGCTGTAACACTTGACCCAATTGTTGGTAAAAATTTATCAAGAGCTTCTGCCTGATCTAATGTTCTTGGATAACCGTCGAACAAGAAACCTTGTGTGTCAGGATGTTTGTTTACTTCATCAATTAACATTGCAGTGGTAACTTCACAAGGAACCAATTCTCCATTGTCCATAAAAACTCTTGCTTTTTTACCTAAATCTGTATCATTTTTTAAATTAAAACGAAAAATATCGCCTGTAGAAAGGTGAGTCAATTTGTATTTTTCTTTTAAAAATTCTGCCTGAGTTCCCTTTCCTGCTCCCGGCTTTCCAAATAAAACAATGTTAATCATAATATGAGTGAGTGTTGTTACTTCTAGTTTTTATAAGAAGTTTTAAATGAATATATAGTTGTGTGTGTTTATTATTATTCTGCCAATTTATATACTTCGGCCAAATTTCTTCCTAAACCATCATAGTCTAATCCGTAGCCAACGATGAATTTATTTGGAATCCTGATTCCGATATAATCTATTTTAATATCTTTTTTATATGCATCCGGTTTAAAAAACAAAGTCGCAATTTTAAAATGTTTTACATTTTGCTCTTTAAATATGTGCTTTAATTCTTCGATCGTATTGCCGGTATCGATAATATCTTCTATGATAATTACAGTTCTCCCGGTTAAATCCTGATTGATCCCGATTAATTCTTTTACAGTATTAGTCGTTTCAGTTCCTTCGTAAGATGCCATTTTGATGAATGAAACCTCACAAGGACTTTTGTACTTTTTTAAAAAATCTGCAACGACCATAAATGCACCATTCAAAACACCAATAAAAATTGGAGTATCATCTCCAAAATCGTCTTCTACCTGTGCTACTAATTTGGTCAAAGCAAAATCAATTTCTTTGGCCGAAATAAACGGAACAAATTGTTTATCGTGAAGTTGTATCATTATTTTTATGTTTAAAATAATGGGCAAAGATACAGAATTCCAACTAAACTGCAGGTATCAAAATAGGCTGTACACATATTTTTTTGAGAATGTTAAATATGACTTAATATTTACATTTTTTTTCTTGCCACTATTTTTAATTTTACTAAATTGTTGTTCTATAAACATTTAACCCCAACACCAATGAAAACCACTGCACAAATATTTTCAATATCCTTATTAACCATACTGACAGCCTGCAACGGGCAGGTTAAAAAAGAAGAAAAAGAAGCTCTGGCAAAACAACCTGACATTATTGTAAAAACAGCAATTGGCGATATTACTTTGCCTCCGCCATATGCGACCGAATCTAAAACGAATAACAGTAAAGTACTTGGCTGGCCTGAAGGAAAAACACCAATCGCTCCTGAAGGTTTTACGGTTACAAAATTCGCTGATGGTTTCGAAAATCCGCGTTGGACCTATATCGCACCAAATAATGACATTTTTGTGGTAGAAAGCGGCACAAGAACCAGTAAAAATCAAATCATAATACTACGCGATAAAGACAAAGACGGAAAATATGAAACCCGCGAAGTTTTCTTAAAAGACCTCAACAGACCTTTTGGAATGTTGGTTCTTAAAGACTTTTTTTATGTAGCCAATACCGACGGTTTATACCGATATCCTTATAAAAATGCACCCCTGAAACTAGAGACTCAGGGTACCAAAATTCTTGAACTTCCTGCAGGCGGTTACAACAATCACTGGACAAGAAACATAATATCGAATCCTGAGGGAACAAAAATTTACGTTTCTGTTGGTTCAGGAAGTAATGTTGGTGAGAACGGAATGGACAAAGAAATCCGTCGCGCCGATATTCTTGAAATTAATCCTGACGGAACTGGTGAAAAAATTTATGCTGCCGGACTTAGAAATCCGGTTGGGATGGATTGGAATCCGGCAAACAAGGAACTTTGGACAGCGGTTAACGAACGCGATGAATTAGGCGACGATCTGGTTCCTGATTATATTACAAGTGTAAAAAGAGATGGCTTTTACGGCTGGCCTTACTCTTACTACGGAAATAACCTTGACCCACGAATGAAAGGCGAACGTAAAGATCTTGCTGCAAAATCTATTGTTCCTGATGTTCCGGTTGGTGCTCACACTGCTTCTTTAGGATTGGCTTTTTATAACAAAACGGCATTTCCTGCAAAATATAGAAACGGTGCTTTCGTAGGTCAGCACGGATCGTGGAACCGTGCCAAAATATCGGGTTACAAAGTGGTTTTTGTTCCTTTTAAAAATGGAAAACCCGAAAAACCTGAAGACTTCCTGACTGGTTTTGTTGCAAATGCTGATAAAACTGAAGTTTATGGCCGTCCGGTTGCCGTAACGGTTATGCAGGACGGATCGCTTTTAGTAAATGACGATAGTGGAAATACGATTTGGAAGGTTACTGCGAATAAATAAAATTCCAATTTTACTGCACAGAATACAAAACTTTAATCATTTTTGTCATTGCGTCGAAGGAAAAATCACACTAGAAACTCCGCAATCAAAATTGCCAATCTTTGTCGAATACCGAGTGTGATTTCTCCTTCGTCGAAATGACAAGATTGTGCATAAACCTTTGCGTTCTCTGCGGTTAATTTTTTTTTCATGTTTCAACAAATTCTTTTATGATTTTAAAAAAATATTGTTTTCTCTTTCTTCTGTTTTCTATTCTCCAAAATATTAAAGCACAAGAAAAAGAAAACAAAACTATTGATTCTGTCAAAACTCAAAAACTGGACGAAGTGGTCATCAGTCCGCTTCATATTAATAATCGATTGCAAAACACTCCTGCTTCTATTGGAATTTTATCCAAAAAAGATCTTCTGCAAAATAATACCACAGATATCACTACCGTAATCAATACAATTCCGGGAGTTTTTATGCAATCTTCGAATTTTACAACAACCCGAATTTCGATTCGTGGTATTGGCGCCAGAACACCTTACGGAACCAATAAAATCAGGGCTTTTTATGGCAGTATTCCCCTAACATCCGGAAACAGCGAAACGGTAATTGACGATATCGATCTGGAAAATATTGGTCAGATTGAAGTTATCAAAGGCCCACTTTCGAGTATTTACGGTGCAGGTTTAGGCGGTGCGATCTTAATTTCACCTCAACTTTCTAAAACCAGTGGAGAAAATACCAGCGTAAGCAGCGTTTTTGGTTCGTTTGGCCTTCTTAAAAATAGTTTGAATTACAGTTTGAATGAAAAAAGTTCAAATCTGAATATTAGTTATCATAATCTTAAAACAGATGGATGGCGCGAAAACAGTTCTTATAATCGGGAAGGAATTACACTTGCCGGAGAATTATTCAAAAAGAAAAATAATAAACTGACTTATTTTTCTAATTACACCTATTTGAAAGCTTATATTCCCAGTTCTATTAGTAAAGAAGTGCTTGATAACAATCCTAAATTGGGCGCTCCAACCTGGGTAGCTTCAAAAGGTTTTAAGGAGTACAAATCGACTTTGGCGGGATTGGCTTATGATTTTAAAATTAATGATCATCTGAGTAATTCAACTTCTGTTTTTGTTAATTACAAGGATAGTAATGAACCTAGGCCTTTTGACATTTTGCGCCAATATACTTTTGGGACTGGAGGAAGAACGCAATTTTCCGGAGATTTTAAAATTAGCCAAATCAAAAATCAATTTATTGCCGGGATTGAATATTTCACAGACAACTATAACGGAAATACTTTTGAAAACCTATATAAAATCAATAATGGTCAGGGAAGCTTACAAGGAAATCAACTTACCGAAACGGATCAGAAAAGACATTTCTACAATATCTTTTCTCAAATCAGAACATTGCTTTCGGAGAAATTCGAAATTCAGGCCGGATTAAATTATAATGAAACTCATTTTGAACTGACCAACTTTCTTCCAAATAAAACCTCAACTGAAAAATATAGTTATGATGGAATCTTTTCGCCACAATTGTCTTTTCTATATAAACCTACTGAAGAGAGAACTTTATATTTTTCAGCAAGTCGCGGATTTTCATTACCCGCCACCGAAGAAACACTTACAAGTTCAGGCAACATCAATCCGGATATAAAACCTGAAAGTGGTTATAATTTTGAAGCTGGCGGAAAATTCTATTTCTTTAATAAAAATCTTTATACGGAATTTGCGGTTTACCGAATGGAAATAAAAGACCTACTGGTAGCCAAAAGAATCGGCGACGATCAATATGAAGGTGTTAATGCAGGTAAAACTTTCCATGAAGGAATTGAAATTTTAGCAAAACACAATTGGCCAATTAATCGTTTTTTCACATTAAACTCTTTTATTGCTGCTTCTTTAGGAAAATACGAGTTTAAAAATTTTGTAGATAACGGAAACGATTATTCAGGAAATAAACTAACAGGAGTTGCTGCAAACAAAGTAAACGCCGGATTGATTTTAAGTACTTCCTTAGGGATTTATTTTTCTGCCGATTTTCAGTTTACAGACAAAATCCCGCTAAACGATGCTAATTCTGCTTACTCGGATTCCTATAGCATCATCAATTTAAAAACAGGTTATCGTTTTGAAATCCTTCCTAATTTAAATACCAATTTAGCTTTTGGCATTAATAATATTACCGATGAAAAGTATGTTTCGATGATTTTGCCCAATGCAGTGGCAGTCGGAAATGCAAGTCCACGATATTATTATCCGGGACTTCCTGTAAATTATTACGGAACTATTGCACTAAATTACTTATTTTAGATGTGTGTTAAAACAAAAAAAATGTCATCTGAATTACAAGCAAAACTGGATTATGTCAATGCTTACAGAGAAAACCGACTCGTGGCGGCTCAGTATATTTTAGAAAACCAACCTTTATTTGGAGAATTGGTTTCGATTTGTTTTTTGCCTCAGGACAAAAACAATCATAAAGCCTGCTGGATTTTAGAATTTGTGTCCTACGAAGAATTAACCTGGCTGCAACCACATCTTAATTTCTTTTGTTCTAATCTAAAAGTTTTAAAAGACGAAAGTTCTATAAGGCCAATTGCAAAAGTAGTTCAGCTTTTAGTAAAATCCCATTATAAAAAGAACGAAAACGGCATTTCACTTTCCGAAGAAAATTTGCAGGATTGCATCGAAGCTTCTTTTGACTGGCTGATCAATGATGTAAAGGTCGCTACAAAAGCCTATTCAATCAGAACATTATACATCTTAGGAAATCATTACGATTGGATTCATCCGGAACTTGAGATTATTTTAAACAAAGATTATGGAGATCATTCTGCTGCGTATAAAGCTGTCGCGAAAGAAGTTTTGAAGAAAATAGAAAAATTTTAAGCCACAGATTAAAAAGAATTTAGAATATTTTTTTTAAAGTTCGCCACGAATTTGCTTCGCCTATTCGTGTCAAAAAAATAATCTTACTCCAGATTGTGGCAAAAAAAGATTAAAAAGTATCTTTGCAAAAACACAACTACAATGAACTATTTTTCTTCTGATTTTAAATTAGGAATATTAGGTGGCGGACAATTAGGCAAAATGCTATTGTTTGACACCCGAAAATTTGACATACAAACTTATGTTTTAGATCCAAGCGATGAAGCACCGAGTAAAATTGCCTGCAATAAATTCTTTCAAGGCGATTTGATGGATTATGAAACGGTTTACAATTTCGGGAAACAAGTCGATGTTCTGACTTTCGAAATCGAATTAGTCAATCTTGAAGCTTTAACGCAATTAGAAAACGAAGGTGTAAAAGTGTATCCTTCTCCAAAAACTTTAAAAGGAATTCAGAATAAAGGCGTTCAAAAAGATTTTTATACTGAAAGTAATATCCCAACTGCATCTTATTTACGGTTTGAAAGTCCGGCACATCTGCAAAAATCAGTTGGAGATAATGAAATCACAATTCCATTTGTGTGGAAATGCACCGAATTTGGTTACGACGGAAATGGCGTAAAAGTGATTCGCCAGATTTCTGATATGGATGATTTGCCAAATGTAGAATGCATTGCAGAAACAATGGTTCCGTTCAAAAATGAATTGGCGGTTATTGTGGTAAGAAACCCTTCAGGAGAAATTAAAACCTACCCTGTTGTCGAAATGGAATTTCACCCGGAGGCCAATCAGGTAGAATACGTAATTTGTCCGGCAAGAATCGACGAGAAAGTAGCTGAAAAAGCAAGAGCCATTGCTTTGAATGTTTCGGAGAAGTTCAATCATGTTGGTCTTTTGGCAGTTGAAATGTTCCAAACCCACGAAGATGAAATTTTGGTCAATGAGGTTGCTCCTCGCCCACACAATTCAGGTCATTACTCTATAGAAGCTAGTTACACCTCACAATTCGAAAATCATTTACGCGCTATTCTTGATCTTCCTTTAGGAAACACAGATAGTAAAGTTGCAGGAGTGATGGTAAATTTAGTGGGTGCTGAAGGTTTCTCCGGAGATGTTGTTTATGAAAACATCGAAACGATCTTAGGCTGGAATGGTGTGACACCGCATATTTATGGTAAAAAACAAACACGCCCGTTCAGAAAAATGGGGCACGTTACGATTGTGAATGAAAACATGAACGAGGCCAGAAGAATTGCTGAAGACGTTAAGAATACGATTAAAGTAATCAGTGTTCAGTAAATTAGTGATCAGCTTTTAGTCGCAGTCACAGTTTTCAGTTTCCAACAACTTGGAAACTAAGTAAACAGCCTCTTAATTAATTTTAAAATGGATTTTATAGAAATATTAAGCAATCTTTTAAATCTAAACAATCCTTCAAACTTGTTTAAAATTCATTTTGAAAGATTTACAGATAAAAATGAGTATATAGGTGAACGAATAAAAAGTTTTACTTCATTCACAATATTGACATTATTCAGCATTGCAGTATTTTTAGCAATTATATTTCTAATTTACAAATTATTAAAACGTCTTTAAACAAACAGTTTCAGTCTCAACAACAACTTGAAACTTTGACACAAAAACAAACAAAAATCTATGAGCAAAGTAGCCATTATAATGGGAAGTATCTCAGACATGCCAGTCATGCAGGATGCCATCGACATATTAAAACAATTTAATATCGAAACCGAAGTTGATATCGTTTCAGCACACAGAACACCGGAAAAATTATTCGATTTCAGTAAAAATGCACATACCCGCGGTATTTCGGTAATTATTGCCGGAGCGGGTGGCGCTGCACATTTACCTGGAATGGTGGCTTCGATGTCACCGCTTCCTGTAATTGGAGTTCCTGTAAAATCAAGTAATTCTATCGATGGCTGGGATTCGGTTTTATCGATTCTGCAAATGCCGGGCGGAGTTCCGGTTGCGACGGTTGCGCTGAACGGAGCAAAAAATGCCGGAATTCTTGCAGCACAAATCATTGGAAGCCACGATAAAAAAGTACTTGACACGATTATTGCTTACAAAGAAGAACTTAAAGCAGCAGTTAACAAAGCCGCCGAAGGCTTGAAATAGTTTTCAGTTTCAGTCGCAGTTTTCAGTATAAACTGCGACTGAAACTAAAAAACTACGCTTCCTCTTCTATATCTTCCAGAACAGCTTCAAATTCATATTCTGTTATATCTTCTTTATTTATCCAGTTTTCAGAAGTAACCAGATTATAATTCACATAATTCTCTGTTGTCAATTCCCAAACAATAGCTTCAGCTTCAGGAAACGGAATGTTTTGCGACATTTGATTTTCAAACAATCTTTTGATAAGGTTTCTATCAGACAAACCATTATTCAATAATTTCAGTACCCTTTCGGCTGTTAGCTTTTGTACTTCGCCATCATTTGGTGTCATCGAAAAATGAACAACAGACGCTTTTGCATTCGGAAACTTTCCGTTGTATGCTTTAAAAAGTAACTGATTCACATGAAACATAGTACCTTGCATATGTATTTCCGGATATTCCTCGCAAACTTTATCAATTAACATGTTGTGCGATATTTGCTCAATTTGCCCTTCGCCTAATTGATCACCCAATTTATATTGCAAAACGATTTCAGCAGCTTCGTTTGGTTCGTAATCAGAAATTGCCATTGCTAATAATTCCGGCAGACTCGCTTTGTCTGCTGTTGCCCCATCGGGATAATTGAATTTTTCTAGTAACTGAATAAAATCTTCATCAGACCAATATCCTTCTACTTCATTAACCGTATCTATATTCTTTATTACAATTTGATAATTCATCATTTTTATGTTTTTCGATTTATTATGAGCATTTTATAATGCTAATCATATTTTTTCAATTTACGCTTTTAAAAATGCGTATAGAAATAAATAACATATCTATAACACAATTTAAGAGGATTTTATGCCGAGAATCGATTTTGATTAGATGATTACATTTTTATAAATTGCTATCTTTGAAATTCAAAAATATTGACTTCAATTCATAAAAATAATTATATCATAATGAACGTTTTACTTTCAAAATTTACTACCAAACATAATACAGCACCTTTTTCTAAAATCAAAATCGAAGATTATCTTCCGGCTTTTCAGGAAGGAATTGCTTTGGCCAAAGCCGAAATTGATGCTATCGTAAACAATCCTGAAGCTCCAACATTTGAAAATACTGTTGTAGCAATGGATTTTTCAGGAGATATTCTGGATCGTCTTTCAAGCGTTTTCTTCAACCTGAATTCGGCAGAAACGAGTGACGAAATGCAAAAGATCGCTCAGGAAGTTTCGCCACTATTGTCTGAATTTGGAAATGACATTACGCTAAACGCTGCTTTGTTTGCAAAAATAAAAACGGTTTACGATCAAAAAGAAACACTAAACCTAAATCCGGAGCAAACTACGCTTTTGGATAAAAAATACAAAAGCTTCTCCAGAAACGGAGCCAATTTACCGGAAGATAAAAAAGATAAACTTAGGGAAATCGACAAAGAATTATCGAAGTTAAGTTTACAATTTGGCGAAAATGTTTTGGCCGAAACCAACGCTTTCGAATTGCATTTGAAAGATGAAAAAGACTTAGCCGGATTACCCGAAGGAACTATCGAAGCTGCCAGATTATTAGCAAAAAGCCAGGAAAAAGAAGGCTGGATCTTTACTTTAGATCATCCAAGTTATGTTCCGTTTTTGACGTATGCGGATAATCGTGAATTGCGTAAAAAAATGGCGATTGCTTTTGGAGCGAAAGCTTTTCAGAATAACGAATTCGACAATCAGGAAAACGTTCTGAAAATTGCCAAATTACGTTTTGAAAGAGCAAATTTATTGGGTTATAAAACCCACGCACATTTTGTTCTGGAAGAAAGAATGGCCGAAAGTCCGGAGAAAGTTTTCTCTTTCCTGAATGATTTATTAGCAAAAGCAAAACCGGCAGCTCAAAAAGAATTTGCCGAATTAACGGCTTTCGCCAAAGAACTGGATGGAATCGAACAGTTAGAAAAATGGGACGGCGCTTATTATTCTGAAAAATTAAAACAACAGCTTTTTAATTTAGATGATGAAAAACTGAAACCTTATTTTCAGTTAGAAAAAGTATTAAGCGGAGCTTTTACCGTTGCCAAAAAATTATACGGATTAACGTTTACCGAAGTTTTTGACATCGATAAATACCATGAAAAAGTAACGACTTATGAAGTAACCGATGCTGACGGTAATTTAGTTTCGATTTTCTATGCTGATTTCTTCCCAAGAAAAGGAAAAAGAAATGGTGCGTGGATGACTTCATTCAAATCGCAATCGATAAAAGATGGAGTTAACGAAAGACCACACATTTCGAACGTTTGTAATTTTACCAAACCAACAGAAACGAAACCATCTTTATTGACTTTTAATGAAGTTACCACTTTGTTCCACGAATTTGGTCATGGTTTACACGGAATGTTGGCAAACACAACTTATCCAAGTCTATCGGGAACTTCTGTATTTTGGGATTTTGTAGAATTACCGAGTCAGATTATGGAAAACTGGTGTTACGAACCGGAAGCTTTGGCTTTGTTTGCGAATCATTATGAAACCGGAGAAATCATTCCGATTGAATATGTTCAGAAAATTAAAGAAAGTGCGAGTTTCCAGGAAGGTTTGGCAACATTACGTCAGTTAAGTTTTGGATTATTAGACATGGCGTGGCACGGACAAGATCCAACCAATATTACAGATTTAAAAGCTTTCGAGACAGAACAATTTGCCAATACACAGTTGTATCCTGATGTAAAAGAAAATGCCATGAGTACAGCTTTCTCTCATATTTTTCAAGGCGGATATTCATCTGGATATTACAGCTATAAATGGGCTGAAGTATTAGACGCTGATGCTTTTGAATATTTTCAGGAAAAAGGGATTTTCAATCACGAAGTAGCTACAAAATTCAAAGACAACGTACTTTCTAAAGGAGGAACAGAACATCCGATGATTTTATACAAACGTTTTAGAGGACAGGAACCAAAACCTGAGGCTTTATTGAAAAGAGCGGGATTACTTTAAATATTTAATACCTTTGTTTAATATTCAAACTATTGAAAGATAAAAATCTATATATTATTGCAGGTTGTAATGGAGCTGGTAAAACAACAGCTTCATATACAATTCTGCCTGAAATTTTAGATTGTAAAGAATTTGTAAATGCAGATGAGATTGCTAAGGGACTATCTCCTTTTCAACCGGAAAAAGTTAGCTTTGAAGCTGGTAGAATAATGCTTCATCGTATCGATGAATTATTACAAAAAGAAGCTGACTTTGCATTTGAAACAACTCTATCGGCAAAAAGTTATATTTCAATTATAAAAAAAGCTCAAAGTCAAGGTTATTTCGTAACATTAGTTTTCTTTTGGTTAAATTCAATTGAACTTGCAAAACAAAGGGTAGTAATTCGAGTAAGCGAAGGCGGGCACGATATACCTGAAGATGTTATTGAGAGAAGATACATAAGAGGCATTAAAAACTTTTTCAAAATTTATTTAAATGCGTGTGATAACGTGATGCTATTTGATAATTCTAATAAGTCACCTGTTCTTATCTTAGAGAAAGAATTTAATGAAGAACCAATTATTACAGATGAAAATTTATTTAAACAAATAAAGAATTTACAAAATGACAAAAGATAAAATTAAAGAATTACAAAATAAAATTGTTGAAGGTCTTAAAGTTTCATCAAAAAAAATGATTGAGAACAAAAAGAAAATCAACGGAAAAATTGTCGTTTATGCTGATGGAAAAATTCAGACTATAAATGCAGTCGATATTAAAGATTAAAGCCAAACAATACTTGAAAAAATATTTAAAAATCGCTCTTTACCTTGCCATTATTGGATTAATTGCCATTATTTCCGTAAATTATTACGTGAAATCGACAACTAAAAAGAACATTTATTATTCGATTAAAAAATTCCCTAAAAATGATGTCGGAATCATTTTTGGTGCCGGAATTAATGGAAATCAGCCAAGCAAATATTTAAAAGACCGTTTGGATGCCGGGATTCTTTTATGGAAAGCAAAACGTATCAATAAAATTTTACTTTCGGGAGATAATGGCCGTGATGAATATGATGAATTAACGGTAATGAAAAACTATTGCTTTAATCACGGAGTTGATACCACCAAAATATTTATTGATTATGCTGGCTTTGATACGTATTCAACAATGTATCGGGCTAAACATATTTTCAACATCAAAAAAGCAACCTTAATTTCGCAGGAATATCATTTGAACCGCGCCATTTATATCGGACAAAAACTGGGGATAAAATCTGTTGGATATTCTGCCAATTCAGGAGAATATCTGGGGTACAAATATGTGACTTTTAGGGAATATGGTTCTATTTTCAAATCCTTTTTTGATGTTTTAAGGAACAGAGAACCTCGCTTTTTAGGAAATCGAATTGATGTGAATGGAGTTTCAAATTATTCGAAAAACGACAAACGATAAAAACAGCCTGCAAAAATATTTTGCAGGCTGTTTTTATTAAATTAAGTAAAATCTTTATTTTATTCTCTATAATCTAGGTTCTATTTTCTAAGTCATTTACTCTTTCTCCAAAACCTTTTTTGCTAGTTTCCCAATCGTTAGTCCCTGCACAACAATTGAAAATAATACGACAATATAAGTTACTTCCAGCAATAAGTTTTTATATTCCCCTTCCGGCATAGAAAGCACTAAGGCAATAGAAACTCCGCCACGGATTCCGCCCCAGACCAACACCATTAAAGATCCTTTGCTGTAAGCTGATTTTATACCAAAAATCTTAAAGATATCGAAGAATTGCCACGGTAAAACTATAGAAGCAATTCTGGCAAACAACACTATAAAAATAGCTACAAAACCAGTTAGCAATTGTTTGTTCAAGTCTGGTAATAATAACAATTCAAAACCAATAAATAAGAATAAAATAGCATTTAATATCTCATCGATGAGTTCCCAAAACTTACCTAAATAATCTTTTGTTACTTCGCTCATTGCTACTTTTTTGCCATAATTACCAATAATCAATCCTGCGACTACCATGGCCAAAGGACTTGAAACATGCAGACTTTGAGCGATCAAAAATCCTCCCATTACGATAGAAAGTGTGATTAGAACCGAAACTTTATAATCGTCGATTTTCTTCATAACCCGCGATGCCGTAAATCCTAAAACAGCTCCTAATAAAAGTCCGCCTATTCCTTCCTTCGCAAACAACCAGGCAATAGAACCAAAAGTCATGTCAAATGTAGGATCGGTGGCCATTTTTAAAACAACCGCAAACATTACTACTGCTACTCCATCATTAAATAAAGATTCACCAACAATTTTGGTTTCGATTCTTTTAGGGACTTTGGCTTGTTTTAAAACCCCCAACACCACGATTGGATCGGTTGGAGAAATTAATGTCCCGAAAACCAGACAAAATATATAAGGAATTTTTATTCCTAAAAATGGTGCTATATAATAAAGCAGCATAGAAATAATTAATGCTGATAATACGACACTAACCGTAGAATAAATCATGATAGGAACCTTTTGTTCTTTTAGATCAGACATATTTACATGCAGTGCACCTGCGAACAAAAGAAAATTCAACATTGCTCCCATTAAGATTTCGTTGAAATCGAATTCTTTGATCAATTCAAAAAAATGTTTCGTAGTATCAGGAAAATAAGAATCTCCCAACAGACGAATCCCTACAGAAACTAACATTGCAATAATCATTATTCCAATAGTTCCGGGAAGTTTTAAAAATCTTAAATTTAAATAGGCGAAGAAAGAGGCCAATACAATTAGTATTGAAAAAGTATAGTATAATTCCATAAAAAGTGATTTTTACAAAAATAAATTTCCATTATCGAATACAAAATTTCATTTCCTAAATTAACATAACTTTACAATTCTGAAAATAACTAAAAAAACCGAGGCAAATTCACCTCGGTTTTTCTTTGAAAAGCAAGTACAGCATTTGTTAATCTTTGTTTCTTTACTTTTTAGCTTTAATAAACTCTTCAAGCTGTTGCACTTTCAAAGCATCTATTTCTTCAATACGTTTCGCTCTTAAGTTGTTTAAACTATTTGCATTCTTGCCAGTTGCTTTTGCAGGTTTCGTAAACAGTAAATAATCTCCAAATAAATGGCTTAAAAACAAAGGCGACTTTCCGGGTCTGGTTTTGTCAAAATTTGCAGATTGATGACAAAAAAAGCAGCTTACCACATTACTATTATTAATATCGTGTATATCATTCTGAAAAGTCTGCGTATAAGTTTCCATAGTAATATTGGCCAAATTAACTGAACCTCTGGCTAATGAATCCGGTAACGCGCTTGAAATATCACGTGTTACAATTGCTTTTACCTGATTTTCAGAAGAAACGCCATCAAAATCCAGCCAGATAGAACCATTGTAAAAATAATTTCTAAAAACATCTTTCAAATTAGAGGCTACACACTTATTGATATCCTCTATATTATTAAAATTAGCAGGTTCTGCCTGACTAGTTGCCATAAATGCACCAGTATTTACATCCTTTGGCACACCATACTCATAAAGAATAAATGCTTTATTAGGAGCAATGGGTGAAGTTCCGTTTTTGATCCATTTGATACCATTTATACCTGTAGTTGTTCCTTTTTCATAAAATAGCATTTCATTTGCTGATGTTACCGAATTGGTTTTCTTATCATAAACAGGCGCCATATCTTTATGTTCAAAAGTGGCCCATATAAATTCAGGATGATTTTTTACAACTCCTACCACGTGCATGCCTAATAATGCTACCGTTTTCTCAACATATTGTCCTTTGCTATTTTGCACAGCGGCCTTGGTTGTAAAATAATTTTGTTGCTGTCCTTTGGCAATTGCATCTATATTAATCCAGGAAACTTTCAATTCTAAAGCGCCAACAGGAAATGTCTCTAAATTAGAAACAGGCAATTTGCCGCTATTGATTAAGGAAGCCATTAAAACCGCTTTGTCCTTTAGCAACGTATTAATATGAATTGAATAATAAACGGTATCTGCAACATTATTAAACTTGGGATTAGAACGTAAAACCCCTCTTGAACCTGCCTGATTAATTGAACTCAGCACAAGTTTTATCCCCAACTGAGGCGCCACATCTTCCATTTCCGGACTAACTACATCCAGAGAATCTAAAAAGAACGGATTTCCGCTTGGCAATGGTTTTGTCACCCACAAAAACTTTTGCCAGGACCATTGGTGAAAATCGCAATTAGTAGTACTTGAAGCATCAAATGGACTTCCGTCACCTTCTGCAGGTGGTGGAGTCTGTTCATGCGGAAACCAGTTTGTTTCGCATTCGCAAGAAGCAGATGCGGTTTTAGTGTATCCGGAAGAAAATCCGAATTTTTCTATTACTTTTTCTTTATTCAAAAAAAACAATGAAGCAGCAGCTATTATAAAAACAACTACTAAACTGATAATAATAGGTTTTCTTTTCATTTTGTTTTTGGGGTTAATTTTTTTGACAGATGGATAACTTTTGATAAAATAAAAAATGGCAACAAAAAAGGCTGTCTAAACGAGATCAGCCTTTTTAAATCAAAATTGTTTTTGGATAGGATTTTGTTTTTATACCAATTCCTCTTTTAAATTTTTGATTGCCGCTACAGGAACATTTTCAACATTATGGTTAAAATATGAAAAACCTCCAGTTCCGTTCCATGCATTATCGATTGCTAAGTGAGCATCAAAATTGGCTAAAAAAGAACCTATTGCCGGAGGAGGAACACTATGAACGTATTGCCCCTGAAGACTCACTACTTTTGTAACGTTTCCTATTCCCGTTGCATATATTTTTCCTGTTACCTGAACCACAATATGGCTATCAGGACCTTGTATCGCCTGAGTAATTACTACTGTACCCGACACTGAATTTTGTGATGGTACTACAACTAAACTAAATGTTGCGATTGGAGCACCTGGCGTTCCAACATTTCCAATTGTGCCTTTTGCTAAATAAGCACCTGCTAATAATTCTGACATAACTTTTTGATTTAGGTTTCCTACTCATAAGGCTTTTCGGGTACGCCCCGTTTTTTTTAGTGGTTTCTGCTCCACCTGTTTGATCTGTAAATCCTATTATTTAGTGTTTAAAAAACAACTTAAATAATACATTGGGGATGATTTCTATTTCAAAGCTATATCAAATAAAAAGGCGTAATTAATAAAATGATATAGAATGGAAATTATTGGACATGAATGAGATAATGAATGACACAGAATATTTTTGCACGTAAAAACACCTATTCCTGCTCATTAAAAAAAATTAAAACACTTTTTTTAATTAAACTTTCATTTATTTTTGAAAGTTTAAAAACTTTTACTTACATTTGATCTATGGAATTCAAAGAAGCAAAAAATAAGTTCGTACAAACCTGGGGAGCATTAGGTTCTCAATGGGGAATTAATAAAACCATGGCCCAAATTCATGCTTTATTAATGGTCTCGAACGAACCCGTTTCTATGGAAGACATTATGGAAGAATTGCAAATTTCCCGAGGGAACACCAGCATGAACCTAAAAGCTTTAATGGATTGGGGAATTGTGTATAAAGAATACAAAACCGGAGAAAGAAGAGAGTTTTTTACTGCAGAAAAAGATCTTGACGAACTGGCTGTAAAAATTGCCCGGGAAAGAAGCAAAAGGGAAATAAAACCCGCTCTTAAAATATTAAAAGAAGTTTCGACAATTGATGCCAGCAATTCGGCTGAAGAGAAACACTTTGTAGATCAGACCTCTAAATTGTATGACTTTGTTTTAAAAGCAGATAACATGTTAGATAAAATGACAGAATTCAATGAAAACTGGTTAGGACGTTTGGTTCTAAAAATCATGAAATAAAAAAATTTAACCACAACTTTCATTTTTTTCTGAAAGTTTAAAATATTAAAAAACAAATAATATGAATTTCTTAAAAGCCGAATGGAAAAACTTAGCACTTTTCAATTATGAAGTTGATGCTAAAATTTTAGAAAAATATGTTCCCGCCGGTACTGAGATAGATATCTGGAACAACAAATGCTATGTGAGTTTAGTAGGCTTCATGTTCAAAAACACCAAAGTTTTAGGATTGAAAGTGCCGTTTCACGTAGATTTTGAAGAAGTCAATTTAAGATTCTATGTAAAACGTTTCGAAAACGGTGAATGGAAACGTGGTGTTGTTTTTATTAAAGAAATTGTTCCTAAAAAAGCGATCACTTTTATTGCAAACACTTTGTATCAGGAACATTATGAAACTCAGAAAATGAGACATGAAATTATTGAAAATAAAAACACAAACACTTTTATTTATCAATGGAAAAATGATAAGAAATGGAATACTATTCAGGTAGAAACTAAAAATGTTCCACAAGAGATTAAAGTTGATTCTGAAGCTGAATTTATTACAGAACATTATTTTGGCTATACTAAAATTGATGAAAGCAAAACTTTCGAATATGAAGTTCAGCACCCAAGATGGGAACAATTTGAAATCTTAAATCATAATGTTGATATTGATTTCGACAAAACCTACGGAAAGGATTTTAAGTTTCTTCAACACGCAAAACCAACTTCTGTTTTTCTTGCGAAAGGTTCAAAAATTACAGTAAAGAATAAAAGGAAATTAGAATATATAAAAGCTCCAGAAGAAATGATATAATAAATTCACAATCTTTAATTTATAAATCGGCAATTATGAATCTTAATATTACAGGATATTTTATCTACCTCAGCATTACGATTTTTATCATCTTAAGAGTTGGAAAAATCTGTTACAAAAACGGGAATATCTATGTAGCAGAACTCATCCCCAATCATGCTGATATTTGTCAAAAAATTAATCAGGTTCTGCTTTTAGGCTATTATCTCTTAAACATTGGTTATTGTGCCATGACCTTGATTTCCTGGCAGAAGATCCTATCCTCAACTCAGCTTATAGAAACCATCGGAATAAAAACAGCTATTATAATTTTCATCATTTCAATACTACATTATCTCAACATTATTATTCTAACCAAATACATTCATAAATTAATTAAATAACACTTAAATTCAAATATCATGGAAACTACAAAAATCTTAATCGGTTACGGTATTTATTTACCAGTTGCATTATTTTTAACCTATTATGTTTCTAAAACACTTTTTAAAAACGGAAAAATCTTTATGCTGGATATTTTCAAAGGCCGCGAAGATATTGCCGAGGCAACCAACAGACTTTTTGAAACCGGATTTTATCTTTTAAATATTGGCTTTGCCTTAATGATTTTACAATTACAATTAAGCAACAACAGTTATCAGGAACTTATTGAAAGACTGAGCTACAAAATTGGAGGATTTTCTATTTATCTTGGTATTATGTTATTCTTTAATTTATATTTCTTTTTCAGAGGAAAAAGAAAAGCCAAAGAAGCTCAGCAAGAAGAACGATTGGTTTTTAAAGCTTAATACTCAATACCAAACCTAACAGGTTTTAAAAACCTGTTAGGTTTCAATAGCTTCAAATCAAAAAATACAACTATGAAACTCGTAATCGCAGCCGGAACAGGATTTTTAGGACAAGTTCTAATCCATCATTTCAAAAATAAATTTGAAGAAATCGTAATCCTTACCCGAGGAAAATCCCAAATAACAGACGGAATAAAATATGTAAACTGGAATGCGAAAACTTTTTCAGGTTGGGAAAAGGAACTGGAAAATGCAAGCGTTTTAATAAATCTCGCAGGAAAATCGGTTGATTGCCGTTATACCCAAGAAAACAAAAAACAGATTTTATTATCCCGAATTGAAAGCACAAAGGTTTTAAACAAAGCCGTTTTAATTGTAAAATTCCGCCTAAACATTGGCTGAATTCATCCACTTCAACTATATACCGTTTTTCTTTGGATAAAGAAATGGATGAGGTTGACGGAGAAATCGGGAATGATTTTTCTATAAACGTCGCTTTATCCTGGGAAAAAGCATTCTTTAAAACCGAAAACCCAAATACTTTGAAAACCGCTTTACGAACTTCAATTGTTTTGGGTAAAAATGGCGGCGCTTTTGTTCCCTTAAAAACTTTGGCAAAAATGGGTTTTGGAGGAAAACAAGGAAAAGGAAATCAGTTTATAAGCTGGATTCACGAGGAAGATTTTGCGAATGCGGTTGATTTTATAATTGAGAAAGAAATTACAGGAGTTATAAATGTTGTTTCGCCAAAACCAGTTCGTAATGCTGAGTTTATGCAAAAACTTAGAAAAGCCGTTAGTTTCCCATTCGGAATTCCGATGAGTAAGTTTTTATTGGAAATTGGATCTTTCTTTATTCGAACAGAACCTGAATTGGTTTTAAAAAGCAGAAATGTGATTCCGAAAAGGCTTTTGGAAAATGGATTTGAATTTAAGTTTGGAGGTATTGATGAGACTTTTAAAAATTTATTAGATAAATGAATACGATTTTCATGTTGAGACATTGGATATTTACATTATTATGCGGACCAATTATGTTCGCTATAATAAATGGTTTTACTTCCAATTGGACTACAAACAATCTTTATGGCTTTCTTCAAGTCTATCCCTTTATGATACTTATTGGATTACTTTTTTCCGTGCCAACTTACGTTTTCTATAGTATTCTTTTTGCCGTATTTAAGAATAAAAAGATACAACCGATTTATGCAAAAATGACTCTAATCGTAATTGTAACAATCGGGGTTTTTATAACAACAGCACTTATTAATGGAACTGTATGGTTTGACTTTGCTCTTTCTTATTCAATTTCATCAATTATTGTAGGATTGTCTTTGAGTTCTAAATATGAAGAAGAAAATGCATAATAGATTTAAACGCTCAAACAAAGCAAAATATTTATGGAGAATATATAATACATGTTATTCAGAGCTCCAGAGGAGCGCAATGTTTATAGAAATCAATAATCAGGCCTTCTATTTAGCTCCAGAGGAGCGGCATATTTTCTCCATCTAATTACTAAAATATATCACCCCGATGGGGCTCAAACACCCTAACTACCAAAATTTCTATAAATATAACATCCCTTCGGGATTTGAAATACGCTACTTAGTCATGACAACCATAACCCTTATCACAAAAATAAAAGCGCCCATCCAAATCGTTTTTGATGCGTCAAGAAATATTGATATTCATCAGCAATCTGCAAGTCCTTCAAACGAAAAAGCAATTGCCGGAATAACTTCTGGTTTAATTAATTTGAACGAAACAGTAACCTGGCGTGGGAAACATTTCGGGTTTTATCTCACGCACAAAAGCCGAATCACTGCAATGAATTTCTACGATTATTTTGTGGATGAAATGGAAGAAGGAAAATTTAAATCGTTTAAACATGAACACTTTTTTGAGGAAGAAAACGGAATTAGTATCATGGAAGACAAATTACTATATGAAACTCCGTTTGGAATTTTCGGGAAACTATTTGATGTTTTATTCTTAAAAAGACATCTTGTCAATTTCCTTAAAGAAAGGAATAAAATACTAAAAAAACTATCAGAAAAACAAAAAGTATTTCCTTAAAAATGGCTCTAAATCATTCATAAATAAATCAGAATACTTTCACAAAAAAAAGAAATAGTGGTCAATAAATTTGTATTTTTATAAATCTTGGCACGCTTCATGATAAATAATACGTAAGATAAAACTTCTTAATTAAATGGTTTTATCATAAATGTAATCAGATTTTCTAGTCATATAGAAGATCATAAATTTAAAAAATAAAATTATGACACTAAAAACTAAATTTTTATCAGCAGCATTTCTTGCGTTTTCATTTGTTGGATTTGCACAAAGTAATTGTAGAGATTTAAGGGGATGTGAAAGAAAACTATGCGAATTAAATACTAAATTAGAGTATGCTAAAAAATACAACAATCAAAATCAGATAAAAGGAGTTGAAGATGCTATAGCTCAAACAAAAAAGAACTGTACTACAAATACAGTTAACAAAGACCTTGATAAAAAAGTAAAAGAAAAACAACAAAAAGTTAGGGAAAAAACAGACGATCTAAACGAAGCTATTAAAGAAAATAAGAGCAAAGATAAGATTGACAAAAAGAGAAAGAAATTAGATGAAGCTAAAGCTGAATTGAATAAAGCGCTTGCTGATCAAAAAACGAAATAGATTATTATAAAATTATTTCACGCAGATTTAAGCTGATTTTGAAAATGATTTTTTCTTGTTTTACGGTTTGCGTGAGGGATTGAGGCGGCATCCTTTTATGAAGCGGAGCGGAATAAAAGATACAGCCGAAAGCCCGACCCGGAGGGACACGCCCCAAACAACAAAAACACACTTTATAAAATTTTAGAAATTCCGATGTTTAGCCACATCGGTTTTTTATTTATAGCAACACAATCATCAGCCACCAAAATATTGGTACACTTTCGACCCAGAAAGAAGTATAATATTTAGATTTATTAGGGTTTGCGAATACAATAAACAACATCAGCATGACGACCATGATAAGGTTTATAATGAGATCGTGAAAACTAAAAGACAAAATACCAACAATCCAAAACGGAACCAATAGAGAAAATCCTAAAATTTTAGTGCGCTTTACCCCAATGGTTTGTGGAACGGTTTTGAGATGCGGATCATCATTGGCCAAATCTAAAATTTCGAAAACCAGAATCAAAACAAAAACCAAAACAAAACGCTGAATGCATTTTATAAAAAAGTTGGGGGTAAACGGAACTTCGGCATTTATATAAGGCAAAACCAATGTCGCTCCTACCCAACAAAGGGCAACAATATAAATTTTTACACCAGCCCAGTTTCGGGCATTTTTTCTATTCGGGAAAAACGGAAGTGTATAAAGTGCGGTTATGGCAAAAATGATAACCGAAACGATTTGTGTAATTGGTTTGAGATGGAAAAAATAGTAGCCCACTAAAACGAGTGAAATGAGACTTAAAACGGCGATAATTTTCAATTGATTCCCGATCCTTTTTTGCTGCACACGAACCAGTGCGTCATATTTAACAAAATTATACCCCACAATTGTTCCAAAAAAAACGAACAATGCCATGGGCTCATTATACTGAATATGAAACACATAAAACGTAACCTGAACCAAAGCATAGCAGGACAAAGCCACATGAATACTGCTATTGAGGTAAAAATCGAATATCTGTTTTAGTAGTTTCATTCCTTAAATCTAATCAATTATTAACAAATCAACTCTTTAGTTGTAAATTTCATAAAAATTGAAGTTAAAAATACCTATTAAATTATTAATAATACTTAATTTTGCGCCACAAAAAAACAACACATTTACTATAAAATGTAATAAACCTTGTGTTACACTTGATTAAATCAAAGAAAGATACATCGCGAATTGCATTGCCTTTAAAAAAATAGATAGCTACAAATGAGAACAGATGCTTTTGCTTTAAGACACATTGGCCCAAGAGAAACAGATCTTCAACACATGTTACAAACTATTGGAGTTGAATCGATCGAACAACTTGTTTACGAAACCCTTCCGGATGATATTCGTTTAAAAGCACCTTTGAATTTAGATCCTGCAATGACGGAATACGAATTTGCAAATCATATTCAGGAATTAGGAAAGAAAAACAAAGTATTCAAATCATATATTGGTTTGGGTTATCACCCCACTATCGTTCCTGCTCCAATACAAAGAAATATCTTCGAAAATCCAGGATGGTATACGGCATATACACCTTATCAGGCCGAAATTGCTCAAGGTCGTCTTGAAGCTATTTTAAATTTCCAGACTACAGTTATTGAACTTACAGGAATGGAAATTGCAAATGCTTCTTTACTTGATGAAGGAACTGCTGCTGCCGAAGCTATGGCTTTGCTATTTGATGTTCGTACACGTGACCAAAAGAAAAACAATACAAACAAATTCTTCGTTTCTGAAGAAATTTTACCACAAACTTTATCGATCCTGCAAACACGTTCGACTCCTATCGGGATTGAATTAGTTGTTGGGAACCATGAAAACTTTGATTTTTCGAATGAGTTTTTTGGAGCCATTTTACAATACCCTGGGAAATATGGTCAGGTAAATGATTACAGTGCTTTTGTTGCTAAAGCAAAAGAAAGCGAAATAAAAGTTGCCTTTGCTGCCGATATTTTATCACTAGCTGCTTTAACTTCTCCGGGAGAAATGGGAGCTGCAGTAGTGGTTGGAACTTCACAACGTTTTGGGGTACCAATGGGTTACGGAGGTCCTCACGCTGCTTTTTTTGCAACTAAAGATGAATATAAAAGATCAATGCCAGGTCGTATCATTGGAGTTTCTATCGATGTAAATGGAAACAGAGCCTTACGTATGGCGTTAGGAACTCGTGAGCAGCACATTAAACGTGAAAAAGCAACTTCAAATATTTGTACTGCTCAGGTTTTATTAGCAGTTATGGCCGGAATGTATGCGGTTTACCACGGACCAAAAGGTTTACAATATATTGCAAACAAAGTTCACGCATCAGCGGTTACTACTGCTGAAGCTTTAAATAAATTAGGCGTTTTCCAAACCAATACAGCTTATTTTGATACTATCTTGGTAAAAGCAGATGCTCAAAAAGTAAAAGCTGTTGCTGAGAAAAACGAAGTAAACTTCTATTATGTTGATGCCGATACGATTTCTATTTCGTTAAACGAAACAACTTCAATTGCTGACATCAACCAAATTATTGCCATTTTTGCTGAGGCTTTAGGAAAAGAAACTTTTACTGTCGCTGAATTAGCAAGTACAAGTCAATTACCTGCTTCATTAGAAAGAACATCTTCCTTCTTAACACATGATGTTTTCAACAATCATCATTCAGAAAGTCAGATCATGCGTTACATCAAAAAATTAGAACGTAAAGATTTATCATTGAATCACTCAATGATTTCATTAGGTTCTTGTACAATGAAATTGAACGCAGCTTCGGAAATGTTGCCTCTTTCAATGCCAAACTGGAACAGCATTCACCCATTTGCACCAGTAGAACAAGCAGAAGGTTATATCACGATGCTTAAAAAATTAGAGGAGCAATTAAACGTTATTACCGGATTTGCCGGAACAACATTGCAACCTAACTCTGGAGCTCAGGGAGAATATGCTGGTTTAATGGCTATTCGTGCTTACCACTTATCAAGAAATGAAGGTCACCGTAATGTATGTTTGATTCCTTCATCTGCTCACGGAACCAATCCTGCTTCTGCAGCAATGGCCGGAATGAAAATCATTGTCACGAAAACTACTCCGGAAGGAAATATTGATGTTGAAGATTTAAGAGAAAAAGCAATTGAACACAAAGATGATTTATCGTGTTTAATGGTAACGTACCCTTCTACTCACGGAGTTTACGAATCTTCAATTATCGAAATCACTAAATTAATCCACGAAAACGGCGGATTAGTATATATGGATGGTGCTAATATGAATGCTCAGGTTGGTTTAACAAACCCGGCTACAATTGGTGCCGACGTTTGTCACTTAAACTTACACAAAACATTCGCTATTCCTCACGGTGGCGGCGGACCTGGAGTTGGCCCTATCTGTGTGAACGAAAAATTAGTTCCGTTCTTGCCAACAAACCCAATCTTAAAAGTAGGTGGTGAACAAGCTATTACAGCTATTTCATCGGCACCTTACGGATCAGCTTTGGTATGTTTAATTTCTTACGGTTACATCACAATGATGGGTGCCGAAGGATTAAAAAGTGCTACAGAACATGCTATTTTGAATGCTAACTACATGAAGTCACGTTTCGAAGGACACTATCCAATTCTTTACACAGGAGAATGCGGCAGAGCGGCTCACGAAATGATTTTAGATTGTCGTGCATTTAAAGAAAACGGAATTGAAGTGGGTGATATCGCGAAGCGTTTGATGGATTATGGTTTTCACGCTCCAACGGTTTCTTTCCCTGTAGCAGGAACTTTAATGATTGAACCTACTGAGTCTGAAGATTTAGCAGAATTAGACCGTTTTTGTGATGCTCTTATCTCCATCAGAAAAGAGATTGAAGCTGCAACAGCCGATGATAAAAACAATGTATTGAAAAATGCACCTCACACATTAGCAATGCTAACTACTGATTCTTGGGATTTCCCTTACTCCAGAGAAAAAGCAGCTTATCCATTAGAATACATTGCTGAAAATAAATTCTGGCCATCAGTTCGTCGTGTAGATGATGCTTATGGGGACAGAAACTTAGTTTGCAGCTGTGCTCCTATCGAAGCTTACATGGAAAACTAAGAAAGTTTTCTTTTAAATAAATATCCAACCCGACAGGTTTTAAAACCTGTCGGGTTTGTTTTTTTGTTTCTGGTTTTAGGTTCCAACATAATGTGAAACCTGAAACCATCAAAATAAATCATAAAGTTTTCTATTTTTAAACACTTTTTGAAGCTTCCGTTTTATTTGTAACAAAACACAAAAAAACTTTACAAATTTTCCGAAAAAAATAAATCAAAAAACAAATCTCAATCGTTTGAAATCTCGGTAAAACTCAAAATTCGTTAGAAAATTAACAATAAATCCCACAAATAATTATTATTTCATAATTATATGCATGCATAGTATTTTTTATGATAGTTATCATAATTTTATTTATAATTTAGCAATAAATTTATCGGATAATTCAGGAATAATGAAAATAAAAATAATAGGCATAGGAAGTTATATTCCAAATAAAGAAGTAAGCAATACTGACTTTGGTGATCATGTTTTTTTGAATGAAGACGGAACTCCTTTTGCTTATCCTAACGAAGTTGTAATTAAAAAATTCAAAGGTATAACCGGAATCGAAAATCGCCGTTATGCAGAAGACCAACATACCTCATCAGACTTAGCTTTTTTTGCTGCCGAAAGAGCACTTGAAAATGCTAAAATCGATCGTGAAACTTTAGATTATATTATTTTCGCCCACAACTTTGGCGATGTAAAATCCGGAACCAATCAATCGGATATTTTACCGAGTTTAGCAACACGTGTAAAAAACAAACTGGACATTAAAAATCCTAAATGTGTCGCTTATGATATTCTTTTTGGATGTCCGGGCTGGATCGAAGGTGTTTTGCAGGCCAATGCATTTATCAAATCAGGAATGGCAAAACGTGTTCTGGTAATTGGTGCCGAAACTTTATCAAGAGTAGTAGACGATCACGATCGTGACTCTATGATTTATTCTGATGGTGCAGGTGCTTCAATTCTGGAAGCTTCTGATGACGAAGCCGGTTTACTATCTTACGAAAGTGCCACTTTTGCTAATGATGAAGCCAACTTTTTATTCTTCGGAAAGTCATACAACCCAGATTTAGATCCGGATATTAAATACATCAAAATGTATGGACGTAAGATTTACGAATTTGCTTTAAGTCAGGTACCTTGTGCCATGAAAAGCTGTTTAGACAAAAGCGGAATCGGAATTGACGAAGTAAAGAAAATCCTGATTCATCAGGCCAACGAAAAAATGGACGAGGCAATTATTGCACGTTTCTATAAACTATATGATAAAACCGCTCCTGAAAACATCATGCCAATGAGTATTCATGATTTAGGAAACAGCAGCGTTGCAACAGTTCCTACTTTATACGACTTATTGATTCAGGGAAAACTAGAGAATCACGAAATTAACAAAGGCGATGTTGTCATTTTTGCTTCTGTTGGAGCAGGAATGAATGTTAATGCATTTGTATATCGATACTAGTAAAAGTATTCAGTCACAGTTTACAGTTTACAGACTGCTAAACTGAATACTGTGACTGTAAACTGAAAACTAAAAAGTCCGCATTCTAAAATGCGGACTTTTTAGTATATTTGCGACCTAATTATAAAATCAAGAACGAGAGATTGTTTCGTTCCTCGCAACGACTATGTACGAAAAAACGTTTCCGAATAAAAGGTTCAAGCTTACTTTAGAGTTTTTACAAAAACACGTTAAAACATCAGAAACCATTTTTGATTTAGGTGTACCCAATCCATTCTCAAAAATAATGGAAGAAAATGGCTATACCGTAAAAAATACCAAAGGCGAAGATTTAGACAACGATCAAACTGCTTTACAAACAGAAGAATACACTGTCTTTACAGCTTTTGAAATTTTCGAACATTTACTAAATCCTTACACTATTCTACAAAATGTAAAATGTGATAAATTGTTAATTTCAATTCCGTTACGTTTATGGTTTTCTCCGGCATATCGTTCTAAAACAGATATGTGGGACAGACATTACCACGAATTTGAAGACTGGCAACTGGACTGGCTTTTAGAAAAAACGGGCTGGAAAATAACCGATCGCCAAAAATTTACACATCCGGTAAAAAAGTTTGGATTCAGACCTTTATTGAGATATTTTACGCCTAGATATTATATTGTTGTGGCTGAAAAAATCAAGATTTAAGATTGCAGATTAACGATTTTTGATTTTTGATTTTTAGATTACCCAAACAATCTAAAATCTAAAATCTAAAATCTAAAATTTTTTAAATGAGATATTATATCGTTATTCCCGCACACAACGAACAAGATTTAATTGGCCTGACTTTGCAGTCTTTGATTACACAAACTGTTCTGCCTTCAAAAGTGGTTGTGGTCAATGACAATTCAACTGATAAAACAGAAGAAATTGTATTGGGCTTTGCAAAGGAAAATTCGTTTATTTCTGTTGTAAACAAAACGTCTGATGCGATTCATATGCCGGGAAGTAAAGTGATTCAGGCTTTTCAGAAAGGTTTTGAAACACTGGATTCTAATTACGATATCATTGTAAAAATAGACGGCGATTTAATTTTTCCTTCGAATTATTTTGAAACGATTATCAAACATTTTGAATCTGATCCAAAAATTGGAATGGTGGGAGGATTTTGTTATATCGAAAAAAATGGTGACTGGATCTTAGAAAACCTAACAGATAAAGATCATATTCGAGGTGCATTGAAAGCATATCGTAAAGCAACTTATCAGCAAATTGACGGTTTAAGACCTGCTATGGGCTGGGACACGGTAGACGAATTACTTTGCAAATATTATGATTGGAAAATCGTTACCGACGAATCTTTGCACGTAAAACACCTTAAACCAACAGGTGCAAATTACAACAAAACAGCACGTTATAAACAAGGAGAAGCTTTTTATACGTTAGGATACGGTTTTTGGATTACCGCAATCGCATCGGCAAAACTGGCGATGATGAAGAAAAAACCATTTTTATTTTTTGACTATATTAGAGGTTTCTGGAAAGCCAAAAAAGCCAAAACACCTCTATTAGTTACACCCGAACAAGCTAAATTTATAAGAAATTATCGTTTTCAGAAAATGAAACAAAAGTTAATCTAACTCGGAAAAAGACCGAAAATGCTTAACTCATGACCCAAAACTCATAACTTCTTTTTACCTTAGCCAATATTTCAAAAATTATGATGCTAATTCGTTATATATCTCAAATAGGAAGATATTTTTTAATGCTGAAAGAAATTTTTAATAAACAGACCAAATGGCCTGTGATGAAAAAATTGATTTTTAAAGAAATCGACGATTTAATAATCGACTCTTTGGGTATCGTTTGCTTTATTTCTTTTTTTATAGGAGGAGTTGTTGCCATTCAAACCGCGTTAAACTTAACTAATCCTTTAATTCCAAAATATTTAATTGGTTTTGCTACACGTCAATCTGTGATTCTGGAGTTTGCTCCTACATTTATTTCGGTGATTATGGCCGGAAAAATGGGATCTTACATCACTTCTAGTATTGGAACAATGCGTGTGACAGAACAAATTGACGCTTTAGAAGTTATGGGGGTTAACTCATTAAACTATCTTGTTTTCCCTAAAATAATAGCTTTATTGATGTATCCTTTTGTAATCGGGATTAGTATGTTCCTGGGTATTTTTGGCGGATGGCTAGCTTGTGCATACGGCGGTTTTTCTACTAGTGAAGATTTTATTCAGGGTGCACAAATGGAATTTATTCCTTTTCATATTACATATGCTTTTATTAAGACTTTAATATTTGCAATGTTATTGGCTACGATTCCATCTTTTCACGGATATTACATGAAAGGCGGTGCATTAGAAGTTGGTAAAGCAAGTACAGTATCTTTCGTATGGACATCTGTTTGTATCATTCTTTTTAATTATATATTAACTCAATTATTATTAGGATAATGATCGAAGTAAAAAACATAGAAAAATCATTTGGTGACAGTAAAGTTTTAAAAGGCGTTTCGACGGTTTTTGAAACAGGAAAAACCAACTTGATTATTGGACAAAGTGGATCGGGAAAAACAGTTTTATTAAAAACATTGTTAGGAATTCATACCCCGGATTCAGGAACAATTGAATTTGACGGTAGAGTTTATTCTGAATTAAATCCGGACGAAAAACGAGAATTAAGAACTGAAATTGGAATGGTTTTTCAGGGAAGCGCTTTATTTGATTCGATGACTGTTGAAGAAAATGTAGCTTTCCCATTAAAAATGTTCACCAATGACAACAAGTCTAAAATTCAGGAACGCGTTGATTTTGTTTTAGAACGTGTTAATCTAATTGATGCGCATAAAAAATTACCTTCCGAAATTTCCGGAGGTATGCAAAAACGTGTGGCGATTGCCCGTGCGATTGTAAATAATCCGAAATATTTGTTTTGCGATGAACCTAACTCAGGTTTAGACCCGAACACCTCAACTTTGATTGACAACCTGATTAAAGAAATTACGGAAGAATACAATATCACAACCGTAATTAATACGCACGATATGAACTCGGTAATGGAAATTGGCGAGAATATTGTCTTCCTAAAAAAAGGTGTAAAAGCATGGCAGGGAACTAAAGAAGAAATCTTTAGAACTGACAATAAAGACATTGTGAAGTTTGTTTACTCTTCGAACCTGTTCAAAAAAGTGAGAGAAGCGTATTTGAAAGGTTAAAACTTTTTTTTAAAAATTACTAAAAAAAATAATCCCGAAGCTTCGGGATTATTTTTTGGAATTCCCTGTTTATTATTGGAATTTAAAAATATTGAGATTTAATCTTAATGATGATTTATTAATTCCACTTCAGCATTTGGGTTAAAAAGATATGTTCTTCCTGAACTGATTTCGATACATTCGAAGCGTTTCGTTCTCACAGCTAGTTTCTTGAATACTTTTCCATTTTTAATTCGAAATACACTTCCGTATGGAATTTCAAAAACATAATTTTTATCGTTTTGCGCATCGTATTGCTTCAAAGCCAAAGACAAAGTAGTATCAGTATCACTACTCGCAGATGGGTTCTTAAAATGCCTTGCTAACAATGGCAGCAATTGTCCCGGGAAAATCTCCGGACGAATATAAGGAACCATCATACGCTGAAAGGTATGTTTCCATTCATTTCCGTGTGGCTTTATATTGCGCCCATATTTCTCAAAGGCCACTAAATGCGAAATCTCATGAATCAAAGTAATCAGAAAACGATATTTATTTAAACTGGCATTTACCGTAATTTCATGTTTTCCACTAGGCCCTCTCCTATAATCGCCATGACGCGTTTGACGTTCATTTACGATTTTAAGATGCACCTGATTGGCAACAATCAATTCAAAAACAGGCCTTACAGCATGTTCCGGTATATATCTGGCTAAAGTTTCGTTCAAAATAATTATGAATTATAAAGTATGAGTTATAAGTTAGTAACTAGGTTTTTCTTTGATGTTATAATAATACTTCTTATAATTTTTAGAACCTCATTGCATTGTTGATGCATGGATTCAAATTCTGTTTAACTATGGATTAGTTGAAGAAACTTCCAGAACCTTCCCGTTAAAATATTTATTTCCGTTAAGAGTAAAATCATAAATATAAGTGGCCATTCCTTCGGCAGAAATAGGTGCCTGATATCCGGGAAAAGCCTCGTTTAGCATTTCGGTCTGAACAGAACCCAAAGCTAAAACATTAAACGAAATTCCCTGATCTTTGTATTCTTCTGCTAGTAATTCGGTTAAGGTAATAACTGCTCCTTTGCTTGAACTATAAGCAGCTAATCCGGCAAATTTAAGACTTCCTCTTACACCACCAATCGAACTTATGGTGACGACATGACTTCCTTTTTGAAGATAAGGCAAACAAATGCGGGTAAGATTTGCTACAGCAAAAACATTCACTTTATAAATACTTTCAAAATCAGCCTGAGTCGTTTCTGCAAAAGGCTTCAATAACAAAGCACCTGCATTATGAACTACTGCATCTACTTTTTTCCAGGTCGAAGAAAGAAAACTTTCTACTTCCTGCAAAGCAGCTTCATCTGCCAGATCTACTGAAAGGCAAGTAATGTTTTGATGTTCTAAAAGTGTCTGAGGTATTTTTCTGGAAATGGCCAAAACCTGATTTCCGGCATTAGCAAATTGCAACGCTAATTCGTAACCAATTCCTCTGCTGGTTCCGGTAACAATAATATTTTTCATAACGCAAAAATAAGCAAATCAGATAAAAAGACCGATTATTTATTCATTGTAATTTCTTCTGTTGGCGAGCTGGCAATTCTGGTCACCGCTGGCAAAAACTCCTGAATAAAAGAAGTCATATGCGGAATGTCCATTAACTTAAACTCATCCGAAACATGGTGATAAAAATCAAAGTTCTCAAAGTCGAAAGTACTTATAGACTGACATGGTTTTTTGAATGCTTCGTAAAACGAATAATTATCAGATCTGTAAAACAATTGATATTCTGCTTCTTTTGGCAGGAAACCAATTGTCTTTTTCCCTGTATATTCATTTATCTTGTCTGCCATATTCGATTTATCAAAACCGGTAATATAAGCCAGATAATCACGTTTCATGGGCACACCAATCATTTCGATATTAAGCTGTGCATATAAATTAAAGTTTTGTTTTTGAAGTTTCTGCACCAAACTTTTAGAACCTAACAATCCTTTTTCTTCCCCCGCAAAAAACACAAAAAGAATACTGCGTTTATTCGATTTTGTTTCGCTAAAATATTTTGCCATTTGTGCAACTGCCGTTACTCCTGATGCATCATCATTTGCCCCATTATTAATAATATCAGCCTGTTGTTTTTTCTCCAGTCCAATATGATCATAATGCGCACTTAAAACCACAAATTCTTTTTTTAGATCAGGATCTGTTCCTTCTAGAACTCCAACAATATTATAGGCAGAAGATTTAAAATTAGTCAGTGTATCACGATAAGAAGAAAAATAAGGTTTTACATGATTCTTCTTAAAAAAATCCTCTAAAAATACTGCTGCTTTTTCGATGCCTTGTGTTCCGGTTTCACGGCCTTCTAATTCATCAGATGAAAGATATTCCAGAAAGTCTGATACTTCGGTCTGATTTACTTTATAGGTAATTTCAATAGGTTTTGAAATTGATTTTGAAGCTTTTTCGTTTACTGCCGTTGGATTCGACTTACAGGCTAACAAAGCAAGCGGAAGTAGAAAGTATATTTTTTTCATAAAAAGAAAATTAGAATTAAGAAATATGTTAATAGCTAAGTTATTGGTTTAAAAGTATAATCTTCTGAAAAGTAAAAAATTTATCTATAAAAAAACCCTTTCGATGCTAAAAAAGCGGAAAGGGTATTTTTTTTATAATAAAGCAAATTAAATTTATCCTGCAATTACTGATCTTGAAATTACAATTTTTTGAATTTCTGAAGTTCCTTCGTAGATCTGAGTAATTTTTGCATCACGCATAAAACGCTCTACATGATATTCTTTTACATAACCATTTCCTCCATGAATCTGAACCGCTTCAACCGCTGTGTCCATTGCTACTTGCGAAGCAAACAATTTTGCCATTGCACCACTTACATCGTAATTTTTATGCTGGTCTTTATCCCAGGCTGCTTTCATACACAAATGACGTGCTGCTTCGATATTTACCGCCATATCAGCCAGTTTAAAAGCAATGGCCTGATGATTACAGATTTCAGTTCCAAAGGCTTTACGTTCTTTAGAATATTTCAAAGCCAGCTCATAAGCCCCGGAAGCAATCCCTAATGCCTGAGATGCAATCCCGATACGGCCTCCCGCAAGGGTTTTCATCGCAAACTTAAATCCGAAACCGTCTTCTCCAATTCGGTTTTCTTTAGGAACTTTTACATCACTAAACATTAAAGAATGCGTATCAGAACCACGAATTCCCATTTTTTGCTCTTTAGGCCCTACAGAAAAACCAGGCATATCTTTGGTCATGATCAAGGCATTTATTCCTTTGTGTTTTAATTCCGGATGCGTTTGGGCAATTACCAGATACACCGATGCTGTGTTTCCGTTTGTAATCCAGTTTTTTGTTCCGTTTACGATATAATGATCTCCCATATCAACAGCCGTAGTTTTTTGCGAAGTTGCATCACTACCAGCTTCCGGCTCACTTAAGCAAAATGCCCCGTGAATTTCACCAGATGCTAAACCCGGTAAATATTTTTGTTTTTGTTCTTCGGTTCCAAATTCCTGTAACCCCCAACAAACCAAAGAATTGTTTACAGACATAACTACAGAAGCTGATGCATCTACTTTAGAAATTTCTTCCATAGCGATTACATACGAAATCGCATCCAGACCGCTACCTCCGTATTTAGGATCAACCATCATTCCCATGAAACCTAATTGTCCCATTTTTTTTACTTGTTCTGTCGGAAAAATTTGTTTTTCGTCACGTTCAATAACACCTGGCAACAATTCGTTTTGAGCAAAATCTCTCGCAGCTTGTTGAATCATTAAATGTTCTTCGGTCAGATTGAAATCCATAGTTATACTGTTTTATTATTTCCCCTAAACCAAATTTCGGATATTTCGTTTAGCTGATGGTTATTTTTGTTTTTTGAATTGTTTTATTTCCTTAAAAAAAGGCTTTCAAAGATAATTTTTAAATGTGGAATTAACAATGCATGCATATAAAATTAATAGATCAGCAACAATTACGATATCGTTTTCGTAATAATTATGAAAATTAGCAATAGTGGCGCTAACTTTGCAATGTTTTCTGTAAAATTTAAGAATATAAACACAGTTAAAATGGAATAAAAAGAAAAAGCTTTGGTTAATTATGAGAGCAAAAAGATTAAACAAATCACAAAACACGTAAATGTACGTAAAACAACTCTTACTAATTTGATTATTAATTAAATACAAAGAAAAATAACAAAGTTCTCCAGAAAAAAACCTGATAAAAAACGACGTTTAATTGATAAATTAACATTATTTTTGCCTAAAAATTATAAAATTGATAGAACATGAAAAAGCTTTTACTATTCCTTACCCTTCTTTTAAGCATACAATTTTCTACAGTTTCTGCCCAAACTCAATTAGACGTAAACGGAGTTACGGTTCCAAGAAAAATTGAATTTCAAAACAAATCTTTACAACTTAACGGTGCCGGAGGAAGATCTAAAATGTGGCTCGAAGTTTATGTGCAGGCATTATATTTATCTCAGCTAAGTCAGGATCCACAATTTATTATCGACAGCGATACCGAAATGGCAATTAGAATAGAAATTACTTCTTCTATGGTTTCTTCAAACAAGCTAACAAAAGCGATGAACACCGGCTTTGAAAAATCTGCAGGAAGTAATCTTGAAGAATTACGACCACGAATAGAAGATTTTAAGAAACTGCTAAGTGATCCTATTAAAGAAAAAGATGTTTTTATTTTAGGTTACAATCCGCTTGATCAAACTATCAACGTTTATAAAAATGAAGCTTTAAAAGGAAAAATTTCCGGATTTGATTTCAAAAAAGCACTGTTCGGAATCTGGCTTTCTAATAAACCGGTAGACGAAACACTGAAAAAACATTTATTAGGAATATAAAAAATCTACTAATTTTTATAGAATACTAAAGCCGAAAACACATTGTTTTCGGCTTTCTTTTTTTTGTTTGTTAAAATTGTAACAGAATACATTATTCGCATTATTCTATTTTATACTTTTACGCAAACTAAACATATCTCAACAAAATGAAAGATTTATTACAACAATTTGAAAATAAAGCACCTGAAATTGTTTTTAACTGGAAGGATTCTGAAACAGAAGCTGAAGGTTGGACGGTTATTAATTCACTTCGCGGAGGAGCTGCAGGTGGAGGAACCAGAATGAGAAAAGGCTTAGATATGAATGAGGTTTTATCACTGGCCAAAACTATGGAAGTGAAATTTTCAGTTTCGGGACCAGCAATTGGAGGCGCCAAGTCCGGAATCAATTTTGACCCAAATGATCCGCGCAAAAAAGGTGTTTTGCAGCGTTGGTACAAAGCGGTTTCTCCTTTATTAAAAAGTTATTACGGAACGGGCGGAGATTTGAATGTAGATGAAATTCACGAAGTAATTCCAATGACGGAAGAATGTGGCGTTTGGCATCCGCAGGAAGGTGTTTTCAACGGACACTTTAAACCAACCGAAGCAGATAAAATTAATAGAATTGGTCAATTGCGTCAGGGTGTAATTAAGGTTATCGAAAATCCTAAATTCTCACCGGATGTGACCCGAAAATATACTGTTGCCGATATGATCACTGGTTATGGCGTTGCCGAAGCGGTTCGTCATTTCTACGCAACATACGGCGGAGACATAAAAGGAAAAAAAGCAATCGTACAAGGTTTTGGAAATGTAGGTTCTGCAGCTGCTTTTTATTTAGCAGAAATGGGCGCAAAAGTTATAGGAATTATTGATCGCGATGGTGGATTAATTAAAGAAGACGGTTTTTCTTTTGAAGAAATCAGAACTTTATTCCTGAATAAAGACGGAAACAAATTGGTTGCCGATAATATGATTCCGTTTGAAGAAATCAACTCAAAAATATGGACTATTGGTGCTGAAATTTTCACGCCATGCGCTGCTTCAAGATTGGTACAGCAAACCCAAATTGACAGCCTGATTGCAAACGGATTAGAAGTAATTTCTTGTGGTGCAAATGTACCTTTTGCTGACAAGGAAATTTTCTTTGGTTCTATTATGGAAGAAGTAGACCATAAAGTAAGTTTGATTCCTGATTTTATCTCGAACTGTGGAATGGCGAGGGTTTTTGCTTATTTCATGGAGAAAAAAGTGCAAATGACTGATGAGGCGATCTTTAATGATACTTCAGAAACTATAAAAAATGCGATTATAAAAGCTCATGCTTTGAATCCGTCAAAAACAAATATTAGTGCAACTGCTTTTGAAATTGCATTGAAACAATTAGTATAATTTTCTTTATACTTCTATTCTAAGCGGGCTAAATTTAGCTCGCTTTTTTTGCTTAACCACGTAGAGGTTTACGCAAGGGACGCTAACTTATTTCGCGCAAAGTCGCAGAGACGCAAAGTCTTATTTTTAAGTTTTCTTTGCGACTTCGCGACTTTGCGAGATTAAAAACAAACAGCTTTGCGAACTTTGCGTAAACCTCTGCGCTCTTTGCGGTTAAATTCCCTCTTTGTTTCTAAACAATTTTTACTACTTTTAAGCGTTTTTATTAAATACTATTACAAAACTCAGAATCAAAATGACTTTTACGGATTCTTCAGATAAAAAGAAATCGCTATTAATATCTACAGCTATTTATGCTGTTCTGCTGTTGCTTTTATTTTTCATTCGTTTTTGGCCTCCTTATAATCCGGAGAACAATGCTGCACTTGCTTCTGGCGGTGGCGGTGGCGGCGTGACGGTAAATTTTGGAGACAGTGATTTAGGATCAGGGGCGAATTATAAAAGCGAAGTTTTGAACGTAAAAAACAACGTAAAACAAGCTCCTGCAAAAGCAACTCCGGACGAAGCGATCATAACACAGGAAAATACAAAAGACGATGCGAATGACGTAATAATTCCGGCAAAAGAAAAGCCTAAAAAAGCTGCTCCAGTGGTTAAACCGGAAGCGAAACCTGTTCCCGAAAAGCCAAAAGTTTCTAATTCTACCAATGATGCCTTGTCCAGTATTTTAAAAGGATCAAACAAAGGTGGTGATGGCGATGATAAAGTGGCAGGAAATAAAGGAAAAGCTAGCGGAAGTTTAAGTTCTAACGGCTATTATGGCACCGGAGGTTCCGGTGGTGGAACTGGCGGTGGAAACGGAACAGGAAATGGAATTGGTACAGGAAGCGGTTACGGAGCCGGAAGCGGCGGTGGTTCTGGCGGCGGATCAGGATATTCGTTAGGAACCAGAAAGGCATTATCGAAACCCGCGCCAAAATATACTTGTAACGAAGAAGGAAGAGTGGTTGTTGAAATTACGGTAGATCAAAACGGAAAAACTATCAGTGCAACACCTGGAATAAAAGGCACTACCAATACCGCAAGATGTTTACTGGATCAGGCAAAAATTGCTGCCATGAATACAAAATGGGAAGCTGATGCTGATGCTGCAGCCAAACAGGTTGGTAAAATTATTTATAATTTTAGTCTGGATTAAAACACTAATTTCACTGATTTACACGAATAGAAAAAGGCTTTCTGAAATATTTCAGAAAGCCTTTTTTTGGTATTTATTTCTTTTTTCCGTCTAGTTTGTCATTTCGACGTAAGGAGAAATCACACTCGCTAATCGACAAAGACTAGCTTTCCTTTGCGTCCCGAAGCTTCGGGATTGTGTGATTTCTCCATACGGTCGAAATCACAAGATTGTGTTATACAATGTAGTGAGATTGCTTCGTGTCCAGCGATGACATATTCTATAGCTACTTTTTCTTTAATCTATGCTCTTTCCTCTCTTCTCTTCTCTTTCCTCTTTTCTCTTTTCTCTATTGTCTTTTTCCGCGTGAGGGATAGGAGCTGGCTACCAAAGTAGCGCGGATAGCCCGACCGGAATAAAAAAATGGGCGAATCAACGTTATGCTGATTGGCCCATTTTTTTATTGTGGTCACGCCCAAATGATTTTACTTAGGACTCGTAGCAATCACAAACTTTAAGTTGTTCTTTACTCCTATTTGCAGTACATCGACTAAATCCTGTACTTGAAGATTGAACGGAATTCTGACTACAACGGTTTGCTCTTTGTCTGCTCCTATTTTTGACATTAAACTAGTTTCGAGGTTTTCGAAATCTACGGGTTCTTTGTCGATGTAGAACTTTTTATCCTCGGTAACTGATAAACTGATCAGCTGCTTATTTGTTTTTTCATTTGATTTCGCTTTGGGCAAAGTCATTTTGATAACATTAGGGTTTGCAAGCGTTGAGATAATAAGGAAAAACAACAGCAGGAAAAACATAATATCACTTAATGATGAAGTCGCCACTTCGGCATGAAATCTTCTTTTTCTCTTAATAGACATACCTTATGCTCTTTGAATTATATTGACAAATTCTAATATTTGTTTTTGGATTTTTAAAGCAAAATCATCAATTTTCCCGTTCAGTAAATGATAAGCGCTATAGGCAATAATACCTACAATAAGCCCTGAACCCGAACTGATCATTTTTTCGTATAAACCTCCGGAAATGTTTCCGATACTAATATTTTCTGTAACCGAGATGCTGTAGAAGATTTTGATAACTCCGGAAATGGTTCCGATAAAACCTAATGTTGGTGCGATACCGGCAATAAGTCCCAAGTGTCCTAAACGTCTTTCCATTTCTCCAATTTCGATATCGGCAGCACGATCCATATTTGATTCTATTTCTGCAATTGGTCTTCCGATAACTAATACTCCTTCTTTTAGAATATTTCCGGCAGCGGTATTGCTTCTTTCTACAATTGTTCTGGCCAGTTCGATATTACCGGCATTTAGTTTGTCTCCTACATCCTGCATTAATCTTGGGTCGATTTTAGAGGCTTTGCTGATATATAGATAACGTTCTATAATAACGTAAAATGTATAGAATAATAGTAAGGCGATCGGGATTAGGAAAAAACCTCCTTTTAGGATAAATCCTAGAACTGAGATCTCTGTATTTGGTGCAATTTTTTCGATAACTACGTTAGATGCGGCGTTTGCAATGGTATCTGTTTGTAATTGAATAAAACTAAACATATATTAATTCTGGTTTTTAATAATTAATTCTAAAAAATATTTGAAATTTGCAATAAAGATAATTTTCGCTGTAATATAAAACTAAAAAAAACGAAAATTATTTCAATCGACAACTATTTTATCCAAAATACATGAACTATCAGGAAACTACAAATTGGATGTTTAATCAACTCCCGATGTACCAACTTCAGGGCGCCTCTGCATATAAGGAAGATTTGACCAATATTAAATTATTGGCAACGCACCTTGATAACCCGCAAAGCAGGCTAAAATGTATTCATGTTGCGGGAACGAATGGCAAAGGATCGACTTCGCATATGCTGGCTTCGGTTTTGCAGGAGGCGGGATATAAAGTAGGTTTATACACTTCTCCTCACTTAAAAGATTTCAGGGAGAGAATTAAAATCAACGGTGAAGAGATTTCGGAAGATTTTGTTTGTGAATTTGTAGCCAAGCACAAGGATTTTTTTGAAGCGAATGATATGAGCTTTTTCGAAATGTCTGTTGGTTTGGCATTTGATTATTTTGCTTCTGAGAAAACTGACATTGCTATTATCGAAGTTGGTTTGGGCGGAAGACTTGATGCTACAAATATTATTACTCCTTTGGTTTCGGTAATTACGAATATTGGTTTAGATCATACCCAATTTTTAGGCAATACGCTTGAAGCCATTGCTGGTGAAAAGGCCGGAATTATTAAACCTAACGTTCCTGTTGTTATTGGTGAATATACGAATGAAACACAGCCTGTATTTTTGGCTAAAGCCGAAGAAAACAAAGCGCCGATATTTTTTGCCTCGGATTTGGTTTCTGAAGTTTTTCCTTCGGATTTAATTGGGGATTACCAATTTCATAATAAGAAAACGGTTCAGCAAACGATTGCTGTTTTGAATTCTCAAAATGAATTTAAGGTTTCTGAAGAAAGTCTGAAATCTGGTTTATCGAAAGTGGTAAAAAATACGGGCTTGCAAGGAAGATGGCAGCAACTGGGTGAAAATCCGAAAATAATTTGCGACACGGCACATAACAAACACGGATTGGCGGTTGTGATGAATCAGCTTCAAAATGAAAAATTCGAAAAACTGCATATTGTTTTGGGAGTTGTAAATGATAAAGACCTGGATTCTATTTTGCCTCTTTTTCCTAAAAATGCGCAATACTATTTCTGCCGACCTGATTCGTCAAGAGGTTTAGACACCGAAATCTTGAAAGAAGCGGCTAAAAAATATGATTTATCAGGTGAGAAATACGATTCTGTAGCCGAAGCTTTCGCGGCAGCACAGCAAAATGCTGCAGAAAACGATTTTATTTATGTTGGCGGAAGTACTTTTGTTGTTGCCGAATTGCCATTAAACTAACAGAATTTTAAATTGAAAGAAAAAGACTAAAAAAACTTATTTTATAATAAATTCAATTACAACGAGATAGAAAAAACTTTAAAAAAACTTTAAATTTTTAGAAGGTTTTGTTTGCAGAACTGAAAAAGTGACTTATATTTGCACTCGCAATCACAAACGATAGCAACCTAGTAAAATAGGGCGATTAGCTCAGCTGGTTCAGAGCACCTCGTTTACACCGAGGGGGTCGGGGGTTCGAACCCCTCATCGCCCACCAAAAACTCCTTAAGAAATTAAGGAGTTTTTTATTTCAACATACTTCTTCCTTTAGCATAATACAAAAGTCATTACTTTCCTTTTTTTTGTAAATATGCTCCAAGATCTTTATAGAAATCCTCGTTCTAAATACTAGATTACAAAAAATAATCTTACCTGCCTAAGAACAATTTTTCCTTTTATTTTTAACTTAAAACAAAAAATTAATTTAAAAATGAACAAACGAAATGAATACATTTATAATTACCGGAGGACCAGGCGCTGGAAAAACAACTATTATTGAAGAATTAAGGCGAAAAGGGTATAATTGCGTTGATGAAGTGGCGCGTCAAATTATTAAAGACCAAATGGCCAATAATGGAGATGCGCTTCCGTGGGCAGATCAGGAAAAATATACTTCTTTAATGCTTGAAAAATCAATTGCGACTTTCGCAGAAAATAAGGATCATAAATCTATTAGCTTTTTTGATCGGGGAATACCGGATACTTTAGCCTACGCCCATCTAATCAAATTACCAATCTCTCCAGAATTAATAGAAGCTATTAAAAAATACCGCTACAATCCTGTTGTATTCATATTACCTCCATGGCAAGAAATATATCAGACAGATTCTGAACGCAAACAAACTTTTGCAGAAGCAATCGAAGTTTATAACACATTAAGCAAAACTTATAATGCTTGTGGGTACAAGCTTATAGAGGTTCCAAAAACAGGAACAAAAGAACGAGTTGATTTTATTCTTTCTATAATCAATAAAGAAATATAATAGCACAAATTTAGGTTTTAGACATAAAATCTAACCCGAAAAAAATATTTATCAGAAAAATTGTATTTTTGTTTGCCGCTCTGAATGAATATCTGTGATTTACAACTTAAATTATGTTTTTTACAATTCTGGTTTATTATACTTAATTATTATCTTTGAATTATGAGCACACTTACAAAACCAAATCACATAGGGCGAAAAATTAGCCGTATTCGTGAACTTCGTGATATGAAACAGGAAGCTTTGGCACAAGCTTTAGGAATGAGCCAGCAAACTGTTTCTGCTATCGAAAACAGTGAAACAATAGATGATGAAAAACTTGCAGAAGTTGCAAAAGCATTAGGCGTGACTGTAGAGGCGATTAAAAATTTTTCAGAAGAAGCTGTTTTAAATATCATTGGAAATACTTATAATGTAGATAATTCCTCTGCTGTAAATTACGGATGTACTTTCAATCCTTTAGATAAATTAATTCAGGCTCATGAAGAACAAATCAAACTTTATGAACGTTTAGTTCAGGCTGAAAAAGAAAAAGTCGAATATCTTGAAAAAATAATAAAAGGGAAATAACCTTTAAAAAGCAAAAACTCCTTAAGTTTTTAAGGAGTTTTTTATGGTTTTATATTTTCGAAATTCTATAATATGAAGATCAATCAAATCGTTTTTTTTCTTTTTGTAAGTTTTAAAAGGCACAAAGCCTAGTTTCTCAGGAATTTTCCTGCTTCTAATATTCTCTTTATCAACAGGATAAATTATATAATTAAATTCAAAATTTTGTTCGACAAAATCAATTAAAACATTGATTATCTCTGTTCCAAAACCTTGATTTTGACATTCTTTTCTCAACCATAATCCAAGCTCAACAGATTCTTTATTAATATTATGAATCCCACAGCAACCCAGGAATTCTCTTTTCAAATTAAGAACTACAAAAACAATATCCGTTTTTTGAATCAAATTTCTCTTTGCTTTCTCTACAAAATTTATGATCTCATTTTTATCTCCATTGGGATTAAAAGGCATGTACTTCGTGATTTCTTTTGTAAAATTTAAATTGATATCATCAATATATTTTTCATTAATTGGCTCAAGAATTAATCGATTCGTATTTATTACTATGTTGAAATTCAACTTCATTACAAAAATATTTACTTTACTAATTTAATTATAAAAAACGGAAAATTTCCTCAGGCTCTATAATCTCAAAAAATAAAAATTCACCAAACTCTTCTTGAATTATATAACCACTTAAAAAGTATTTGATTTATTAAGCTTACAAACTTTCTATACTGTTTATGTTAATCCCAACAAAACAATCATCCATACAACCTTTTTCGACATATCCGCAATGTGATATTAAACCATTATTTTTTGCTTCAAAATAATTCGTTGCATTTTTTCGTTTAATAAGCCATTCCTCTTTTGCTTTAGCATAAATTTCGTCTAATGTTAAAGCAGCAGCACCATTTTGATGACTATTTATTTCGCTTTCATTTTCTGTCCATTCTAATTGTTCAGCCGGAATATTGGTTGGACTACCCAAATATTTAAAATTTCTAGATACTATTTTGCCATTTGAGACCCTTATTGTAGTTTGCCAAACATAAGTCGTAAACACAGAACCTCCGACAACAACATATTGATATGAATTGTTTGAAGATTCTTTAAAATTTAACCATGCAGTTTGGCTATTTTCGAAATCATCTTTATAACTCAAATTATCATCTGAAGAACAGGAAATTATTAAACTACTGATAAATAATAATGCCATGCAATAAATTTTGTTTTTCATAATTTCTGTATTTAATAATAGATTTAATTCTTTATTTTTCTGAGTCACAAGATCAATACAATCTTTTTATTTAGAGCATGCAATAAACTGTTGCTGCTTAAGCGAATATAGGAAATATTTTTTATCCCAAATTTATAGCCTTATTCTAAGTGAAATAGAAATGATTTATTACAATTGGAATACGTGACATAAGAAATGTACTTTGTATTTTAATCATTTAACACTACGTCAGCAATCGCTTGAAAAGTTAAAAATACTCTTAATAATTTATAAAAATTGTTTCTATATTAGCGCAAACTAATTTCTGACATTTTATAAAACTTTTACGTTCTTATTTAATAGAGTCAGGTTTAGTTTTGTCAATTTTGAGAGTTACTAAAGTTTATGTTTTTTAAGCAATAAACAAAAGAAATCAATTTCATGTTTATAAATAATCTGGCATGTGACCCGCAAATTTGACAGAGTAATTTCATATTACTTAAAAAGAAATCATTAAACCCAAATTTTAAAATGAAAAAAAAACTAATAACTCTTTTATTTGTATTTACTATTATCAATATGTTTGGGCAAACACCAGCTGCGCCTAAATCTGGTAAAACAAATTCTAATAATAAAGCTTTACCGCCTAATGAAATGGTGACCAATAAAGTGATAAATCCGCTTAAAAAAGTTGCGTTAGATCAGGCATCTCTTCTAATTTATGATTACGATGGTTCTCTTTTTTCGTATGACTTAGAGTCTGAACAAATTGGCTGGACTGTAAAAGCTACCGATGCTAATACTGAAATGTGTGCAAACAAAGCAACGATATCCAACGGAGTTGTATATGTTCCGTTTATAAACGGTGAGATTTTTGCGATTGACAACCAAAGTGGTTCTATTTTCTGGAAATCAAGATTAGGTAATATTACAGATCAGGTAATTCTAAAAGATCAGATTCCAATTGTAAACAATGGAAAGCTTTACATAAATGCTCAAAATCAAAATGGAGGCAGTAATCTTTATGCTCTGGATATAAAAGATGGAAGTTTATCATGGAATTACAAATTAGATTCTGAAAATAATGACATTCCGGTTTTGTTCTTTGACAACAAAGTTTTTACCCAAAGCGGAACCAATTTTTATAGTTTTGAAGCCAATACAGGAAAACTTCTTTATCAAAAAAGCTTTGACGAAAATATGCACAGTAAACCTGTAACAGATGGAGAAAATGTATTTATAGCAAATGAAAAAAATATGCTTTTTGCCTTAACCCCTGATAAACCAGATGTTTTATGGCAATTTAAATTAGATGAAAATCAATACAATATCAAGGAACGCATATTCTGCAAAGACAAAAAAATATATTTTGCAGCACAAGGCGCAACCGTTTCTTCTGTATATGCTGTAGATGCAAAAACGGGCACTCAGATCTGGAAAACTGATTTTAAAGATGACAACATCGAATACATTATTGAAGAAAGCGATAATATTTGGGGATATACCCGCAAAGGAAAACTTTTTCAGCTAGACATAACAAATGGGGAAATAGCATCCGAAACAAAATTAACAACGTTGCCTATTTCAAACATTGAATTTCCCGTTGATGATACTTTGTTTTATTATTGCGATGCCGGTTTGGTTAAATTTGATTTAAATACCAAAGACGAAGATTTATATTATATGCGAACTTCTATTAAAGACGATGTATATAGTGCATATCTAAAAATAATTCGATAACAAAAAAGCTCCTTAAAAAAGTTAAGGAGTTTTTTTATGGCTTTAAATATTCAAATCATATTCCATTCTTTTTGCTGTATGTAGAGCAATTTCTTTTCCGCATAATTTTTCAATAATATACAAAGACATATTAATTCCTGCAGAAATTCCACCGGAAGTAATAAATTTACCATCTTCTACATATTTTTTGTTGGTTACCACCTGAATTGATGGGTAGTCATTTTTCAGTCGGTCAAGATCCATCCAGTGTGTGGTGGCTTTTTTACCATTCAACAATTTAGTTTCAGCAATAATTATGGCACCGGTACAAACAGAAGCGGTAATAATTGTTTTTTCGTTTGTTTCAATGATCCACTTTAATAGTTTTTCATTTTTGAACTCAACTGTTTCTGCACCAAAACCTCCAGGAATAATTAAAACATCAATTTTTTTATTTGCTTCCTGAAAAGAACGATCAGGCAGAACTCTCAATCCGTTCCTGGCATTGACAACTTCATTTTTTTCTGCTATGATCGTTACATTAAATAATTTAGCGCCGTTGTCATCAGATGCGATCGAAAAAACCTCAAACGGACCGGTAAAATCCAAAACTTCTACTTCGTCAAAAATTAAAATTCCAATATTAATCTTATTATTATTCATTTTATTAATATATTGATAATGCTACTTTTGTGAACTTTTTTACTTAAAAATTTTAACTAAAAATACTAAACTTCTAACTTTATCTTTTTACATTTAATAATAAAAAAAGGAAAATTTTCTTCCAGTTCAGTAATTTCAACTAATCCGAATTTACCAAACTCTTCATGAACTGATTCTTTATCATAGAAAAACATTTGTACTCCATCGAATATTTCGTAGCGATCTTTATTTATGAATTTGCCTTTGCCGTATGTATGGGCATTCTTTGTAATAGCGGTAAAAACCATATAACCATTGTCAGATAATTGATTGTAACAATCCTGTATGAGTTTTTTCCGTTCATTATTATCTAATAAATGAATTAACGCATAACAAAATATTCCGTCATATTTTTTGGTATCGAATGGCATATCGGTTACAGAACCATGATAAATTTTTAAGTCTGAGCCGTAATGTTTTGCAGCCAGTCCGATGGCTGTTTTTGATATTTCAATTCCCGTTACCTCTATTCCATTTTCCCTAAAAACCTGTGCATTTCTTCCGTAACCAATTCCGGGAATCAGGATATGCTTCACTGAATTTTCAACAAAAAAATCTTTTATTAATAATGCTGATTTGGATGGTTCAAGTCCCCACATTTCCTGTTTATCAACAAAATTATTCTCCCAAAATTCTGCCATAATAGTAATTATTTACTTATTTCTGCTTTTTAATAACCTTTGCCAAAGTTAGCAATTATTAAATTTATTGCAACAAAATTGCATTAACATTATTCGCTACCTTACAAAATTTCTCAAATTGTCGGTCATAATTATAATTCAGAAAAAAAATCTCTTAAACTTATACTCTCAGCCAAATTTTCATAAATTTGAAAAAAATCAAAAAACAAATGAATAGAAAAGGTTGTCTTCCTCCACCAAGAGTTTAATTTCTTTCTACAATTAGATGAAGTTACAAGTTGATTTTTACATCAACTGATTCTGCGTACTTCATATTTAACTAGTAATTAATTAAATCTTGCTCGATTTAGGGCAGACAATTTTTATGAAAAATTCATATCTAAAGTTACACTTAGCTGTACTACTTTCGGGATTTACCGGTATTTTTGGTAAACTCATTTCTCTTAACGAAGGACTTTTGGTTTGGTATAGAACCTTCTTTTCTTCAATTATTTTATTTTTTCTTATTAAGCTTACCAAAACATTGTCTCAAATCAATGTGCGCGAAAAAATAAATATTGCGAAAATTGGTGTTTATATTGCCATTCACTGGGTATTTTTTTACGCCAGTATAAAGTATTCTAACATTTCTATTGGCGTAGTTTGCTATTGCCTGACTAGTTTTTTTACCGCAATTTTTGAACCCTTACTCAATAACAACAAACTTGTTTTCTCCCAGTTAGTTTTTAGTGTCATCACATTATTTGGCATTAGCCTGATTTTCCATTTTGACAGTTCTTATCATACCGGAATTTTATTAGGCTGCGTTTCATCTGCATTTGCCGCTTTGTACACCATTTACAATGAGCGATTGGTAAAAACGTATGACAGTAAAATCATTAATTATTATCAAATGATTGGCGGAACTATTTGTTTGGGAATTTTAATGCCTTTGTATCTGGTTTTCTTTCCGGCAAAAAGTTTAATTCCAAACGGAATTGATTTTTTCTACCTGATATTGTTATCACTATTTTGCACCGTTGGCTTGTATGTTTTATTTGCAGAAGCATTAAAAAAAATACCTGCTTTTACAACGAATCTTACCTTTAACTTAGAACCTATTTATGCCATTATTTTAGCATTTATATTCTTTAATGAAGGCAAAGAAATGAGCAACTCATTTTATCTTGGGTTATTTTTCGTGATGACTTCTGTCATTCTTCAAACAATAATTTCTTTAAGAAGAAAGAAATAATAAAATAAAAAAACCTCCAGAGTTTATTGACTTTGGAGGGTTTTTAAATTTTTGAAATATTTCTATTTTTTTGACCAACTGAATAGCCTCTATTATATTCTTATTTTCCACTTTTGTTAAAATTGTAAACATTACACGTTTACTTTTTAACTTTATATAACAAATTTTAAAATATTTATAGGTATTTTCTAATATTTTTTAATATTTTTGAAAACCAAAAACGAAACCAAAACCAAAACCTTAAATATTTAATCTTTTGAAAAAACTTCAAAAAGAACTTCTTTTTATAATTCTACTTGGATTATTCCTAAACACACCAAAAATTTTTAGCCAAAATAACAATGAAGTTTTAACTTACAATTGGTTTGACAAAAATCTTGGTATAGAATCTCTGAATTTCAATAATGGGAGCGGACATTTAAATTTTGACAGAACAATAAATGATCATCATCGTTATTATAATACTAACGAATTCAAGAATGGCAATATCATGTATGAAGGTCAAAACTATTACAATGTAGACTTACAATACGATATATTCAATGACCAGCTAATCGTTAGACCTTACACTGAATCATATTATATACAGATCAATCTTATTAAAGAAAAAGTTGATTCTTTTAAAATTGGCAATGAGAAATTCGTCAATTTAAAGGAAATACCTGCCTCCTTTAAATCTGGTTATTATGAAGAAATGATAATTGGAAATAGTAATACTACCTTGTACATAAAACATTCTAAAGCTCAAGAAAAAGTCATAAAAGACTATTCAGTTTTCGTTGATTACAAACCTCATTTTGATTATTTACTATTAAAAGACAATAAATTCGCCTTGATTAATGATAAAACAGAAATTGTTAAATTATATCCGGATCAAAAAAGAAAAATAAATGATTTCTTTCTTATGAATAAGGATTTAAAAAAGGCCAATCAGGTGTTATTTATGAAAAATCTAATAAAATACATTAACAATTTCTAGAAAATAATTAAATGAGAATTTTTACTATTATTTTACTTTTTTTGGGTTTAAATCAGTTAATGTATTCACAAGATTCGAAGCCAACAATTAGCATTACTTACAGCAACATTAATCAAATCGAAGTTTTAAAAAAAATTGAAGCTTCGACAAATTACAAATTTTACTTTCAAGAAGAGTGGTTTGATAAAAATGTTTTAATTTCTGGCAGCTTCCAGAATAAAACATTAGACGAAGTATTGTCTAAAATATTCAAAGACACTGATCTTAATTTTTTTGTAGATAAAAATAAAATCATCTTCACTAAAAACAGTGTTATATACAATAAATATCCTGTCAAAGGCACGGCTGATCCCAGAAATATACAAACTCCTGTATTCTTTCAACAATATGATTCAATTAATAAAAATGCGTCAAATGTAAAAGATAATCAGATTGCATTAATTGGTAAAGAGCAAGTAGAAGAAACTGAAGTAGAGTTTTATACTTTATCTGGTCATATAACAGACATGAAGGATAATAAATCTCTTGCTGATGTAAACGTAAAAGTAAAAAACACAAAAATCAGTGCAACAACTGATCCTTCAGGTTTTTATAGTTTAAAACTTCCTACTGGTATCAATACTATCGAAGTTGAATCTTTAATTTATAAAAATACTTCGAGAAAAATAATGATTTACAGTAATGGAACTTTAGATTTTTCTATTATTGAAAAAATAAACCATCTGGATGAAGTTGTAGTAAAAGGTAAAAACAGCCAAAATATTAGAACAGCAATTACCGGAGTTACAACACTTGAAGCAGAAGGCTTAAAAAATATTCCGGTTGTTCTTGGCGAACGTGACATCTTAAAAGTCGCTCTAACTATTCCAGGAATAAAAACAGCAGGAGAAGGTTCATCAGGATTTAGTGTTCGTGGAGGAAAAGAAGATCAAAACCTAGTTCTGTTAGACAATGCAACTCTTTATAACCCCACTCACTTATTTGGATTTTTTTCATCTATTAATCCTTATACTATAAATAAAGTAGATATTTACAAAGGGGGTATTCCAACTGAATTTGGAGGAAGACTATCTTCTGTATTTGACATCACTTCTAAAAATGGAAATGTAGACAAAATTACTGGAGAAGGTGGAATTGGACCTGTAACGAGTAATTTAACAGCTTCAATTCCTGTTGTAAAAGGAAAAGCAAGTTTACTGGTGGGAGGAAGAGCAACTTATTCTGACTGGATTCTCAAATCACTAGATGATGAAAATCTTAAAAACAGCCAGGCTTCTTTTTATGATCTATTTGCAAAATACAATCATAAAATAAATCAAAACAATTCAGTTGAAGGAACTGTCTATTACAGCAAAGACGCTTATAATATAACACCTGATTCTTTGTATAAATACAGCAACAGACTTATTTCTTTGAAATGGAAGCATAACTTCAGCGAAAAAACAAATAGTGAATTAAATGTAACTAATAGTGAATATAAGTTTAATATTAATTACGATTCAGCTAATCCGGAATCTTTTATTTTTAAATATAAAATAGACGAAACTCAGGCTAGTCTAAAATTTAACACTTCATACAACGCAAAACATAAATTCACTTACGGAATTCAAACTAAACTTTACAAGGTTAATCCTGGAGAAATGACACCAAACGGATCGTCTTCTTTGATCAATCCAATAAAAGTTGATGATGAAAAAGGACTTGAATCTGCAGTATATTTCTCAGATAAATTTCAAATTACAGACAAATTATTACTTGATATTGGTGCAAGATATTCATTGTATGCCGCTTTAGGAGAATCCACTCAAAAAATATATCAGGAAAATGTGCCTCTAACTCCATCGACAGTTATTGAAGAAAGAAATTATGGCAATAATGAAGTCATAAATACTTCAGGAGGTTTCGAACCCAGAATTGGATTACGTTATATCATTGATCCATCATTTTTTATTAAAGCAGGTTTCGATAAAAACTTTCAATATATCCACTTACTATCAAACAACTCTACTCAAGCTCCAACAGATACCTGGAAATTATCTGACTTAAACGTAAAACCAGAAAGTGGATTACAATACTCATTGGGTCTGTTTAAAAAATTAGACGATCAGGATATTGAATTAAGTTTAGAAGGATATTATAAAACATCTAAAAATATACTTGACTATAAAGTTGGTGCAAATATTATATTAAATCAGGATCTAGAAACCGAATTACTTCAAGGAGACGGAAAAGCCTACGGAGTAGAATTTTTATTAAAGAAGCCAAATGGTAAACTAAATGGATGGATTGGCTACACATATGCAAGGACTTTTATAAAATTAGACAGTAAGTTTTATGACGAAAAAGTAAATAATGGAGATTTTTTTCCTGCAAATTTTGACAAACCCCACGATCTTAGCATTGTGATGAATTATAAATTTACCCATAGATATAGTTTTTCAACTAATTTTGTATATCAAACCGGAAGACCAGTAACTTACCCTATTGGTAAATATAATTTTAATGGGGCAGAATATACATTATATAGCGACCGAAACAAATATAGAATACCGGATTACTATAGACTGGACATTGGCTTAAACATTGAAGGAAATCATAAAATAAAAAAATTAGCACATAGTTTTTGGAATATTTCAATTTATAATGTGTTAGGACGAAACAATCCGTACTCTGTCTTTTTTGTAACAGAAGAAGGAAAAATTAAAGCCTACAAAACGTCAATTTTTGCAGTTCCAATACCAACTATTACTTATAATTTTAAATTTTAAAAAAGTTATGAAAAAAATCTTATACTATAGATTTCTTATAACGATATTGCTGGCATCAATTTTTGGATGCACAACTCCATATAACTATCAGACTAATGGTTTTGAAGATGTTATTGTTATTGCAGCAACCATCACGAATGAATACAAGTTTCAGGAAATAAAAATATCAAGAACATATACTCTCGAAGAAAGTGCTCCTAAATTTGAAACTGAAGCTGTTGTATATGTGACCGATGATGCCAACAACAGATATGAATTTGAAGAAGGCGATACCTCATATATTTCTGTAACACAATTTCAGGCAAGTCCTGAAAGACAATATCAATTGCATGTACTAACCAAAAATGGAAAATCATACGTTTCTTCTATTGAAAAATTAACTACGCAAACACCACTTGAAAGTATTGAGGCTAAAGCAGTAACCAGAAATAACGTTTTGGGTGTAGAAATAACTGCCAATAGCAGCGATCCAACAAATACATCTAAATACTACAGATACGAATACGAAGAAACATCTCAAATTATTGCTCCCAGGTGGTTTCCAGAGAAAGCTGTTGCCAACATGTTTCCTGCAGGATCTAAACCTAAAGGTGAAATCATTTTTGTAGACAGAACCACAGAAGCCAGAGTTTGTTTCTCAAGTCAAAAATCAAACACTATACTTTTAACAAGCACGAATAATTTATCTTCAGACAAGGTGGTAAATTTTCCTGTAAGATTTATTAGCAGTACAGATAATTATATTAGAAACAGATACAGTATTCTTGTAAAACAGTATGTTCAAAGCCTTGCTTCATATACATATTACGAAACATTAAAAAGCATATCAAGTTCCGGAAGCTTACTCTCACAAACACAACCGGGTTTTTTCTCCGGAAATATTAAATCTGTTGATAATCCGCGAGAAAAGGTGATTGGCTTTTTTGATGTAAGTTCATATTCAGAAAAAAGACTGTTTTTTAATTTTACAGAAATTTTTCCAAAAGAAAAAATTCCGGAATATCAGTATCACTGCCCTGATGAAAGTCAAATTATTAAAGAGGCACCCCTCCTGTACTTTTACAACTATTGCTTTATTGACGATCCTCTTATTTGTCAAGGAAATGAAATTCTTGATCTTATTAGTACAAACAGCAAAGTCTACTACCCGAGTAAACCAACAGTCTACATATTGTATCCTGTTCCATGCGGAGATTGCACAGCTTTTTCATCAAATATAAAACCATCATTTTGGATAGATTAAAACATATATTAGTCGTAATATTATTATTGAGTTGTAAGCAAATCATCTTTGCTCAAAATAATAATTCTTCAAGTGAACTGAATGAAGTTGATACAAATATTAACGAAAGTGTTTATATAAATACCAATAGTAATTCATTTTTAACTGGAGAAACCTTATTATACAACATTTCCTGCCTAAATAAAACAACAAATTTACCAAGTAAATATAGCAAGGTTGCTTATTTTAAGCTTATCGACAGCAACAAAAAAATAATTACAACACAGAAAATATTTCTTAAAAACGGAACTGGAAATGGTGATTTTTTTATCCCTACCACTTTAGAAACTGGTACATATAAAATAATAGGATATACTAACTGGATCCTCAATAAAAATATTGATAATTATTTTATCACTGATATTTATATCCTGAACCCTTATAAAGAAAATAATGTAGTAACGACAAGTCAAAGTGAAGTATCGATTTCAGAACCAACAATTGACAGCAATATTTCATTTCATTTTAATAGTAAGGTATTAGCAAATCGCCAGAAAGCTGAATTAAGCATTAAAACTTCTAATGACGATTTCTTAAAAGGAAATTATACCATATCTGTCAGAAAAGCAGATGGTTTTTCGGTTCAGAATAAAACTTTATTTAACGATTACAAATTAGTCAGTCAAAACAAAAATCCGAACAATACTATTAATTCTTCTGATTTTGTTCTTCCGGAATTGCGAGGAGAAATTATTAAAGGAAGAATAAAATCTAATTTTGGAGAAATAAATAACAGGAAAGTAGCTTTATCGATTGTTGGAAAAAATTATGATTTAAAAATAGCCAAAACAGATGAGCAAGGTCGATTTACTTTTAATTTAGAAAAAGCAAATACAAACCCCAATATTGTAATTCAGGTACTAGGAGACAATAAAGAAAATTATACTATAGAAATTAACGAGCCTAAGGAAACAGACTTTTCTACGCTGGTATTTCCTGCGCTGCAATTAAATTCAGAATCAAATAAAAATATTACCGAAAGATTAATTTCAAGTCAAATTGAAAACGCATATTACAACACAAAAAAAGACAGTATAATTACTACGGATAAATTTGTTCCATTTTTTGGTACTTCAACTATACAGTATAAATTTGATGATTTCACCAGATTCCCAACAATGGAAGAAACCATTACCGAAATTATAACTGGTGTAGTTTTTAGAAAAGAGAAAGATAATTATAGTTTACTTATTAATGATTATGATAAAAATTTCAACTCAACATTACCTCCCTTAGTTGTTGTTGACGGATTGATACTTGAAAATTTGAATGATTTTTTCAAATACAATCCTAGAAATCTTTATAGTGTAAATGTTGTAAAAAGTCTTTACTACTATGAAGCAAAGTCATTTAACGGATTACTTTTTTTCACAACAAAGAACGGAGATTATGAAACAAACCTTAATGGAAGTTACATAATAAAGCCTCAAATTTTAAGACCAGTAGATAAAAAAAGATATTTTCAGCCTGATTATACTCAAGATAAAAATATAAGAATTCCTGACTACAGACATCAACTTTTATGGTTGCCAAATGCTGATTTAAGTACAATTAACTCAAACATTCAATTTTACACATCAGATGTTTCAGGTAAATTTGAAGTAACTTTAGAAGGATTTTCAGCGACAGGAAAGCCAGTTTATGTAAAAGAAATTATTGATGTAAAAAGTACAGATTCGAACTAGACAACAGTAAGATTAATAAATATTCATCAGAGTGTATTTATCGAAGCCCAGATTCAAACTTCATTTGAATCTGGGCTCTGATATTTTTAGAATATTTTACCACGGACTAATTCCGGTTTCATCTTCAATATCATTACTGAAAAATTTTCCTGTAGGCGCATTTCCGTCAGTGAACGTATGCTTTATAATAAAAGCTGCCGCACTTTCTACTGAACCTGGACCGCTATGATGATTAAAATCTGTAGCTGTATAACCCGGATCAATTGCATTTACTTTAAAAGGCAATTCTCTCAGCTCATATGCCAATGCAATTGTATAAGCATTCAAAGCTGCTTTTGAAGTCACATAACTTGTAGCTTTAAAATTATAATATTTCCAATTAGGGTCACTGTGCAAAGTTAAAGATCCAAGTCCCGACGTTATATTACTAATTCTGGGACTTTCTGATTTTTTAAGCAATTCCAAAAATGCTTGCGTAACGCTTATGACACCAAAAAAATTAGTATCAAACACATTTTGAATGTCTTTAATCGATGTGTCTAAAGCACTTTGCGGAAACTCACCACTGATTCCTGCATTATTGATTAAAATGTCTAATTTGCCTTGCTCTTTTTCGACAATATTTTTTGCAGCTGCGATTGAATCCGAATTTGTAACGTCAATTTGAATGGGCTTTATATTTTCGAAACCATCTGCATTCAATTCTTTTACTACCTCATTTCCTTTTTCAAGATCACGAGTTCCAAGATAAACGAACAATCCTTTTTTAGAAAGTTTTTTTACCAATTCTAATCCTATACTTCTGTTTGCTCCTGTAATTAATACTGATTTCATCTTTATTGTTTTTTTAAATTATTGAAGCAAAGGTCATCCGTTTAAAAACAAAATCATTTGCCATTTGACAAAAAGCGATTTAACGTATGTTTTTTCTAATTCTGCTCAAAGAAGATTGAGTAATCCCTAAATAAGACGCTACATAAGATAACGGAATGCGATTGATAACATTGGGATAAATTTTCAAAAACATCAAATAGCGTGTCGTGGCATCTTCTGAAACCAAAGGACTTCTTCTTTCTACTTTTTGCCTCAATGCTTTCGAAATAATTTTATGTACGACAGCATCCCATCCCACAATAGTATCTAAAAGTTCTCTCCAGTCTTTTTTTGAGAAAACCAAAAGTTTACAATCGGTAATTGCCTGCACATAAGCGTTAGAACAAATTTCATTATCAAAACTCTCGATATCGACGACCAGATTGTTCTCGTCAATAAAATATTTGGTAATTTCTTCTCCTTTATTATTATAATAACAAACGCGTATAATTCCGTCTAAAGTAAACCCAACTTGTTGCGCAATTTTTCCAGCTTCCGAAAAATATTCATCTTTTTGTAGTTCTAATTCACTTGCCTTTTTTGAAATCAAATCAATTTGCTGCTGATTTAAGCTCCCAAATTGCAATATATATTCTATAAATTCTTTCATAGCTGCAAGTTAATCAAAGTTATTATTGCAATTTTTGTCATTTGGCAAAAAAATGAAATACTATTGATATCTGTTTAATACTAAAATAAAATGGAATTCACTGAATTATCAAATATAGGAATCTGTAGAAAATATTTTAATCTACAATTGTTTATGCCGGGAAAAAGATAAAGAAAACAATAAAAAAGGAGAGATTCAATTTAAAGATAACACGACCCTTTTGTTGTTTACTTTTAGCCAAATAGCCTGATTACGGACATAATCATTCAATATAAACGTATCTAAAAAAAACAAATTGGTAGTCAATGTCGTACAATAAAAAAATAATGTATCTTTATCTTAATCAACATTTTAAAATAAAAACATAAATTATAATATCAAATACTTCAATATTCATTTAGAAACATACTGAATTTAAATTATTAAAAACCAAAGCCATACCTATAGTATCATCTATCAGTATTCATTTGAAAACATACTGCAAATAATTTCAGCTCATGAAACTAAAAATTACATTATTCTTGTTATTACCTCTCATTGCTTTGTCTCAGCAAAATAATCAAAAGCAAGTTGATTCTGTAAAAACTTCAAATGTCTTTGAGCTGGGAGAAGTTATTAAAACGAATTATAAAAACAAGGATACTCTGAGCAGAGTTACTTCTAAAACAATGGAATCCCAGAACAAAATGGAAGTTTCTAAAGCTTTAAATCTACTTCCGGGAATTACTTTAACCGCTTCCGGACCACGAAATGAATCGATGGTTTCCGTTCGTGGTTTCGATCTAAGACAAGTTCCCGTTTATATGGATGGAATTCCGGTATATGTCCCTTATGATGGTTATGTAGATTTGGCGCGTTTTACCACCTTTGATCTTGCTGCTGTCGATGTTTCAAAAGGATTCTCATCGGTTCTTTATGGGCCTAATTCCCTGGGTGGAGCTATTAATTTAATTTCACGAAAACCATTCGAAAAATTAGAGTATGACGGATCTGCCGGAATGATAAATACGAACGGATACAGAGCGAATATAAATATTGGAAGTAATCTCGGAAAATTCTATGTTCAGGGTGGTTACTCTTATTTTGACCGAAATTCTTATAGGATGTCTTCAAATTTTACTCCTTCTAAAAATGAAGATGGCGGAGAAAGAGATAATTCATATAGAAAAGATCAAAAAATAAGTTTCAAAATTGGATGGACACCTACTGAAAAGAGCGAATATGCAATAGGATACATTAATCAACAAGGCGAAAAAGGAAATCCGGTTTATACAGGAAATGACCCACTAAATCCATTGTATTCAAAACCTCGTTATTGGCAATGGCCAGATTGGGACAAAGAAAGTTATTACTTTATTTCAAATTCTAATTTAGACAGCAAAAATAGTTTTAAAACAAGACTATACTTTGACCGATTTAAAAATACGCTTGATAGTTACGACGACAATACTTACTCTACACAAACGAAAGCATATGCTTTTGAAAGTATTTACAACGATTATACTTATGGCGGCAATGTAGAATATAACACGAAGTTAATTCCAAAAAATGATTTCAAAATCGCTTTTCATTTTAAAGAAGATGTACATCGCGAAAATAATTTAGGAGAACCGGTTCGCCACTTTGTAGACAATACAGTCTTGATTGGCATAGAAGATATATACAAAATATCTCCAGGACTAACACTAATTCCGGGAGTAAGCTATAACGTTCGAAAAAATAAGGAATCCCAGGATTATAACGCCACTACAAAAGTAATTTCTGACTATCCAGCCGCAGATGTAAGCGATGCATATAATGCGCAAATTGGATTATTTTATCAGTTAAATGATCAGCAAAAACTAAATGCAACTGTATCGCAAAAAACAAGATTTGCTACAATAAAAGATCGTTATTCATACCGAATGGGAACTGCAATACCTAATCCTGATTTAAAACCTGAAAAAGCAACGAATTACGAAGTCAATTATACCGCAAATCTTTTAAAAAAGGTAACATTTCAAACGGCACTTTTTTACAGCTCGCTTACAGATGCAATCTTAAATGTAAACAATGTAGTACCCGGTAAATCGCAAATGCAAAATTTTGGTGAAGCAGAATATAAAGGTATCGAAGCACAAATAAATTATGAGATACTAACCAATTTATCTATAAATTTTAATTACACTTACCTTGAAAGAAAAAACATTACCGATCCATCCATTCACTTTACAGACGTTCCTAACACAAAAGCAATGGGCACTTTAGAATACCAGCCTATAACTTTACTGAAGCTGATAGCAAACACAGAATTTAATTCTTCAAGATTCAGCACAAGTTATGGCGCAAGAGTTCCGGATTATACCCTCTTAAATCTTTACGGATCGGCCAAAGTACTCAAAAACTTTAGTTTAGATACCGGAATAAATAACATTTTCGATAAAAACTACAGTCTTGTAGAAGGTTATCCTGAAGAGGGACGCAATTTTTTCATAACCATACGCTTTTTTAGTTCTAATTAATTATAAAATAATCGATCCAAATATGAAAACACAAACTTATTTACTTTCCTTTTTTATCGTTCTAACCTTTACGATGTGCAATACTTCTAAAAAAGAAGATGCAGACCAAACGGAAAAAACTGCAAAAGTCAAAGAACGTGAAGAACATCTTCCTTTATCACCAGCAGATAGTTTAAAACTGGTAAATCACCAAATAGAAGTAAAAGGCGAAATCGAATATCCATTACAATTAAGCGTAGATTCGTTACGAAAAATGAAAGTCATAGATATTAATAATCTAAAAATAGTCTGCCAAAGTGGTGCTGTAAAAAAAGACGACAAAACTTCGAAGGGTGTTTTATTAAAAGATATTTTAGAGAAAGCCAAAATCAAACAAAACGGGCATAAAGACCGAAATTTCTACATAGTAGCCAGAGCATCTGATGACTATAAAGCCACTTTTTCCTGGGCTGAAATTTTCAACAATCCAACTGGAGAAAACACCTTTGTTCTTTTTGAAGAAAATGGCAAACCTGTTAAAAACGGTGAAATGATATTAATTTGCAAAAATGATATCAAAACAGGACCACGTCATGTTTATTGGTTAAAATCAATTGAAGTTTATAAAGTAAAATAATTTAAAAGCTGTTGTAAAAAACTTCATTAGCAATAATGGAGTTTTTTTAATCTGTACCCCCTTTTATAATCCCTCTAGATGATTTTTTAATAAAAGTTAAAATAACATCACGCTCCATAGTTTGTTCAAAATTTTGCTGAATTAATTCTAGTGCAAAAGAGGTGTTGCGTTTCTCCTGAAAAATAACACGATAAACATCTTTTAATTCATTTATTTTTTTATTTTCAAAACCCCTTCTTTTCAATCCAACCATATTTAAACCACAGTAAGCCAAAGGTTCTCGTGATGCCAAAATGTACGGAGGAACATCTTTAACAATTCTGCTCATTCCACTAATCATAGAATGTTCCCCAATCCTAGAAAACTGATGAATTGCTGTTAAGCCGCTTATGTTTGCCCAATCACCAACAATTACTTCTCCCGCCATCCCAACATTAAAACCAATAACACAATTATTTCCAATAAAACAATCATGACCAATGTGCGTATTCGCCATAATTAAATTGTCACAACCAATAATTGTTTTACCTTTTGATACAGTTCCTTTGTTGATTGTAACAAATTCTCTAATAACCGTATTTTTCCCAATCTCCAGAAAAGTATATTCTCCTTTGTACTTCAAGTCTTGCGGCTTTCCGCCTAAAACAGCTCCCGCATGTATTTCACAATTTTTCCCAATTCTTGTACCATTTAAAATATTCACATTATTACCAATCCAGGTATTATCTCCAATTATGACATCATTTTCGATAGTAGTGAAATTTCCAATATGTACATTCTTTCCAATTACAGCCTTCTGCCCAATCACAATATTCTTCAATTTTTTGTATTTTGTATAGAATGCAAATATTGAAAAGAAATCAATCCTATTTATTGATCTAAAGTCAATTAATTTGAGCCCTGATTCTACTAAGAGTCTCCGGACTTACACCAATTAAAGATGCAATATCCCTTAACTTAGCTTTTATAATAATTTGAGGTAATGTGTTCAGCAAATACAAATACTTTTCCTTAGCATTCATGGAAGTATAGAAATGATGAAACTCATTTAGTTTAGACAAATAAACTCTTAATAGTTTAATATGAAACTTAGAAAATAAAGGATATTCTAATAAAATTTGTTCATCCTCATAGGACAACGAATACAAAATAGTTTCTTCAGAAGCCTGAAAATTTTCGAAAGAAGGTTTCTGTTCAAAAAAGCTACTCAATGATGTAATAAATTGACCGTCCGTATATATCCATTTTGTCATTTCTATACCTTCTTCTACGCAAAACCTACGAACCAAACCTGACTTTATGAAATAAATTTTAGAACATATTTTACCTTCAGAAATTATAAATTCTCCCTTTCGAAACTTTTCTTCGATAAAAGATTCTCTTATCGCTTGTTCCGTTTCTATATCCAGTTGCTGAAAGCTATTTATTACACTTAATAATTCAATCATAATCAAAAATATTACTAAACAAATTTACTTATATAATTGAAGAATTGATTTAAAAAAATGCATCAAAGAAAATTAAAAAATACAACATATAAAGCCTTATTTTTTCTATGTTGGTATATAAGTCATAAAAATTGGCTTCGGAAGCTAAAACACAAAATAAAACGCCTTTATAAACAATCAAACTTATATTGTATGTAATTTAAAATAACAATTTAGGCGATTCTGCTGCGGTGATCGGTGTAGTTCGTTAAATTTTTTGTGAGAGGAGTTTTATCCAGGCTTCGCAAGAAAGTATAATGTAGAGATTTTATATTAAAAAGAATTCCCTTCCAGCTTCGCGACCTTAGCAATCTGCAGAAACACAACAAACCATTGCGCGCTTTGCGATTGAATCACCAAGTGGGATAAAACAAAAAATCCTCACCAAATAAATGATGAGGATTCTGAAAAGAAAGGCGACGACCCCCGATAGCTATCGGGGCTCCCGCATAACTGCAGTACTTTTGTAAAACAAAAAATCCTCACCAAATAAATGATGAGGATTCTAAAAAGAAAGGCGACGACATACTCTCCCACATAACTGCAGTACCATCTGCGCAGGCGGGCTTAACTACTCTGTTCGGAATGGGAAGAGGTGAGCCCCGCCGCAATAACCACCTTAAGGTTGTTAGTCTAAAGCCTGTCATAAAGTCTAAAGTTTTCACTTCTGGACCTTCGACTTTCGTCTTTAGGACTGCCCGCGACGGGCAAATATCTTAACATACTGAGATAAAGAAAAGTATTTTTATTTAATATTTTTAGAAAGTTTCTCCCCGCACCTTGCGGTGCGGGAAAAGGGTGTACATAAGCTTACGGATTATTAGTACTACTCGACTATGACATTACTGCCTTTACATCTATAGCCTATCAACGTGGTCATCTT
>Ga0116227_10000212_pt1 | contig 103101 bp, 69 predicted proteins | sample S1TSphgellanicum_FD_89693 | JGI IMG/M metagenome (GOLD analysis project Ga0116227, IMG submission 89693) | Host-associated microbial communities from peat moss isolated from Minnesota, USA - S1T2_Fb - Sphagnum magellanicum MG | ecosystem: Host-associated > Plants > Peat moss > Unclassified... | reverse complement strand
TTTTTTTTTATTTGTTTTTTTTTTTTTTTTTTTTTTTTTTTGTACGATCAAATTACCCAATAGCCAAAAATGGTAATCGTTGGTAGAGAGGGGACTAGATTGGTAAGGAGAAGAAATGCTCTTTATGTAAAATGGGCCTATGGAAACAACAAATTGGATTATGTTATCATTTAAAGGATATCCATATATAAGATTTGGCTCCTTAAAAAGAAGTGGGGAAATTGTCCACCAATTTGAATCGCCCTTGCAAATAGGAGCATGCCAAGATGAACTAGTGAGTTCAAGGCACCACGCATTTTTGAACAAAGAAGAATATTTTTAAGATGCATAATGAGTCCATAAGAAGAAGGGCAACTATCAAGTGGGATTTCTTGTTCAAATGGAGCAAGAAAATTCCCAACCTTAGCCAACTTTCATTGACATTAATTTTGGAGGATGACTTGCCTAAGCTATTAGAAATTGCTTGATGGGGTGTAGGGGAGATCCCATGAAAATCTTTCCTAAATTTGGAAGATAATGACAAAGTTAACAACCTTATCCAAACTTCCAAGGACCTTTTTAACATACATGAGGTTGAGATGGGCATACATATCCAAGCATCCACGGTTTACCAAAAAGAGGGAGGAGATGTTGTTAGGGTTGGAAAAATACCACATAAACCAAATGATTCATTTTTGGTGAAGTGTTAAATTTTTTATTTAATGATCTCTTGATTAATTCCATTGTTTCCTAGTTTTGATTTTTCCAACATGTTCATTGGAGGACTACAGGGTGGGATGGGCAGGAGAATTGCAAGAAGGCATACATTGAAGCATTTATTCGAATCAAAAGGAGGCAATGTCATATGACCTATTTTTGGAGACACTATAAAGGGGCATTGAAGGCTATGTGATGGTTCAAAAGTGGGTATCCAAATGTTATTTTTGAAGATAATGAAGAAGGTGAAGAAGGTGATGATGATGAGCAAGAAGAAATGATGGAAGAACCAATAAGATTTCATAGTAAAAGAATAAAATTCCTTTGTAGTTCGCAAGCCACACCAAGGAAAGTGGGCAAGGCCAAGGAAAAGGCCTTAGTGATGAACAAGTCAAAGGGTAAAGAGAAGCTAAAAGCGATAGGCAAGGTTAAAGATAAGCAAAAGATCAAAGAAAATAACCAAGGAAAAGAATAAAGAAAAGGCATTTGGGTTAGAGGAAGGTGGTGGAGAAAGTTACAAAGGTTGTCCAAAAAAGAGGAACAAATGAATAATAGAGATGTAATGAATGCCCCACAAGCACCCACGTATTTCCATGTCATGCATTTTGTGTTGAAATGAATGTTCATATATGTGATCATTGGTATGATTTTGTTAAATGGTTAGACTTTATTGGGTTTTTATAATATGGTGAACAAAGGTAATATCAAATGTATAATTTGAATAACATATTAAATTGTAATCAATTAACTCGAACATAGGTATTGCATATTTCCACATACCCAATCATAAGTATTAATTACAAGTTCTAAGAAGGGTTAATTGAATCACAACATAAGTATTACATAATTATTTGAGAATGAATATTGTGATTATATTGAAATGAACGTTGGTATTGCCCATTGTAATAACACAAGTTCATACTTGTATTTGGATATCCTATTATGGCTTTTGCTAATATAACAAAAATAATACTTGAATAATTTGAAGCTCTAAAATTTTTTGGAGATATATTTTTCACACCTTTTCATGCATTTTTTGGTGTTAGGAAGGCCATCATTAAGCTTTTCAAACACAACCACTAGATGAAAGGTGCCCATAGCTTTAACCAATTCTAATGCATGGATGTCTGCATACACTCAGTGAAGTATAGTCAATGTGTGGTCACAAAGAATTTGACCACCCAATTGGCATTCCTCAAGAATAACCCTAGCAATCCCTAAGTGATTTGTCATGGACCTATCCATCACTACTTCAATAGTCAAAAGGTCATCTCCACTTGGTATGTTTTCATCAAAAAATTGGGAACATCCACCCACATCAACATCTAGTTGTACCTCACCATCCTTGTCATCATCATAATCACCATCATCATCAAAGACCAATATCAAATCATCTATAGAGGGTGTTATAAATAATACATCCAAACTTCCCTTTTGTGAACCAAAATATGTCCCACAAAACTCCAAAAAAGTGGATTGCAAAATATTGATTGTGAACAAAATGATTACGATTTGGTGTTTACACAAGTTGCTTCAAATTGCCCACTTGCAAGAACAACAAGCATACATAGTGTAGGGCTTAAGAACCACATACCACCGAGTAATGGTGTCTTGTGACATAACATGCCATGCCTCTTCAATATTTGTTGGATAATTCAATACCCTTTCATGTCACAATATGCCATCTTCCACAATCTTTTTGACATTGTAGTTTTGTATAATTCCCTTTCTTTTTGCCTCTTGAACATGGAGATAATGTGTTGACACCAAGTTGGTTAACCTCCAAACCAAACAATCAACTCTTTGGGCCTTCGTTCCTCTTGTGTTATGCTTCAGCCACCATTTGATTGTGCCATAGTAAGCTTCAATGCTTGCTTGGGTGTTTTGATTTGCATGAGGAATTACTTGATGGACTTGAACCATCCACACTTTTACATCATGATATATAAAACCATTTGGTAGAACATAGATAGGTCTACATAATATGTATGATTAATATATGTTTTATGGACAAATGAAGACTAAATACAATTGTATCATGAAATATAAATACACATGAGATGTCTCATTGGAAAATCTATGATGTTGATCAATTCTAAAATCTTGAACAAGTTAAAATAATGTTATGAAATTTAAATACATGTGACATGATTATTGCAATAACTAGGATCCTAGACTTGAAAATAACTTCAAAAAGTTAAAAGGCCCATATTGCAATACCTATGTTCAACTTATGTAAATAATATGTATGTTACATAGATAATATTATGATATTTAAAGACATATGACATGGGTATTGCAATAACTAGGATGTTGGACTTGAAAATAACTTCAACAAGTTAAAAGCCCATATTGCGATACCTATGTTAAACTTGTTAGTTATGTCATAAGGATAAGGTTATGGAATTACATGACACGCATATTACAATATTCTCAATGTTAGCCCTATGATGTTAATACATATGTCATGTATTATATTGTAAATTATGTAATTATATATAACCCAAAATAAAACATGAATTGAACACACTTACCAAAGCTATTGTAATGAACCTTAAAAAATTTGTGAAACCTAATGCCCCCAAAATCCTCCATAGTAGTCATCAACAACTTCTCTTGTATGCACCCAACAAAATCCTCAATATTTTTTTCATACTCAATGAACTTGTACATGGTGGCCTTCAAATCTTGGAAGGTTTAGTCTTTCAAGGGTAAATGCACATTACGATCAACCAAAAAGGGTGGATGAAAATTTAATTTTACAATCCAAATCCACTTATTTTTCAAAAAAAACATTTAAATAATGTTCAAGTACACACGTTTTTCCATTTCCAAATTCATACCACCATAATTTAAATTTTGTTTTGAAACCTCTAAAATATGGGCCTTAAAAAAATCAATTTAGAATATCAAAATGGACTTTATGAATTTTTATTTTCATTTTAAATCTTAAAATTTTTGAGGGAATTTTTCTTGCTTGATTTTTTCATCTTAAGTGTTATGGTACTTCAATGTGTAGTGATAAAAAAATATAAGCTTAGTTTTCAACTCCACTAGAAGAAAAAGGTCCATAATGATAGTTTTTTTGGGGTAGTTTGGACTGTGACATTAGATGTACCATCCTTTGTAAAGTCCACTTTGAATTGAACATTTATCCTTTAAGGTCAAAAGGTGGTACCTTTGTACATTGGTACCAAAAATTGCATACATGGAAAATGCTCCATTATGCCCAAACTTCAACAACTAAGTAATTTGCAATGGTGTTTGTATGCTAATTGTGAAGGGTAAATCCTTCGTTTTGTCTTCCTTTTGAAAGAAGAAGACATTTTTTCTTGATGTTCCAAAGTTCACATATGCGCACTCATGTGGTCATTAGGATGACACTTCCAACTTCCTTTCCTCATTTTATTCTTGTAGTATTGAATGGTCCTTTGAATCAAAAAATGATCCGCATAAACTTTTTGTACATACCATATCTTTTTATGCTCCTCATATATTTGCCTAGTGGTTTAACCATTGTTTAATTGATCTTGAATCCAAGACTTCAATTATGGAGAAATGTAGCTTGCATATCAAGATTTATGTGATTTTGAATCACATCAAGTGTTCCATGGGCTGGAATTGTTTCAAATATTTCAATTGTTCGTAAACCTTAAATGTAATACCTATTCAACATGGGTATTGCATGATATTGGGTTTAGGATTCTATGCATGAAACATAAATATTGCACAAAAAACATGGTACACAATGAATATATGGAAATCATTGGTATTACCATGACAAGAGGGTGAAAACATAGTCAAGTAGACCAGTTAGTGTATTTTTTTGGGTTGAATTACAAGTACCTTAAATATGTCATGAAATTATCAAACATGTAATTTGGTTGGGTAGAAAGATTAGAGTTAATATGGTTTTTGATTTTATGTGAAAAAATATGATAAAATCATATTTAATCAATAGTTAAATAAGATTATTGTGAATGAAAGTAGGTGTAAGTAAATGTCCTATTTCATAAAAATAGGTGCAAGTAGATTAAAACAATGTCCAAATCCAAAAAACAAAATGGAAGCTTTAAAGTATACCATAATTTGTGAAAACATGTAATTTAAAATGTTATATTTGGTTTTTGGAAATGAAGTAAGTTTAAAACATTTAAATTTTTTATTTTCAAACGCATTATTTGCACACTTTTGTGATGCAATTACTTTTCATTCTTACGAAATCATTACACCCCCCTCTTTGTCTTGGTACATCCATTGCTACAAAAAAAAATACACATGGGGCACGATGTTACATTTTTATGCAAAAAATATGAGGGGGCACAACACCATGCTATTGCTACAATTTAGAAACTCAAGGAGAATGTGATGCCCCTCACCTCCTTCCTTTTGTTATTGGGTTTGTAATAAGGAACATGCACACACACAAACAACAAGAACAATAAAAAAACAAAGAAAGAAACAAAAGAAAGAAAATGAAAAAGAAGTTTACCTTTTTCAATGGAAAATGTCGCAAAAAAAAAAACAAAGGAAAAATGAAATGACGTTTAGAAAAATCTATAATCTCAAGTGAACCTCCAATTTGAAAATTAAATTCATATTAAATTTCCCAAAAAAAAATGAATAAGCTCATCACTTTCTCTTTAGTTGAAGGAAGTCAGTTGTTTTTATGAAAACAAAAAGAGGAGGAAAGAATCCAAAAAGTGGAGGGAAATAAAGGGCCACACTTGGTCAATTTGATATAGTGGGCCTGCACATCCCTACTTTAAAAAAGTGAAACCGAACTGAAGAGTTCCTTCATTTGCTCATCTTCATAGTAATTGGTACCAATGTGGGTGTGGTTTCACCCTGGGTACGTTCCACACTTGGGCGGTATTCATTGGAAAAGCAGGAGGCAAATGCTATCATAACCCTAAACATGAATCACTAGATGATTGAAGCAAGAGGCACCTGTTATCAGAAGCCGAAACATATGTCAGCCAGTGACAGAAAACAGAGGCGACACTGACCTCTTTTGAGTGTGCGGTGCCTCCTGTTTTTGAGGAGGCAACATTAAAGTCAAGGACCCCACACATTCCTTCATATGGGTAAGTCCAGCTCTTCAATCAGCAACCCAAAATAGCCACCAATGCAGCCGATTCAGTCATACAAATTGTGAAAAATTTGCTGGGAAGTTTGGGACTCGAATTGTGGAATCTTATATATAAATTCACTACGTCCCTAACGGAGCTCGGGTTTCAGGCCGACCGGGCCCGGCGCTAATTGGAGGGTGGAATTTCCTGTTCCCAGTCTGTGGGCAAAGCTATTGGAGGAAATTAGGTTACGACATTCTAGCGCGGAACGGAGACCCGGGATAGCCGACGTCAAGAACGGGGTGCCGGGCCGGGTCTGGTCCGGACTGTGTGTTCTCTGGGCAACTTTTGCTCCAGAGAACACCCACTGAGGGAAGTTATCAGCAGTCACTTTTCGGAAAGTTTTTGGTATGGTCGTTGCTGATTTTGGGTACTGTAGCTGTACAGTGTCCGAAGGTCACGGGTACCCACTAGTAATAATAATACCTTATGATTTCATATTGCTGCAGGATGTGGTGGACAGTGTTTTCTTTTTTGGCGAAATTTCGGACGCTGGCGAGAAAAAAGAACCCTGGCGAATGCAACAAAGGGCTTTTGGGGAATTTTTTTAAAAAATCGCCATATCTTGAGAAAAAAAAGCTAAAACTCGCCACATTTAGACAGTGTGCTCCTGTAGGTCGCCAGAATTAGGCAGGATTCCAAAAAATATTTACTGGTTCACCAGGACAGTCGCCATTTACTGCTGATTAATGCTGAGGATCCTAGCCAGTGCACCTACTTGAGGAATTTGGGAAAACAAAACGATGGATGTGGTGGTTTGAAAATATGGTTGTCAACATCAAGCATTGGAATTTGGCAAGTGGTAAAGTTCTTTATTTCACCGAAAAGCTCACAAGTACAACACAAATGCAAAACCGGATCCTGTGGTGAAACTTTGACATGCATTACCACAACAGTGGCCATGGTGAACCAGCACCCATGTTTGGTACCTTCACCTTAGTGGCCTCATTAAGCCCAATAAATGTTAGATTTGAACTCAGAGACCCTAATTTAGTCTAAAGTTGGGATGATTCTAATTATATTTTAAAAAATGTAAATGATTTTTTGGATTTTTACCATGGTACCATGTGGGTGCTAATTCAACAGAATCTAATTCTCACAGCAAACCACGAGAATATATGTGGTTCTCAGACATCATGTTAGGTGAACAGGAAGGCCCCCCATTCAAACCCATGTGGTTATGATATCACTCCACGAGGCTGCCTTATTCACACGTTGCCTTCCTCAGCCTGACCGCAATGACAATTACTTTGATGTTAAAAAAGGTTATGATGCAATCCGGGAGGCTGAATTGTTGTCACGTTGGCTTCACCTGCCTGAGGCGGACAATACTTACACACATGCATTGTTTGGTAAAATGTTGTAGTTTGACGGCATAATGCATGTGGAAAAAATTATTAATATATGTGGAGGGCACCTTATATTCACAAAAAATTCCTCTTAGGAAAGAGAAGGGCTCAAATGGTTGCTTATAGCTGTACATTCTCTCCCCTAACTAAATGGTTGGCCTAAGATCCCTCCTGCTCATGATCTGTGTATGTTTAAGACCTAAATGATAGGGTTCATCTAATGCTTTATGGTGTGTAATGACCCCGGTTAGAATTGACTATATCCTTATTTTGGGAACTCCCCCATCCATGCCCACACAAAATTTTCACTTTGTGGTTGCAAAAAAGCATATTACATGTAAGAGTAACCCTGGCCCCAATCTCCCTCACCCATTTAACTTTCCCTTATACAAATTCCATTCAGTTCAGTAAATGTGAATGAATTTCTTTCTGGAGCTATTTTAGGAATTCTTTTTGGAAAGAAACTTGACAAACCCAGTTTCTTCCAAAGTGTAAAATATGTTTTTGCAGGAAAAAAATTGTCACTTTTGCAAATCCAAAAACACAGCAATCTCCTTTGCTTTTTTTTTCCCCCTCTCCTTCCTTCAATTTTCTGATGTAAAGTAACATCATCATTCAATTAGCCATCATGAAAAAAAAGATTTAGTGTTAACTGATAACACAGTTGTAAAAACCTGTCCAAACTGTATAAAAAAAGCCTGTGTCAAAATAGAATCAAACTTTGTCCCAAAAGCCATTTCTCAAGAACTTAGTGAAGTTTTCCTATAAGAAACAGACAAATTTATGACAGAATGTTCCTTTTAAATTCTTACATTTCTAATTTTACTGAAATTCCTCACAAAACAAAAGATCATTGCTCTAGAGTTTCGCACTCAAAAGTGCCTAGAAAAGAGTCCAAAAATACTCTCCAAACTGTAGAAAACTCTGAAAAAAAGTGCCCCACAAAAAAAAAAAAAAAAAAACTGGGCCCAAATGTGATCAAACTTTATCCCAAAGAACATTTCTCAAAAACTTGGTGAAGTTTTTCTCACAGAATATTCTTTTAATACTTTCTTGAGGTCCTAAATTTTTTTCTAAAATTGGCCACAAAACAAAAATCATTGATTGCTCTAGACTCTCCATGCACTCAAATTAAGTGCCCAAAAAAAGAATCCGACAACCCTGCAAAGGCAAATTGCTGCGGAAGCTCCTTGCGAAAGGAGATAAAATTGGTTGGCTTGGAAGCCAAGCAAGCAAGCAGCCGCGGATCCGCGATCCATGGGCGCGCGCCACTCCCCCGTTGTCGATTCGCCGCATCTGATGGGAAAGAGTCTGTGTGTGTGTGCTGTCCCCATTAACTGCAACTTCTGATTTGTATTACCAATTCGGTGATCTGCTTAAATTTGGAATGCAAAGATAAAAAAACCTGGGAAATAACTTGTCATAACTATTTATAAACTCGAGTTCTCCTCTCGCCCCACAACCCCATCGATCTGACTAGTTGGGAGATTGCAACAAACACCTGGAATTAGTTTTCACAGTTCTCCAACTCCTGCCATTCTTCATGTTGCGGTCTTGCTTGTGGTTATTAGACTAGATCTCACCTTCTTTCGAGAATCAATTCAAGTCGAATTTGAATGTTTGGTGACTGGTTCTAACTGAGTCGATTTTTTTATTTAGCTCGATCCGAGTCACACGGTGTCGCGGTGTCGAGGCGGTCGAGAATTAGTGTGTAAACATGGGGAAGCTGGAACCTTGTTGGTCATGAGCTCCTCAGGGAATTTGTTTTGAATGTATCGAAGGTTGGAGGTAAGAGAACCATGGAGGTAACATACTTGTCTATGTCCGACACATTTTTCTCCAAGAGTACTACAACCCGCAGCGGCTTGCGATATTATTCATCTCTAGTAGAAGGTCTCGAGCAAAGGAGTCAGAAATTAGATCCACACAGCTGCTCCCAAAACATTACCTCAGAAATCCAACACTCGTTACTGCAATATTGGAGGTCATGCTTTATAATAAGCCGGCAGGCCGAGAGATCATGGCCAGAAAAAATTCCTCGGGAGATTCTACCGCCGCAGCGGTGACGCGGGTCGTCTCGTGGAGCAGCCAAAAACATGTTCAAGGTTTGCATCAGTTCCCCTCTACTGCACAACTCACATTGAACGTTCGTTCCTTCTCTGCTTTTGCTTTTTTCATTTCCAAGAAGTTTTGAACTTGGGCGAGCTTTTGAAAGAGTTTGTCCGGGGCTTATTCTAGTTTGGTAAGGGCACATCTCTTGTGCAAAATAACAAATATGAAATCGGTTTTGCTCTTGTGCAGGCTCATCACGTCGACGATTGCTATTCTCACCAATTGATCGCGCAGCGGCTGTCGAAGGAGACCCCGGATTACCAACAAATTCGACCGCAATGTGCAAAGATGCCAGAACTGGGCTCCCAATCAGTTGCCACCAACAGGGATCGACCACAGTACTCATTGTGGGTATCACTTGCATGATCTGTCTTATCGGCGTAGCACTCATCCTCCTCGCATGTTCCTGCTGCAGGCGACGTCGGAACAATGGGAATGCGATCACTGAAGACCCACAATCCGCCCGCCGATCACCAGCGGATGCAGCAACACTGCCGGATTCCGGGTCGCTAGAGACGGTGATCATGGTACGAGTAGCAGGCGACGAAGAGGCCCGGTTCGTAGCTCGCCCGGCACCGCTGAAAACCGAGTCGACGACGATTCCGGACTCCGATTCTGCACAGTTTCACACGGAAGAGGAGCCTAAAGCCGAATCTACTGTGGAACATCAAGCAGTTGTTGTTCCGTTGAATAATCAGCCTTGGAATTCGGATCCAGAAACTCTCCCTGCAAATGAGAATGCGCTTGTTGTCGACATGGAAAGTCATGAATGTTCTGAGCAGCACATGAATGAATGAATGAATCTGGATTGAATACATCCAATTAAGCTTAGTTAGTTGCAGTAAAACCCAAGTTTGGAAATTTTTAATTAGTTGGCGTACTTATGTTTGGAGGTACTTGAGTAATTTGTTGATTTAGTTTTTTTGTATAATTAAGTGGTATCTATTTCATGTACCGTTTTGACTAGTAGGTCCTGGGTATGCGTTATGGGTAGTTTTGCAGGTTCCTACTTAAATCTATGATGAAAATGTGATTAAGAAGCTTGAGGCAATAAGCCTAGTCATGGCCAATTTTACAAGTGTGGGTTCAAATCTCGTACTTCAGTTATGGTTACATTTGGACTAGATGGTTTTTAATTGCAAATTCAGCTCTATTCATTTAGGTCTCACAAAGGTGAAACTATTGTTCAAATTTATGGGGGACAGAAAGGCTTGGAAACCATTTGAAGTATTTTTTTGTTTTGAGAAGGGACTGATGGGGGGGGGATGTGGCATTGAGCTGATAATAAAATCATTTTCTTTCTATTAATATGCACTATTTTGTCAACTTGGATACTAGTTATATCATTTGTATAAACATTGAAATTTTCCTACACTGTTATTTTCAAAGAACAAATTTTTAAAAGAAATATAGGGAATCTTTTGAAGCATTTAAGAATATTTTAATTTTCAACATGAATTTTTCAATTTTAATTAATCATTTCAACAAACATGTGTTGAATATTATTGTATTACTAAGGTACTTACAAATGTTGATTCATTCATCTTTTAAAGAGAACCTCCGATCTCAGTTTTGACATTTTTTTTTTTTTTTCCTTTAGCGTCTTTAGGTGTGAGTTTGAATCCAATTCTTTAAATTTCTAATCCATGAGATTCTGATTTTGGCATGTTTTTACAAAATTCAAGAACTCCAAGCATGGTTTGAAAATTGGGTCCAATTCCATGTAAATTTCTAATCCATGAGATTCTGATTTTGGCATGTTTTTACAAAATTCAAGAACTCCAAGCTCGGTTTGAAAATTGGGTCCAATTCCATGTAAATTTCTAATCCATGAGATTCTGATTTTGGCACATTTTTACAGAATTCAAGAACTCCAAGCTCGGTTTGAAAATTGGGTCCAATTCCATGTGCACACTACATAATCCCAAGATTGCATACTGTATAAGTTAGAATTTTTTTAAAAATTGGGATTACATAGGTATATGCATAGGTATAAAGTTCTACAACTAACTAAAACTGATCCATTATCTATAAAATGGAGCTTACTGGCCAACTTTTCAAAATAGTTTACCTTGCTTACTTACAACATTTTTTTTCCAAGATTTTGGTTTGGATTCTGATTGTGTGTTCCACAAAAGGATACCCATGCAGGTCCAAGTTGTAAGAACCTGAACTGAAAGGCTTAACTCTTCAAACAAAGAACTTGCCAACATGGGTACTCACACCTTGGTAACATATCATATAAACCCTCCTACTTCCCCCCTCATACTATCTAGGTGACTACTAATTACCCATGTTACTGAAGTAAGTATGATAGTTCGGTAGGGAATGAAAGTTGTTACTATGCAAGGAATGCTCTGTGAAGACCAAACTTATCATCATGGATAAGTCCAAAATAGGTCCAGTAATCCAGTGGAATATTGGAAAACCTAATATAGGAGGGTAGGATAGAACCATTAATCATCAAACATGTACTGACCATCAAACACTTTCCAATATTTCCTCATTCCTTAATCAAATTGAGCAATTTTTGTGTCATTGGACACGCAAACTGGAGGGCTACAAATGTTGTTTGAGTGTCAGAAGTAAAGGAGCAATGAAAAAAACAGAGGAAGAGGCTGAGTAATAGTTTGTTTCAAAAAATTTGAAAAAAGAACTCTAAACCCCTCTCTAGCTCCTGCCCCATATTTTATTCATTTGTAGTTTGTCTTGAGTGATTTAAAACCCGATGGATGCGCCAACTAAAGCTTTACCAAACTTCTTTGTATTCCAGATGTAAAGGTCCAATGATCAAAGATTTTAAGCTCAAAATCTTAATCTGTTTTAATTCACCCATCACCAAACACTGAACCCCTTTACACCAAACATCTTATATCTTCTCATTCCTTTCGGGAATAAAGCAATTTTTTGTAGCATTGAAAGCTCTGGGTAGAGGCCTACAAATGTTCTTTCAGCTTCAGAAACAGAGGAACAATTCTTAAATGTTGGCTCACTGGCCTATCTACCAAAGTGCACATGAAGAACAAACTTAAGGCATCTATAACTGAAGTGGCCCAACACAGACGTCTCATCCCAATGTGGTGTGTATCTACTTGTGAAACTGTAGTTCATTAGTTAGACTACCGTTAGCATGCACAAATCTTCTGCAAGCATCTTCGTTAGTTCTTAAAAGACATACTATTTTGAGAATGGTGTGTATCTACTTGTGAAACTTTAGTTCATTAGTTAGACTACCGTTATAGCATTCACAAATCTTCTGAAAGCATCTTCGTTAGTTCATAAAAGACATACTATTTTCAGAAATAGACTTTCCTTGTGCACCAAGTTATCTGGGAAGTAAAGCTTGTGCAAGCTGACTAGAGACCTCCCACCTTAAAAGCAAGGAAGCTTCTTTAAAGCCAGAAGGAATGCTATCTGTACGACACTAGCAAACAGCCTGCCCTCTCTTCATTGTTTTGTGGTGCCGAATTTTCGCATCCTAGCGACAAGTAATAACAAAGAAAAGTAATAACAGGTATATTTTGTTGCAAATTCTCTGTGTTTTTAAATTTTTAATCCATCCAACTTTTCAAGGATTTTTGTTCTCAAAAACTCCACAAGACCACAAGCTGAATCCCAAAAAGTGGATCCTTGAAACATGGGGGTCGGGTCAATTGCGGCAAAATGCAGCAAATTCCTTTAGAGATATTGGAAGCAAAAAATCCTATCTACCCACAGTCTTTTGTTTTGTGCTAATTTTTTGCCACTTGGTGACCCAAAAGAAAATCACCAGATTTCTCTAGCAGGTCACCAAAATATAGCAGGATTTCTTAAAGTTTCTACTTTCCTCTATGACTTAGCCAAATTTGGCTAAGTCCTCTTGTGGATGACAACCAGACCACCTACCTCACAAAACTGAGGGGAAAAAAAACCCTGATCTACAAGCCAAACACAACTAAACTGGTGCACAACCTTTTCATGATTTTCACACAAGGATTGGATCTATTGTGACAGAAGGTCGATGAGGGTTAATTTAGATTCTGAATGAGCATTTGAGGGATGTATGAAAGTCGTAGGTGGGTGCTAATTTTCAAAGGATTGAGCGCGCAGAGCTCAGCAATTTATTTGGATCAGGTGAAGAAATCAAAGGACTTTGGAGTCGATGGTGGCCGCACTAAGCTGAGTAAAGGATCCAAATTTAATGTTAAGGTGTAGAATAAACCAGCCCATCACCAAACACAGGCCAATCATTGAGCACCCATGTAGTGTAGCAGTTGGCTTGTGTTAGAACACAAAAAACTTTACGGCCGTTCTCTCTTTAGCCTATCATCAAACTCTTGGTTGAGAATATTTTTGTTCTAAGTTTTTCATATTGGTGATCGGCCATCAGATTTTAGTGCTCAGTATTAGGGGTTTAGGTGGGCATATTTGTAAAAGTTTTGAATAATTTTACAAGGGCCAAGTTTGGTTATGGGCCATGAATTGAATTTCATTATGCAAAGGGGAAACGTGTTGGGTACTCTCAATGTTTGGTTATGGGAAAAAAATGAACCAATTTTACAAGGGCTCCAAGTTTGGGGTGGAAATGAGAGTTTGGTGATAAGCAATTGGATTGAACATTAAAAGGACAAAAACAAGTTTGGTATTGGGCTGTGTAGGTTATGTTAAACAACACACAACTAATCATAAACAAGGGTTAAGATTTACAAGAATTCAATGAAGCAACAACAACTACACATTAATTGGGGAGGGCTTCCAATTTCCCCCTAATTTTATGCACATCCCATTTTTGCCAAAAATAACATGCCCAAATTCACAATGCTATGGTGCAAATTTGGATACACAATACATTTCTTCAAACTCACAAGCAATATTCTTTTAGCATGTCAAAACTTTCAAGTTGTGAGAGAAATAGCTTCAAATCTTTCATCAACATTTTGAAAGCAAATAAAAGTCAAACAACATAAAAAGAGTAAAGAATTGTAGATCCAAAACACAAGTGGTCCTAATAGATCAAGAAGAACAAAAAGGGCATCTTAAAATAGCCAAAGAGGAGCCACAAAAGGTAGATCAACAAAATCCAAACATTAAACTAACCAAAGAAGAGCTACAAGAGCTTAAACATCAAAGATCAAATCCTAATGTTATCAAAGAAGAACAAAAAACCAAGATTTAGGGGTGGATGTACATGGATAGCTAAGAAATGTTGTAATAGATCAGTTTTATAACCAAAAGGTCAAGAAGTTTTTATATTACAATTGGTGCAAAGTTTTATAATTCATACATACAATATAGGTCGTCATAAGAAAGGAAAATTTCATCCAACTCCAAGAAATCATAGTTTGTTATACACATTAATGTTGCTCAAACATATATATAAGTATGGTTATGCATCTAGATAGTCACCAAATCTGGATATGGATTCATCCACAATTAGATTTTTTCAAATTTCGGATATCCAATAGTATACACCATCATTGGATGTATATTAGGTACACATCCAATGTGTAACTATATTTGGTTCATTGATCTCTAATATGTAATTGTATTCGGCCTCTTAAGGTTTTGAAAATGCCAAATATGAATTTAAGTTTTAATTCTTTTAACATTTACGGCTAAAACCCATCACATTCTCCTTTCAACAATGTTTTGTTTTAGATCTTTATGTTTTTACACCTAATGATGGTGTGCTTAGAGCTCAATGTGAATTTAGATTTTAAACTTGCAAGTTTCATTGAGGTTTTTTGTGCGCTTTGGAAGTTTGCCCTTCCAATTTTTGTTTAGGTTTTTTGTGCAAACTTTCCCTTTCCTTGCACCACTAGTTACAACTTGTCAAAATAACTTGCTATGAAAGCTTGGTACATGAGAGCTTAGTGGTCAATTAACTACTTTTTGAATTGTGAAAGCTTAATTCTCAACAATGTCAAAAGCTTTGGGGCTTTGCAATTTGTTTTGCAAGAGATTATTGTATGCTTCTCCTTATGAGTAAGAAATACAAACTAAGAACTTTTTGTTTTCATAATTATTCTTTGCTTACAATTCTTAGTTTTCTTGTTTGGCATTTTTGTTGTTTGACAAATTGGGAAGAACAATGTGTGTTTTCAAAATCTTGGCAAAAGGTTGCCTAGTGAATCTAGAGGAAGGGTTGTTTTTTTTTTGTGTTTTTTGTTTTGTTTGTGTGCATTGTTGTTGGACAAATTGGGATCTATGCCAAGTTTTTGTTATTGCTTGACAACTTGCCAACAAATTGCAAAACTATTTGTTTGTGTTTTGGTCACCAATTCCTTTTGAATTGCTTAGTGCTCATTGGTTGCTTGGCATTTGTTGGGTGTTTGGTGCTCTTTGCATTAACGTGTTTTGCTATTCAACAATCTTTTACCACAATGTAGCTACTAACAAAGGTAAACTTTCAACTTCATCTCCATTTTTTTGTCTTCAAGTTTAGGGTTTAAGGCAATATTCTTGTTTTAGTTAATGCATTGTTTATGTTTTTGTGTTTAGTTGTAATGGTTGAAAGGAAAAGAGTTATTATGTTGATAGTGTGGGTGGAGTTGATGAAGATATTCCATCAACTTCCCTTGTTCATATGTCATCTACCCCTTCTCATATGCCATCTTCATCCATCTTAGATCCATTGAGAATATGCATGTGCAAGCTCCCAACATGTCACATGTTGATGTTTCACAACATGTTGTAAAAGCATAAGTTATGGCTTGGAGACCTTACATTCGCTTCTTTATATGTTAAGGATTTTTTGTTATCAATGATGGTTTACCAATGGATTTGGTGAAATCACAACTGTTGTGGTGCATAATCTACAAATCTGAACAAGCATTAAAAATCTACGCTCCACAAGAGTTTAATTAAGTATAATAAGATAAATGGTATTATTCTTATAACTACTCATGTGCAAACTACACACCCAAGGTTGTTTACTCAAAGGAAATAACTTAATGAGAAGGTGGCAAAATCTATTGCCCATGTTTAATAGTTAGGGAAGAAAATAACAATTCCATTTGGTTATGCAATTATTTTGTTTTTGGTGCCACAAACCCCTACAAAAAAATTAGTGAACAACAATAGTAATTTCTAGAGGATTTGGTCCAATATATTTGTAAACATTGTATAAGCCCTTGTCAACTTGTGAGAATGTTTGGCTTTGCAAGTTAGTTTTACGCCAATGCCCCCGTGTTTTATTTCCTTCCGAGGGTTTTCTCTTATGGAAGAAATGTTGCTAGCCATGGTCAGGAACACCAAGGATCATCATGTTTTGTTGCATTTTGCATCTACAATAGTGGTTTCTATTAGTTTTTATTTTTGGATGTTTCATGGTGGTGTGGACACTTTTGCATTGGTTATCAATTTCTTGAATGACACTTAGATGCCCATGCATATTACTATGAACCTGTTTGAGGTGAATGAAATAGTTTTAGAAATAGTCCATGGTTGTATAATTGTAAGTTTTGTTGGACAAATTTGGTATGTTGCACCGAGTTTGTAAAAGATGAAAGCACAAATCTTTTTGTTATGGCAACAACTCTACATTCCATCATTGATTATGAACCCCTAAAGATTCTTAAGGTTTATGGAGGCACATGATTTGAGCATATGGCATCCAAGGCTTGTCAGTATGCGACAAATGATGAAAAAAATGTTGTTGTGTTGAGAAATGTCAATGTGAAAGAAACTCAAAGTGGTTTACAAAAAACCATTACATGGACCAAAAAATCTAAGTAAAGAAGGCAAGAATGGGAGCAAGCTTGTTCTAAAAGTGAAATGTGACATCAAAAATTAAATAACCTTGTGAAAACTAGATTTGCCAACAAGGTCATCATGTTTGAAAAAACCCTTCAATTTTAAAATGCCATAATTCTTTGTTATGGTAGGCAAAATTCTATTGATTTCCAACAAAAAATACCTAAAGCCCAAGTGTGGGTGATTATTGAGGCAATTGCCTCTACGTTGAATATTGTTGTATTAGCACATTGTGTGATGAATCAAAGTAGGGGCCACTAGTTATTGTTAGATGTCTTGACAACAAACATTACCCATACTATGGAAATGGAAGCTACATTGCTACGGCTTTTTATTAAGCCTAAAATCTCTAAACCATTTGAGGCAAAAAATTTCCTTTTGCACAAAAATATGTTGTTGGAGGTGATAAAAGTAATCAAAAAAAATTTGGAGTTTTTGAGGTCTTTTGTTATGGGGAACTCACAACATGATGGCTATCATGCTGGATCCACACTTCAAGGCTTTGTGCATATGTGCATAGTGGAAAACTTGGTGGGACACAAGATGTAATCCGATGGCATTTAGATATGATGTCAAGGTGGTTATTCTTCTTTTGATGGTACTTTTTATTGATTAAACCATGTTGATATTACATTTGTTGTTGGAACAATTGATGTTATAGGACCAAATCTTGAAGGAAACAAGTTTGGTGTGGGGGTTTCAACTGAAGAATCTTTTCGAACACTAGTCACTAAAAAAATATCCTTGTTCAAGAGGCTTTCTATTTCCTCGTCTACATGTGTAGATCCATTAATTTTAGTGGGGGATGCATGAGGTCCAATTTTCAAATGTGGGTTTAATTGCAAAACAATCTAAAGTTCATAGATAGAAACTTAACTAGTTTTTAATCTTACTGGGGTGTGGACCATTTTTAAATGTTGGTGTTTACAAGTGGAAAACATGGACCGAATTATTACTATGGTGAAAAATTGGCCCAATGACTCGTGTGCCAATTGTAAGCCAAATTCAAACTTCAAACAATATTTGAAAGTAGAAGAGTCTTTAGCATAAAAGAACTATAATTTAATTAGAAGAATTGGAGGTTGATGGTGATTAATTTTATGGGGTTGGGCTAGGTTTGTGTTTTGTATGGGGTGTGGGTGGGGCAGGGAGCATGTGCTATAATTGGGTATAATATTCTAAAACTTGGGTTCAATTCCCCGGCAAGTTACTTTGATTTTGTTTGAATTTGTTCAAGTTGCTTTTGTTCTGGAAAGTTAGGCTATTATTGTAAGTTTTTTATTAAGCAATAGAATTGGAAATTTGATATGCATATATTTTTGTGCATATTTGAACATTTTGAAAATTAAAACTAGCATATATACATAATTGAAAGAAGAATTTTTAAGAAAATAAATATGTAACTAGATACTGTAGTAAATTGAATTTTATTTGTGAACACATATCATTCTTTGTAAAATATATATATATATATATATATATATATATATTAGTATCCATAGGATAGGTATAAAATTTGATAAGTAAACAATACTAGTATAAACCTATCATTTGCATAAAAACAACAAACCAGAACTTAATTTGGGATGACTTTAAACAATTTATTGCATTGATCATTTCTTCCCAACAACTGGAGACATATGCATTTCACACCTACCCTGAACTTTTGTAATTTCTTGAAATCTAAACAAAATACAACAAATTCATATATGTACCTCTTGTAGGGCCAAAGGATACACCCCCAATGTGTTGGAAGTTGGGGCTAAGGGGATTTAAATCAATATTATTGAATATGTCTCATTGGAGGCGAAATGGATTAAAGGGCTAACCAAGCCAAAATAAGGAGAATGTCCCACCATCTTTTAGATAATAACCAATAAGAAACAGAAAACAATTAATAGATGTAATCTTATGAACACTAGAGGCAAATGGACCAATGAAACATTAGAGGAGGTGATGGATGTAGTTGAAAATGCAACAACTTCATTGAAGAAAGAAAGTAAACACTAGAACATATCTCTTACTTCATTATTTGATCACTTGTATGGGAAAACAAAATCTAGGAAACCTGGGCCAAATGGTGTGTTAACAACAAAGGAAGATTAGGTTGTGTTTATTTAGGTTTTGATTATGTAGAAAATTGGTCCTTTAATGAGTTTGTAACAATTTAAGATGAGAACAACAAAACTCATTCAAACAAAGCCAACATCTTTTTAGGGAAGAGCACTAAGGACTTCCTAGTGGTACTAATTCAAGCGGAATCATCATGAGTTCAACATTTGTTAAGCTAATAGATTAGATATTAACCAATCACAAGGACTAACGACCCAATCTTGTTAGAACTTCTACCAAAACTTACAATCGCTCTACAACAAACACAACTATGCTACAAATCACACCTAGAATTTTGAAAAAACAATCATCCAGGCAAGAAAATAATTAAGGGATGAAAGCATAGTCAAGTAGACCAATTAGTGTATTTTTTTGGGTTGAATTACAAGTACTTTAAAATATATCATGATATTATCAAACATGTAATTTGGTTGGGTGAAAAAATTGAAGTTTATATAGTTCTTGATTTTATGTGAAAAAATATGATTAAAAAAAATTTAATGAATAGTTAAGTAGGTTATTGTGAATGAAAGTAGGTGCAAGTAAATGTCTTATTTCACAAAAGTAGGTGTAAGTAGATCAAAACAATGTCCATTTTTTTAAAAAATGGAAGCCTTAAAATATACCATAGATTTTGTGAAAGCATGTACTTTAGAATTGTTATATTTGGTTTTTAGAAATGAAGTAAATTTAACACATCTAAATATGTTATCATCAAACACATTATTTAGACACTTTCATGATGTAATTGTAAGTAATACTAATGGTGTGGTATTTATTTATTGAAAACAAGGAATTAATGAAGGCTCAAATATAATAACTAGTCTTGGTTAGGTCTAGCTATCTACCCTAATAAATCTAAGTGGGAAAATACCTACCACAAGACCCAAATTAATGGGTCTAGGTGTGGGAAAACCTAAACTTGGGCCAAACCCAAGAAAACCAAACCCAATGGGTCTTAAGGTATTTTTCACAATTTCAAATCCTAGATATATGCATATAGTATATATCTAAGTTAAGGTATAGCTAGGTGTTAAGGTTTAGTGACCTAGTGGCAAGCTCTAAGCTCCAACTAACTATAGTCTATTTTTGGTTTTTCATTTTGATAAAAAAATTCCACAAGTTAACATTTGCAAGATAACAAAAAAACAACTTTTATAACATGTGGAATGTGACAAATTTTGAGGTCCAACTTGACCTTCAAAAAATCAAGTATGCCATTGTCATTCCATTTTTTACTATTTTGATTTAAACATTGCTATGTTTTTTTATCAAAAAAATTAGACTTGGGCTTGATGGTTACTAAAGAAAAACCCCAACATGGCCATCATTGGTAACAACTTGGTGGCAATGTCCATTTACTAGGGTTGGGTGCAGTCATACTAACATGCACCATTAATAATTGTAAACACTAAATTTTTTGAACTTTGGATTGTAAAATTATAATAATAATAAATAAAATATATTTTAAAAGAATTTTATTGTGAATACATTATGTACATGTATAATAAAAATTTGGAATCAATGTAATGAGTGAAAAAACATAAAAGAACTTTTAAGGCTTTGTAACCATTGTTTAAAAGTTGCCTAAAAGTAGTTTAAAAGTAGTTTTGACATTAAAAGCACAATTTGAAAAAAAGATTTATGACATATTTTGGGAATTCTTTTAATATACACCTTAACATAATAGTATTAAAAGAAAATTAATTTTTTTTTTTTTTGAAAGATATATTAAAAAGATTCTTCAAAAGAAGTAGTGGTTTAAAGGGGCACATGTGGTTCCTAATAACATGGTTGGATCCGGTTGTAATGGACACCTTTATTTTTATTTTAGAACCCAAAACAAATGGGCATATTCATGATCAAGGTACCCAAAAGGATGGTTTAATGAAAAAAGATAGCAAAAAACTATTTTAGATTATAATTATATTTATTATTTCATGATTATGGTGGATTGGTATAAAATTATAACTAGAATAATGTCATGTTAATATAATAAAAAATTCCAAGAATAGATTGGATATAATGTAAAGGTCTTTTTGAGTCCTTTTAAATAATTTGAATCTTTGTTTTAATTATAATTTTCATTTTAAAGGAATCAAAAGAAATGTATTAAATAATAAAATTGATTTCAATTTTTTTCATGGATAAGTAATGCATACATCTATGTTTGGTAATGTTCATATAATGCATTTGATTAAATATTATATAATATAAGAATTTTGAAGGTTATAGAATCCATTTTGAAAGGGCAATAAGGAATATGATTCCCTTTATTTGCCATTTGGTTGATTTTTTCTATTAACTAAACTTAGAACTTATGGCCCCAAGCATCAGTAAAATGTGTCAAAGCTTTTCATGCAAGAAAATATGCTAAGTTGTATATAGAAGTTTATGTACTCATTTTTTACATTTTTAGTTTTTTATCAAAATATTTATGCATAATTACATATGCATGTGAAAAATCACCACCACCATGCAAATTATCATAATTTGAATTATCTAATATTTTCACTTAAATTTATTCCATTTAGATTCTATATTTGGAAGATAGCAAAAACAAAATCCTTGAGTCTTGTGTCCAAAAAGGGGTACCCTAATTGTGAATATGCTTTTATTAGTATCATTTTTATTATGAAAACAAACCAAATGTTTATTGTTTGTAATGACTTTATGGGTGTTGAACATTGTCTTCATGTTTTTTAATGTGATTTGATATTAAAATGTTTGTTGATGTGTTTTTAGAATCAAATATGAGTGTTTCATGTGTGATGTTTTTAAATAATCACACACAACCACCTTAATTTTTCATCACTCCTCATGCTTTCAACAAAAATTAAAAATTTAGACAAATATATGGTGTCAAAATTCAATGCAAACATAAAACTAATTTAAGTTTATAGTGGTTTAAATTTGTGCATATCATGTTTACCATTGTATGTATGTTCATATCATTTTATTTTATTATCTTCATGATGATGTTTAGGTTGTTCTTGATGATTTTCACCACCATTTCATGGATTCCATTTTATCTTTTATTTTCCCAATAATGATGTTTCTCAATTGTTTCTAAAAATTTCCAACATTGTATGGATGCATTCCATCTTGCTTTCTTCTTCTTCTTTTTGATTACATGATATTTTTCGGTGTTTCTTACCATTATGTTCACCATTTCATGCATTCCATTATGTCTTAAAATTTTCCAATGATGATGCTTTTGAAGATCTTCAACATTGCATCTTTGAATTTTGTTTTGTTTTTGTTTTTCTTCATGATATTATTTTCCAATTGCTTCTCATTATTGTGTTAATGCCATTATATGGATTCCATGTTCCATTGTGTTTGAAAGCCTTGCAAATAGATTGATGTGAAATGGAGGCATGAATGTTTTCATCTATGTTTGTCAAAATGATGGTTTTGAAATACAATGGTTCAAGCAATGTGAACCACGAATGGTGATGTGAAAATGAGTGCTAGGGCATTTTGGGCTTTAATGACTTTCTTGCAATGTACAACATGGTGGACAAAGTCTATGTACCGTGTACATTCTTGGCCTTGTTGTTGCTTTCACCTAACTTTTGTTTTGTTTTGCATTTTTTTATATTCCTTTTCCTTCATGCATACCTATGAATGAATTATGGTCAAGAATAAATATGTTAAAATAAATATAATTGTGAATTAAAGGAGAATTTATAAAAGTGGTGATGTAATGGAATAGTGTTTTCTTTTGGGCAAGATAAGGTTGTGGGGTGCAAACATGATAAAAGGAGCAAAAGGCAACAAAGTTGAATTCCTTTCCAAGGACCAACCTTTTTTTCAATCAACTTGTGGCTTGTAAATACCAGTTCAAGCTCAAAAAATGAGTTTGTAGTTTTTGGAAAAAACCACATGTTTTATCATCTAATCCTTGCATTTAATTAATAACGTAATGAAAAGGATAAAAAAGTTGTGTGCTTAGCCTAGGTCATGTAGTGTAGACTATTGCTTAAGTTTTGTCATCTCCATCATATCACACAAGGAGTTAGTCATGTTATTGTTCTAACTTAAGCAAAGTCCTAGAAGTGTTGTTGCTAATTTGTGTTTTCAATAAAATTCAATTGAAGAGACCATAGGGGAATGTTTTGTTGTCCTAAGTGAAATGTGACTAAAGGATTGGTGAAGGAGGGCTTTATCATGTTTATTGATATTATGGTTTGGAAGGAGGAGGGTCATTTTAGTTGGGTTGTTGGGATCATTGTTTGAAAGAGAGGAGCCCAAAGTTCATTTTGTCATTTTTAAATGCCTTATAGTTAAAATGTGTTTAGTGTTTTTTACTTCCTACCTAAATTCCTTGAATTTTTACGACAAAATGGTGTTGTTGTTCTAGAGCTTTTTCTCAAGAACTAACATTATTCAATGTGATACTTTCAAAGGTTCAAAATTCAAAGCATGATGCATTTACATCATTCAAACAAACACCTTAAGGTATGCCTTTTTTTCCTCCTCCATTTCATAGGTGAAAACACATTACACATTTGGGTGGACCCCAATTGTTTCATCGCTCATTGATTTTGCATTCATTGTCATTGTAGTTGCAATTATCTTGGTTGCTTGTTAGTTTCTTGGCTCATATTAAATGTTTATACATCAAGGCTAACCTTTCTAGCTTTGTCCTACATGATTAGGAGTTTGGAGGTGCATTGCATTTGATATTAATAAACAATATTGGAACCTTTGGGCTTTACATAATTCTATTTTGTGAGGTAAATGGTTCTAAAAACCATGGTTTCTTCATTGCATTTAAAGGTGAATCCACACTATGATGTACACACTTTGAGAAAAATTTGGAACTACATGTATAGTATGAAAAGTAGCAATAGGTAAGATTTCATGCACTTTGAATTATTTTTAAGATCACATATAAATGATTTTGACTTCAAAATTAAAAGAAAGTCACAAGAATCATGAATATGAAATTGAAACATATTTGTGCATTTGTGTAAATGTACACCAATAATTTGATAAAGATTTTAAAAAAACATTATTTGACAATAATTTTCCATTTTTTAAAGAATTCAAAATTGCATCTTATTTTTGTTAATTGGCTAAAAAAACACTTGCCTAAGTAAATTTTCAATGGAAAAACATTTTTCAACCTAAAAAATATAATCATTAACATTTTCATACCATAATGTACTAATGAAAAATTTTAAATCATCTAATCTAAATTCCATGACCTTAAAAAAAAATTGAAAACTTTAATGGAAAAGATTGTTCTTTATGGTTTCTTTTATGTATGTGTAAAATTTAATGGAAAATTATGTAATACATCTTGGTCCTTTTGTTGGAATTATAGAAATGTGACAAGGTTTTGCAAATCAAAATAATATTTTTTGGATTATTATATCATTCATATGTGCATTGATTTCACAACATAAAGTTGGATTGGGACATAAACCATCATTTATTACAAAATTAAAATTAATTTCTAAATTTTCACCATGATGTAAGAAACTCAAATAGATATTTAAAATTGTCAAACTATAACATTTTTTTGTGTACACCATGGCATGCATTCACCTTTAAACTTTGTAACGTCTTTGTGTTTTGTTTGAAACTAGAATACTTCTTTGGTACCTATTTTTTCTAAAATTTATGGGTTTTCACAATTTAATTTAATTTGTAGTTGTTATTAGTTTGTTACATGGTTCAACATTTTTTGAAATTTTAGTTATTTGGTTTTCATCTCCTTTAATTGAGGTTTTGGAAGTGTGTGCATTCTACAAGTTCATTTTAACCTTTGAAATGGTCCAATGTATATGGTTTCATATCATGGATCAAGTCATTTTGAGGAAGGTGATCTATTAGACGCATGTCTTTCTACAATTTCTTTAAGTAGTTTTAGCTTGTTAGCATTGTTGTCTTTTCTATTTGTTGATTTACATGGCCTATATACATAAATGTTATGGTGGCTAGCCACTTTTTTATGTTAATGTTTTTTTCTTATTCTCATCAAGAGTTTTACCTCTTAATTAGTAGAACCATTTGTGCTAGATAAAATGCACATTGGTTTGGATTGCATGATTAGAAATCAAGTACTCAATATGAACATTCTGACGAAAATTCAAAATAACATTGTAGCTTTGCCAAGACTTACAAAAATCCATGAAATAAGTCAATAGAAACTATGGAGATTTCATTAGAAGAAAAATTGTCATTTGTAATCAATTTTTGTAATTAAAAATTCTCATTTGCAAGAAAAAAACTCGTGTTATGTTGGATTGTACAATGTTTGGCTTTGAGTCTACAATTGAGTTGAGATTATGGAATATAAATTAGTATGTTCATATAAAATCCACAAATTCAAACAACATAAGTTTGTCAATAAAAGTTAAAGACCTCTTGCAATTAGCGATTAAATCAAAATGTCCAAATGTTGTTTTAAACATTCATGAAAACCATACCTATTGTAAAAGTGTGGGGGTATCACCCAAATTGAATATAGTTAATATCTTGAAAATAATTTCTCATGGGATTTGTGGGTTTTTGAATCTTTTGCATTTGTGTGCTGAAAATAAAAAATTTCTGCCTCTTTCAGACCACAAAAATATTTTTTTAAGGTGTCTCCATGTGGCTTCCAACAATTGGATAGAGTGAGTGGTTGTGGTACCTAGTGCCTACCACTTCAACGGCCAAGCTCTCCAATCAAGAAAGTGGTACCTAACAAGCACACAACAGCAGTGTAAAACGGTCATGAGGTATGAAGAAGAGGTCAAAACCTGAAACCCTATTCACACGGTACACGAAGTATCTAGTTCCAACAATAGAAGTTATGCGAGACGCTAAATAGTTATTAGTTATTTAATAATTATCTCTTTTTTTTTGGGTCTAGTAAGTTACTTAAGTAAGATACCTATACACCACACATGTAGCCTAGATTTCAGACGTTGGATTCCCCAGATCGACGGTAGAGAACCAGCAAACGTAGCTACTCTCTCATTAGTCGGAGCTGCCGCTTGCTTGTATTATTATGAGCCGTCTCTAAGACCGTGGGCTCCAGCACGTTTTCCAGCCGCCGGATCCCGATCTCAACGGCTGACATCCCGAGCACTAGTCATCGTGCACTTCCCTCTATTCACCGGTCGCTCCCCCCCTACCCCCAAACACCCACCGCCTTGTCTCCCTCTGTGTCTGTGAGCTCTCTCTGTTTCTGTGTTTTTTGTTTTACATCAACTCTCGTGTGCACTCTGTTTGCATTCTCTGCAGTGTTGCCTTTTCTGGTTTGGTGAGAGCGGATATTGGCTTTCGGTTTCCGCTTTGCTCTGCTATTGGAAAACCGGATCTGGAAATAGCTATAGTATTTAGATCTGTAACTTCCGCTGAGAAATCTGGGCTGGTTTGAAGCTCTCTGGAGGTGTGGTTTTCATTTTCCCGTTTGTCCTGCGAGCTTCAGATCTGTTTTCCTGGTCTAGATCGCTTTCGTTTGTAGATTGTTGTTTTTCTTCTTGTTTTTTGTTTTTTGGTACGTGTCTTAGTGCGTTTGTGCTCGTCTGAGGTTGGGAGTTGGGAGTGGAAGGGAGGCTCGTAAGGGGCTACCAAGATGGGGCTTACTTTCACCAAACTTCTTTCACGCCTGTTTGCCAAGAAGGAGATGCGCATTCTCATGGTCGGTCTTGATGCTGCTGGTAAAACGACGATCCTGTATAAGTTGAAGCTGGGAGAGATTGTAACTACGATTCCCACCATCGGTAAGTAACATTGTTCTTTCTTTTCTCGTGCTCTGGAGATGGTTAAGAAACTGCATTGTCTATTGTTCCCTGTTTGTCACTGTTGTGGGCATCCCTTTGTTGCTTCCAATCATTTCCTTCCTATCTCGTTTGAGAAGGCATTAATATGGCCATGCACTCGGAAAACACGTCCTGGTAGCAAACTGGGACGAGAAAATGTTCTAGAGCTTAAGTAGGATACTGGTACTGAAATGATTATGTGGATCTGGTTGTCTCTCGGAAGCCCTTGAACTTATGTGTCTGGTCCCTGCGTTATGTTTCGTATATCCCTAGAATGTCTTTCCCCCTCCTCATGTTCACTGACCTGATCTGAGACACGTCCTCCAATCGTAGTGCTGAAATACTCCTTGGGATTATTGGCAAGATGTTTTCTCACAAGTTTATATACCTTCTGTTTCCTTGGCAATTTGAAGTCTCATTAGCACATCATGGTTGCTGACAACGATCCTCTCTAATGAGCAGTTCAGGATTTTAAGATATCAGTTGCGATTTGTCACTAGGTTGAAGGACTATCCTTCTGGGTCACTGATAACAATTCTATTCCATGAGTTTAACTGGCTTCTGCTGCATTTCGCACTGCACAATGATCTATGCGTTTTTAGGGGTAGTTTTGTTGGTCCCCAGGTGGGCTGCAGCAATGTGTCATTGTCCAATATGAGCACTGGAAATATAGCATTGACCTAGTGCTTGTGGGAATTTCACAGGGTTCAATGTGGAGACAGTTGAGTACAAGAACATCAGCTTCACAGTCTGGGATGTAGGAGGTCAGGACAAGGTACTCACACAGTCATCTGTTACTCTAACTTCTGCCATACAGTTGTTCACCAGTCTGTGGCAGATGGGATCTGGTCATGGATATGAGCAGTGCTTAACATTGAGGTGGCATTGAACAGGTGTACTTGAAATTTTGCCATTATGGAGAACCATGCAGTTCTTAGTTTGCATTGGTGGCTGTCATTGTCTAAGTGTAATGAGTTTTCAGACAGAACATTTCTGAGGTGTAGATATATTTGATGTAAAGGGTGCTAAGTTATTTAATTTCTTGGCTTGTTACAGATCCGGCCATTGTGGCGACACTACTTCCAGAACACTCAGGGTCTCATCTTTGTAGTGGATAGCAATGATAGAGATCGTGTTGTGGAGGCAAGAGATGAGCTTCATCGTATGTTGGGTGAGGTGAGTACCTACAAGTGTGGGGTCAATGCCTGGATGTGATGATATCTTCTGTTGTATAGTCAGGAATCTGAACTGAATTTCTTTGCCTCACAGGATGTAAAAACAGTGTGATGCATCTTGCTTTCAAGCTGGTCATTAATAACAGGAATGACTTGCTTGTAGGATGAATTGCGCGATGCTGTCCTCCTGGTGTTTGCCAACAAACAGGATCTGCCAAATGCCATGAATGCTGCAGAGATCACTGATAAGCTTGGGTTGCACTCACTGCGCCAGCGCCACTGGTAAATTTCTGCCCATAAAATCTCTTTGACACTCATCTATCGTTACACCTGTGTATGTAAGTCCAAAACTGTGGTTGTGTGTAGCCTATTGAGGTTTACGCCTCAGGCCACAACTTAATGCAAAGAACTGTTTGCATCTGATGAGCCTGACTGCCAGGTGTAAGGTTAGTTGAGAAGGCTGTATCTCACATAGACAATTTGGTGGGGAATTCAACAGGTATATCCAGAGTACATGTGCTACCTCAGGCGAGGGCTTGTATGAAGGCCTTGATTGGCTGTCTAGCAACATTGCAAACAAAGTAAGCTCTAAGCTGGGATTTGCTAGTTATTGCATTTTTTGCATTACAATGCAGTATGTTACTTTTAACCTGTTTTTTGATTTTGTGTTGGAACTGGAAGTCATCTCTGGATTTGAACCCTAGGATCTTGTATGATTCTGAGCCTCTTTTGGTTCTTTTTGTGGCAGTCTTGATTTGTTGCAGGTGTTAAGGTGAAGACTACAAGAAAACAGAGTTCAGACTGAAGACCTCTGCAAACAGTGTTTCAACTTTCCATTATTTCAGCTTTGTTCACGATATACTAGTTCTCTTCAGAGAAGACATGTTTTCAATTGAATATGTTGTGGCTTCTCATATGTCTTATATTCATTGGTATCCAGAACCTTTTTGCTGTATTCAAACCCAGTATTTGGTGTCCTTCACTCTGTCATAAAGCTGCTGCAGGTTCTGGTTCAGGGATGCAAATTGCCAGGAAGGTCTAATGTGTTGTCTAGAGACTTATTTTGGAACTATGGAGTTAGATGTAGTTAGGTAAGTACATCATTTGATGTGCAATGCATTAGGCAATTTCATGAGCAGGTCAGGCTGGAGATTATTACCTGAGTCAAATCTGGATCTCATCTGATTTACAAGTCCCACTTGTCATCCTTTTAATTTTTGTGCAGGTCCTCCAACCTGAGGACCATCATGACTATCATATGAAATGCTCATTATCTATCTATTAAGGAAGGTAGTTTGTTTGTTTTGTTTGTCATGTTGATAATTCCCAAACCACTGCTGCTTCCCACTGCACTCTTGGTACTATTGGAAGGCCCTTGATGAGTAATGGTGCATTGAGGTGGTTTTTTTATTGAATGTTGAATAATTTTGTCCAAGAGAATTCAATGATATCAAAACTAAAATTTGAGGCAAATTGGGGTGAGCTTTTTGTTAACAGCAAAGTAATTCAATGAATGGGATTTGCTGGTTTTGTAAGTTTTAGATCTAAGGTCAGGAAGACAATAAATTTTGAGTCATTTTCATCACCAAAGATTAATTTCAAATTGAAATAGATATTTTGCAATGGAGATCTAACATCAGGGTCCTGTTCACACTTGACCAGTGGCAAAGGCCACACTAGTTTGTCTATCATTGGGGAAGGCAAAAGCCTACCATTGCATAACCAGAAAAGTCAAGCACTTTTCTGGTTATCACTGCATCTGTGCAAGAGAGCTATGAGGTGCACATGTTTGGTATTTTAAATGATTCCATATGGGTATGTTGAAGATAATTGGTGATTGATTGTGGCAGCTTGATCTACACTCAGGTTTGAATCGACCTCTTTAAAGTTAACACAAAACCATATTGGGGTTGTTAAGCTTAACACAAAAAGTTTCATCTATTTTTCTGAACTCTTTTTGAATGGACTGCAAATAGTTCTCCTGGAGCCAAATGTAAGTAATGACATCAAGGCAAATGGTCCATCCAGGTGTTCAAATGTGGTCACCTGAACAAGCATGTTACTTCCCCATACAGCAAGTGAGGAACTAGGATACCTGGTTTGGCGTCCAAAGTAATTCTCAAAAGAAGCCAGAAAGAAGAAAAATTTGAATTGCTCTGCCCAAGAAATGGTAAAATCAAACTCAAAACAGCTGCAAGAAGATGACTATCCCACTAGATTACCACTGTCCACTACAAAATCTTATTGTACCATGTGTAATTTTTCTTCAATTTTGGAATTTTGGATTACTAAAAATGGTATAGGGTAGATAAGCCGGAGAGAGCGAACATTTAAGCTCTTAAAAAGGGTGTGTTCACTCTCTTATCATTTTCGGCCCTGGAGGTTCACAAGGTCTAGTTAACTCTTCACCTATCTCCACTAGAGCAATTTACAGACCTTCATTTTAGTTTGAAACAAGAAAAATAAAATCTCCCAAAGTAACGAGGGTTTAGAAAACAAGTCCACCTTTTTGTGAACACATATCCTTCCATGCATAACTGAAGTACATTCTATAATTGAACGGGACAAACTTCATCCATGAACAATATCCCTCTTATTACCAAATGATGTGGACTTTACTCCAAACAATTTCACTTGCAACAAAAACAATTGTGCGTGGACGCAATCTGCCTTTCAGAAAGTGAAAAAGTGAGAACTATGAGAAGTGATTACTGATTACCAAACCCAAAGAGTCAAATGAACAGGGAAATATTTTGGCACATGAGAGTTTTGAAGCCCATTGACAAACACAAAAACATCTTTGAATGGAAAGTTTAGCAAACCCTAACTACCAGTTTTAAGACCTGGTTGTTAAGTTTTAAAGCACCACTAAATGGTAACAAGCCATTTTCTGAACTGGTTGAGTGTTTGCTCACCCATGGGTGTTCAATGATAAGTGATTATACCCAATGCAGGAAGCAAGGAACTACACTACCTCTTCTATTCACAGTGTCCCCGAGGAATTATGTGAAACAGAACTCAGCAGTTCACCATCCCTTGGAAACCCATCATGCCTCAGTTGTGGATGAACCACAACTCAGTTACCAGGCTAGGTAACTGATCCCGTAAATTCTTGAGGTTTTGGAATAACCATTTATCTGTTGCACACAAGCAAATGTAACTCTGATTCCCCTTATTGATGAGGCAACTCATTTTTCTTGGGTTTTGACTTGATGTCATTTTCCAGTTTCAATTACCATCCACCATAATTGAACATACATCCACAATTTTTGACCATACCAAACTTCCGTTGGCATGATGGTTTGTCAATCATGGCATGATCCAATAGATGCACAAAGACAATGTGCAGAGAGGAAATGGGATGGACCTACACTGGTACCATTGTAAAAACCCTGACTTTTTAAAGTTGCTTCGAACCACTGTATATATCGCACATCCTAAATTTAAATCAGGGTCTTCGAGTCCAAATTTAACATTTCCTGGGTTCAATATGGACTTGGATGAACCAGAACCCATATTGGTAGCATGGTAAAAATCCCAAAATCCATTAAAATGATTTCTAAATATTACAAATATCCCATGGTTAGACTACATCAGGGTCTCTCAATTCAAATCTAACATTTTTTGGGCTTAATATGGTCACTAAGAGGCCACACTAAATAAGGTGAACGTACCAACCAATCTTGTGTGAGTATATGTTTTTTTTAGAAAACATGCAGTCCCATGTATTCTATATCATATAACTTTGATTACCCTTTCGGGTAAGGTTTAGAATTCTTTAAAAAAAATCTAGAACTTCTATGTACAATTCAATTTATTTTCTCAAATTCATGGCAATTATTAGGTATAAGGTTTAGGGTTGTTGAAGCCCCTGTGGTTTTGGGTATGGTTAGGATTTTAGGTTTGTTCATTTGATTCAAATCAACATGGGTTACATTATCTAGCTTTCTTACACATCACACATTGTCATAAAACTTACAAATGATATTAAAATACATATGTGCATAATATGTTTGTAACCAAAAAATGATATAACATATTTAATTTATAAACTCAAGTCTTAACATCCTATAATCACCCTTGGAGATGATTTGTTATTCAAAATTGCAATTGAATCCACCTTCACCTTTGCAAAATATTTTTTCATAAAAAGCTTTTGAGGGCCACAAACACACAACAAACTCAAACAATATACTTCCATAAACAACCAAAAACAATCAAGACACAAAACAACAATTCAAGACTCATAAAAGACAACAACAATCCAAAACATAAACTCAAGACTCAAAACAAGCACAAAGACCCAATATAAAATTTGAATTTTAAGGCTAACTTGGTAGTAAACAAAATAGACAAATTTGACAATTGACTTGTAGTAGATAGAATGGACCAAAATGGAAAACATGGATATAATTGACAACTGACTTGTAGTGGGGAAAAAAAAACTTATGGCAAGTGGAAAAATAGATGAATTCAAACCTTCAAAAACTCAAACTTGCATGCATAAGGAAAATATAAAAACCAGAAACTAAATAGCTAAAAAAGAAAAAAAATAGAAAACATGCTGATAATGGCAAAATCAAGAAATTTAAACTTATTACAAATGTGCACATAATATAATCCTTGACCCCAAACATCACACAAACTTACCTTGACCAATGTACATGACAAATGACAATTAGCACACACATAGTTGTCATCAAATAACTTGCACATCACAAATGGGTGAAATCAAAAAATCAATGAGCCAATTTGTTTACTTTGTTTCAAAAAAAAAAAAAAAAATTTGCCAAAAAAAACTTTTTCATAGAAAAAAAAATTAACATTTTTTTTTAATTATTGCTTTTAATTAGTATCGTTTCCCCAATATATCATGTGTTCTTTGTTAATTATTTTCAAATAAATATAATTTTCTAGAAATGTAAGATTCTACACTAGAGTTTTGTGTTTCGTCTTGAAAAACGATCACAATTTCAAATAATGCCAAAACATGTTAACTACTTTGAGGTTTATTCTTTGTATTATAAGCTACAACTTTGTTTTAAACACCATTTGCATTGCATCAAATCTACATATCATAAAGGATTTAGGAACATTAATAAATTCAATTTTTTATTTTGTGGGGGAAAAGATCAAATTATAAATTCCTTAAATTTGGAATGTTGTTTATGTGCGTTCAATAGTCCCCTATTAGTACAAAACAATTCAACATCAAAGAGTTTGTATATTATGAAAATCAAGGGCCCTTTTTTGAAACTAGTAATGTTGGAACACATGTTTAATTGTAAAGGTCCATTGTTCAAATCAAAACTCAAAATCAACAGATCCAATGGTTCAATTTAGATTTCTCAACAACCATATTAATTATAAAACACAATTTGGCATAATTAACATGTCATTAAAGGGGCATCACATAGGCATATATAAAACCATGTAGTTTTGAACATGATTTGACATGGTTTTTGGCTCATTGTTTTGCATTTTAACCCAAATTTATTTATTTTAATTGAAAAGATAACTTGAAAATTACAAGCATGGACAAAATAATTCAATTGACCTCAATAAAAGCACATGGCAAAAAATAAAACATAAAAAAATTGATCTTGCATTTCCCAACCATGTATGGAGTTTGAAGATCATCAAGGTTCTCAAAAATCATGCCCATTTCATCATTAGATTATTGCAAAAAATAAAAAAAGATTTCCAATGCAAATAGCTTGGGATTGAATATTGAATCTACACTACTAATAATTCATATGTGCTTTTACCTTAATTACAAACAAGAACTCAACATCAAAACATTTTTATATAAACAAAATGCACATTAAATAAAAAAACAAGGAAAACCAAAATGATTAGGAATATAGAAAATTATAAGTTTAAATTAGGGTCTTCTTCAAAAAGTCCCCACTCTTCAATGAACTTATTATTTTCTTCAATTATATTAAACTCCAAGGTATGAAAATCAATCACACTCTTAGGTTTGTAGGCCCCATTGCAACCAACATGAACATTTTCAAACCAATTTTTTATCACCAAAATGAGATAATCCAAATTTTCAATTCCCAATTGTGACTGTTGAAGGTTTATGATGACATTAAAGATTCATTCTATTTCATTTGTGACCCTACAATGCCAAGCATTTGATGAGCCAAGAAGGAAAATGTGGAAACTATTGTGCATATTGTACCTACCAAACTAGGGGGTTATCATATTTGTTGATCATATAGGTAATCATCAAAATAATTTTAACTTTTTTTTCAAAGTTGAAATTAATATATCATCAACTAACACAACTTGCCCCCCAAAAAAATCATTTTTAAAAGTTGTTATTAGTTTTGTTTGTTCTTTGGCATGGTTTCAATGATTGTACACTTGCAACAAAAGATGACACAAATTCTTAGCATTGTATTATGCAACAATTAAATTGCCTACGAATTCCCGAATACATTTCATGTTTTTGTAACAAAGGTGAAGCATGATTGCCAACATGTTGTGGGTCTCAGAATGATTGTACACCATTGAAAAGGTGAAGAATGGCATAATATCTTCACAACTTACACCATCATCCTTTTCTTAGATTCCTACATTTTTTAATCATATCACACAAATTAGTGATTGATTCAAAGCTTCAATGTTGACCACATCAACATTCATAACAATGCACAAAATGAAAAAAGAAATAAAAGCATTTGACAACAACCAATACCCTTGAATTTGATTTAAAACACATTGCTTGACAACATGAAACAATGTATTGACTATTGCTTGAGCACTACCCAAGTTTGTCCAATTAGCATTCTAGAAAACAAGTGTAAAACTTGTTGTTGTCCATAACATATGGAAATTGCAATTTGGTATTCAAAAGTTTTTTGAAACAAAACAATTTTTGAGGAAAATTACATCTTCACAAGAGTCTTGAACATCTTTGTTGGTACCCTTGCAATGATACAAAATCTTTTCATTCTTGCCTTCCCTTGCTTGATTTTTTAATCCAAGGAGTAGTTTTGTGTAATGTTGTTTGAATAGCATTCAAATTCACCTTTGAAAAACCTTGGTAGACTTTGGCATCATCAATAGCATACAGGTGCAGAAAAGATCAAATGAGCCAATGGCATTACTTTAGAAAAGGATTACATGTCCTTTTGCCCAAAATTAATTCTTTCATACAAATGAATTTTTGAACAATTTTCTTACAAATTGTTATAATAAATGTGTATAATTGTCCAAGTACATGACATGTTTCTTTGTTTATAATTTTTGAATAAATATGATTTTTTGAAAGTGTCCTAATTCCTTGTAAATTCAATGTTTCATCTTTAAAAATGATAACAATTTCAAATCATAACCAAAATTTGGTTTTTAAAATTTTACCATTTTCTTATATAATAAACTACAACTTTTTTTAACACATCATGTACATTATACCCCATTTATATGTGGTAAAGGACTTTTGAAATTTTAAAATTCTAGATCAATTTTGGAAAGTTCTTTGAATTTGTAAAGTTTTACTATTCCACATATTTTGGGGTATGAGTGCTTTTTGAATGTCGGTAATATGTGTTTATGTTTTTAAAAAAATTCCCATCGATTTTTTAAAATTATATGAATCCTTTTGATAGTCCTTTGTAAAATTGATTTCTTTTTATGGTGTTCATTTTCAAAAATTATAAATCGAAACCTAAACTTAAAATTTTATCAAATGGATTTTTGCTTTAAACTCCTTAACATGCAAATGAATGAAAAAGAAACAACTTGCCATGATTGCCATGGTTTTAAATAGTAGAACATAAGTATTTCTCCAATTTTGACTAGATTTTTCCATCATCTGACATCATTTTTGGCTCCTTCGATTATGATTACACCCATACTGAATTGCCTTTCACATTGCATGGCAAAACACAATCCCGCAAATGGGGTGGGTAACAAAAAAGGAGAACAAGAAATTATTAACTTCAATGCATTGGTCAACATGTTCAAATTTGAACCTTCATCTTTAACATATGCAATGCCTTTGTCAAGCAAATCATATGAATTAAGTAGAATTATTGATAAAGCAAAAATGATAGCAAACATGTTATAACTAGTACCGCATGCCATCCAAAAATCAAAATAAGCTTTGCATGTAATTAAAAAAAACAAGAATTGAAAGGACATATTTCTTTTTAATTTTTTTTCACAATAATTGGAAAGATTTCATTTAATAGCTATTGTTGAAATGAAAATTATATTTGTCTGAATTGACAAATAACTAAATGCATTAGCCATGGATTTTCAATGAATGACAATAAACAATATCCTTTTGTAATGTACAATATAAGTCTTCCAAAATCCTATTGCATTGGGTCAGATTTTGGTATAAGGTTTGTAGTTACAAAAAAATTCTAATATGAAAAGGAGGGACACTTCTCATTTTTTTTGTAACTTGTTTCTCATTAATTAACAATTTTTGCCATTGTTTGTAGCAAAAATAGACCCCACCTCCTATGCATTTCATGATGTTCATTAAAAGCATGTTATTTCATCAAGCTTATGCCATGATCTTTGTTATGAATTATACGCCATTTGTTTTTCCTTTGGGACAAATTCCTAGCATCAATATACACTTTTAAAGGGTGACATACAACACATCAAAACATTTTTTGATTGCAAGAATTTATTATAAAAACACCATTAATGAAAAAAACCCCCAATAATCAAATGCACAATTTTTAATTAGCTTGGAATGAAATGTTGCCAAGCTTCTTCCATATTTGGATTAAATGTTTCTTTTGATCTTATTAAGGGTGATCTAATTAAGGCATTGGATGATTACATAAACTCTTCTTGTGGGTATAACATCTCTTTTATAACAAATATTTGTTGCACTTTTTGATGTGATATTTTAAACTACATCCATAAAACAAGAAAAAAACATGAAACTATGAGGGTTGCAAAATATGAAGTCTAATGAACATGGGTTTGGGTTTTGTCAAGTTGGAAACTCAAAACTTAATGAACATGGGTCTAATGTAAGGTCAAGTTTTAAGGTGTAAGTTTTATATTGCTCTATCAAGTTCATTTCATCATGAGCATGTCAATGGAGGAAGCTTTGTGTACTACTTTGTAAGGATTTGCCCAATCATAATAACCTAAACCAAATAACAAAAAAGAAAAATGTGAAGTGCCTTTGCTTTGAAGCTATGAAGTGCAAGTGCAACCTAAGCACAACAAAAATAAGCACAACATGAACATGACAAAATGTAGTTGTAGGATGAACATGACAACATGCAAGCATAACATGAGCATGATGAAATGTAGTTGCAACTTAAGCTTGACAAAAATGACAATGTAATGAAAAAAAACTTGTAGCCAAAATATAGCTCTTACTTGCCCAAAAAGAAAACCAAAAACCAAAAACATCTAATGGAGAAATGTTACCTTGATAAAATTGTGAAGTGTAAATGCGATGTAACCAAACCACAACTAGTAACTGCAACCATGAAATGCAAGCATGACCACAACCAAATTATTGAAATTCCTACAAAAGCAAGACAAATACTTGTGAATGCAAACATAATGGAACTAGTAATGACAAACATGATAACTAGGTGTCAATTTAACATGTAATAATGAGCTTCAAAGTGAAAGGGTTGTTGCAAAGCACAAACACAAAAAGGTTGCATCAAAACACAAATGCAAAAGCTTGAGAATGAAAGGGTTATTATAAAGCACAAACTCAAAATTGTAAAAACAATCAAACTCTTGAAAGGAAAATGATGGGAAGGTGAAAAGATGAACAAAAAACCTTAAACCATGATACTTTAAAAACCCCAAAACTTAATACTCGGACCTATTTAAGACACCAAAACCCAAAGAGGTCCCAAGGGTTTTTTGTCACAACCCCACTTTGGGGCTAAGTGTGAGAATGCAACTCACACTCCAAAAAGTGGGAAAATGGAGTCCTTGGGGACTCCAGAAAATTCAGAAGACGATTTCAGAGGTCAAATTTCCTTGCTTTGGTGCGTTCTTTATATCAATGGAAAGGTCTTGAAGTGTAGATTCTCAAAATGGCCTCGCATGGGCCATTTGGACGTCGTAGCCCAAGTTATGGGCAAAAGAAAAGCCAGGAGTCAAATTGCTAGTTTGATTCCCGACCACAAAAAGTCGGGAATCGACCTCTTCCCGACGTCGCCTCAAAGAGTGCAACATGGCGTTGGAAAGCTCTCGACAAGAGCTACAACTTTGGTTCAGACCTCGTCCTGATCCGAGTTTGGGGCGAGGAGCTATGAGTGTCCAAAGTCCTGGGACTCCAACCCGTGACAGTTTCAGGACTCCAACTTGGGAGTCCCAGGAAAAAGAGCCATTCGGATGTAGCCTCCGTAGTGAGACACAGAGAATACTATATGGGGGAAGGTGGTGGCTTCCCCCGAGTCCGGGCCGTGGTGAATCTTGTGTGTCAAAGTGCCCATGGCTTGTCCCAACACCCCAAGGGTGTTCCCGAATGCTAACTAACCCTCTTGTGGTTGGTTTTGGATGCAGATTCGAGCTTGATAATCTAGTCCCTCTTCCTAGTCTAATCCCAAGACTTCTAGCATGCCCCTCTACCCCCTTCTAGTGCTGGAAGTCGGGAGCGACCTTCAAGTCCCAACTTTCCGCAACTCTACATAGTTGAACCCTCAAATGGGTTAAACCAGGGACTTGGGAGTGCGTCATTTCTTCCAACAAAAAAAGGCAAGAAAAAGTTTTGGTTTTATTTTAATTCTGCTATGATTAACAATTCACAAGTAAGGAACCAACATTAAACTTTTAATATTTAGATCCAATTAGGTCAAGTTCTTGATTCCTATATCTAAAACCTTTAGTTTTAGCACTTGGATTTGGGCAACTACACAATATTAGTACCAATGTGGGTGTTGGTTCAACTTGGCCGTAAATATGGCCATTGAAAGGTGTCACTCACTCAAGAATGTAAAGGTGTTCCTACTTGTTCACCTTGGCCCCTACCTAGGTAACTAGGTATGTACTATGTATCATAGGTAAATGGGAGTGAATGTGCATGGTTACTATGTAAATAGGTAAGGCACTTGGTGACTATTAAGTAGGTAGATGCTTGTGGATGGTTAGTACATAATTACCATTGTGGTTAATTAATGGACAAGAATACATGCAAAGGTGTTTCTTGTCAACACACCATCCATCCTTCATGGTGCACTGATGAGTGTTGGTTCATTGTTCACTCCAATCATGGTGAAACTACTCAAAATCTCAAACAATCTATTTGAATGAGTGGTCATTCAAACATTTTGTTGAAAGAGATAATGTAGATTTTAGAAAGACAAACAACAACAACAACAACAACAATGAGCGCAATAGTTTGAAGTCACTAAAAGATTTATCAAGGAAGGAAGAGCACCAAACCTAATTACAAAGATTTGGATTAAGGGGAATTAATGCTTCTTCATCTAAGAACAAATGTGGAATATTGAGAATTTTTTCATGATAATTGGAAAGGCTTTGTTAAGGCTTGTGGGCTAGATCATTGGAAAGGGGGTTTCACTAGTTTTTTTTTGGGGGGCAGGGGGAACTTCTAGGTTTTCCTGCAGTAGGTGAGCTTCGTAATGGAAGCATTACCTCCTTTGGTTTTTGGGCCTCCATTCAATTTTAGTTTAGGCATGGTTTTCTAGGCATGTGGCCGATGTGTTCTTTTTTTGTCCCTTAGGGTTAAGAACAAGGTTTATCATGATGTCCCTTGTTCAGGTTGTAACGTTTTTTTTGTATTGCGGCATGGCATGACATTTTCAAATTTTTCAAACTTTGCATTCCAATAGCACCCCTAGTTTTTTTATCACCTTTCTAACCCCTTCTTGCCCCATGGTAACTTGGGCTTATTTTGGCATTGGATCCGTTTAATGCCTTCCATTTGGGTCAACCTTAACCTTAATTATATGTGCACATTCCTTTTCTTTTGTGTCAAGAGGTGCAAATTGTTATTTGCCTTCCTCTTGACCAGCTTGCTCAAAACCAATTTGATGTGATTGCATAAGACCTATTCTTGTTGTCCCCTACATGGCGTTTTGTTTTTCTTCCTTGTGGTGGAGTAATTGGGCATAGGGAAATTAATGTGTGTTTTCAAAAAAAAATTAACCTTGAGGATTGAATTAGTGGTTTCATTTAGCTTCATAAGTTGAGTTCCCATGTGGCCATTAGCTACATTCCACAATTTATGGTTCACATTCCTAGTGTTGCTAGGTTTCCAGTTTTGGTCAAATCTTAGGTGGCATTTGGCCAATTGTAGCGGGTGAGGTGTTTTATTGATTGTTTAGTAAGGCTTTATGTTTATAGTTTTGCGATGTGTTTTTTTCTTCATATGTCACCACCAAAATTCGGCATGGGCTGTTAAGGGTGGTTACAAGGTAGTGGTCCATAATATTTGAATTGTTTTAGATGTCCACCTTGATTGACTGGTGTTTAAGGTGGATGTAACAAATGCTTTTAACACCATTTTGTGTAAGGCAATTTTCTAGGAGCTTTGAGCAGCATGAAGCTAGTTGTTTTAACTTTTTCATTTTGTTTGTCCTTATATGCCTTTTAGTTTTTTTTGTTCTTCAATCATCACTCTCCCTTGGGAGGTTCATTTGTCATCCTTTCATCTATGGTCATGCATAAGGATGACCCCTTTGTTGGGCCTCTTTTTGTGTTTGTTCATTTTCGTGTTTTACATTATTTTTTGAACGTTTTTCCTTCATGTCTTTTCCATTCTTTGGCTAATGACACCCATATCTTCAACCTTACCAATGTTGTTCCTTTTGCTTTTGATCATTTTCTCTCCCAATTGGCTTTTATGGGGTTGGCAATTTAGCCTTGCAAATGTTTGGCTTGGGCCCCTTTTGGGTTACTTTTTGGGTTCACCCTTTTAGTTGATTTTTGTTGTCTTATTAATTGACAATATTATGTTCCTAGGCTTCCCTTTTAATTATGGTTCCTTTTTTTCATCATTTTGGAAAAGGTTTTGGATGAAGATGTTCGTCATATTGATGTGTTCCCAAGGTTAAGGGATGTTCGGATAGCATTTGGGATCCTCTTTTGGTGTTTTGCTCAAAGGCCTTTTTATTTATTTCATTGTTTCTTCCATCTTTTGGGTTTTTGAGATGAGTTTGCTACTTTTGATTCAACATTGTTGGGAGTTTTTGACAAACTTTTAGGCCCAAGTTTTTTTTAATGCCTTTAGGTTCCTTTAGTCTGATAACAAGTTTGTCTCTTAATTTTTAGTGGAGGGTTAAGCTTCACTTTTGCAAAGGGCATTACTTTAGTGGCCTATTTAAGGAATTAGGTTTTAGTTTCCCCCATCATTGCCTCTAGGTTTTTGTTGGACTCTCACTTGTTGTGTCAAATAAGTAAATTGATTTAGTTATTTTTATTGGAGGTGATAGGAACGAGTAGCTCGGTACACTACCTTTCCATGTCCATTTGAAGTTGGTGCAAGAGTTTCTTCCTAGTGATGATGGTGTGTGTACCCCCTTTTGAGTAGTTGGCAAAAGGAAGAATAAATCAATTTCAAGAGAATATTTTTAAAAGATTGCATGACCATTTTTTTTTAGCATCATCTTTGATTTGCCCTTTGATTTGCTTTGGGTGTGTTTGAAATCTTATGTAGATACATGGTTGTTTACTCACCCAACGATCTTTTTATTGTTTGATTCCAAAGGCTTTTCTCTTGCGCTACACACTTAATTAGTCTTCCCCATCCCTTAGCCCTTGGGTTGTCACATTGCATTTGTGGTCATCCTTTGGACCTTATGGGGGTTCCCTTTCTTCATTGCACCTATGGTTTAAGAACACTTGAAAGAACATGGTATCAAGTGTTATCATCATATCTCATCATGTATCATAAGTAGTTAGAGTAGTCCTAATATCTATTACTCAAAGTGTTTATATCATATGGAGTAGTGCCTTGATATTCAATAACTCTTAATTGCCAATCACATCACAACATAGATCAACAGCATAATAAGATTTCAAGGCCAATAATGTACAGATGTAGCTTCCAAACATGAAAAACATGAAATAATCTTTCCTTCTATTCATCCTCTTCCATTTTCTTTGAGAGTGCTAAAGAAGCTAATAGTCTAAGAGACAAGACAAGAAGACACTCTTTTATCTATAAATAAAATGCAAAAAGTCTTGGGCACCACAAGGTTTACACAAAGTGTGGAAAATGAAGCTCGAATAGAGACATAACAGATTGCTGTTAAAACCTACATCATATTTTATTTTAGGGATGTGAATGCACCACCATACAACAGTCAAGCATAAATAGAATGACATATCTATGAGATTGCAGAGAAATCTCAACAACACTTTGATGGCATCACGACAATGTTCAGTGGCTTAAAACGTGTGAAGAATCACTCACAAAGTGTCAGACCATCACCTTCATCATGAACAGAAGTGACAACCTGTCATGACTATCCCACTGACTTCATCGGCTTCCAATGGTGCAGGTAAATACATAATAACTCTCATGAAAATTCGGAAATCTCCATATACCCACAACCAAGAAAGCGAGAACAAATGGTGGATGTAAATAGGTAATAACTCTCATGAAAATTGAGAAATTTCCATATACCCACAACCGAAAGACTGAGAACAAATGGTGGGTGAGAATCAAGAAATTTCCATATACCCACAACTAAGAAAGCGAGAACAAGGCTAAAACTTTTCCTTGAAGTCAAAGAAAAACTTCCAGATATGAACTTACAGAACCAGGCAAAACAGAAAAACACAGAAGGAACAAACTGGAACAAAGAGAAAAAACAAGCTGCATGAACAAATGTGACAGTTTCTCACTTGTTCAGGGACCTTATCTATCACAACTTCCCCACTAACTTCATCAGCTCTCCCTCTGGTGTAGTAGATAAGCACATAAGAATCCACCAAAAATTTCAGGTAAACTATAATACAAAATCTGTGTCCTGAGTTTCTGTGGCAATTTCTGGAAGCAATCAAACAACTCAGTCATAATGGTAACTGGCACTGTCAAGAGAAATAGTGAATTAAGAAAAATGAATAGTTATCCTTATTCAAGCTGCAAATGCATGTATGGAACATATCTGTGCGTCCCATCTACACACCCAAACACAGATTTGTTTTTACTCCATCTTTTATCCAGAAAACCCTAATTCACAGATTCTGATACACTAACCTTCTCCCTCGCATGGCGGCAAGAGAAACTTGTTCCACCCCTGTCAACCTTGCATGGCACCAAGAGTCACAACATCAGTTCTGTGTCCTTTTGTTCACTATCATCTATTCCAAGAAAATCCCTAGCTCTTGAGCTCAAACCTGAGAGTCCATTCATTCCCCTGGAAGAATCAATCAATCTCAAGCTGTGTCAATGCTGTTATGGTTTCTTCAAGCTTGTTCTTCAAATCTCTACTAAGCCAATATCATCGTCTTCATAAGAAACGAGAATTTCTCCTAATCTACTAATCAAGTTCCATCTAAGATTCCTTGTGAAGATCTCTCTACAAAGTGACAGCAGCATCTGCTCGGCGATTCAGCTCCTGTGTCCTCTTGGTGTGTTTCATGGCTTCCACAAGCCACAGCACTCCTTCCTGGATCCCTGAACCATCATAAGCAGAAATGGCCTGTACCAGAGAGGGCCGATCGTTAAGCTCCTTGAGATCTAGGTATTTATCAAGCTCCTCAGCAACCACCGCTCCTGGCAAATCCTGTTTGTTTGCAAAGATCAGCATTGGAGCTCCTTGCAAATCCGGATGTCTGAGAACTTTCTCTAACGCGGATTTGGCGTCATCAAAGCGCGACTGAGTTGCAGCATCCACGACATAGAGAACGGCGTGAGCTTCCTCGTAGTACTTTTCCCAGATTGTCCGTAACCCTAACTGTCCTCCGAGATCCCAGAAGATGAGTTTGGATTTGTGAGCTTCTACACGACCGATGTTGAGTCCCACAGTGGGAACGATTCTGTCTGGAGGAAGTCCTTCCACATCTGAGTAAAGCGTTTTCAGCTTCTCCAGCAGCGTTGTCTTACCTGCCTTGTCGATCCCCAGAATAAGAACATGGAACTCCGCTTTGCTGAAAATGTACTTCCACAGCCCATATAGCAATGAAAACATCCCTTCCAAAATCCTCTTACGATCCCCAAACCCTTCCACAACGGATACGTCAACAATACGCCATGGTCCGCGCTTCCTGAACCTTCCCGCGGTCCGAATTTTGCGGCCAGCAAGAGCAGATCTTAGTGAACCCTAAGACAGGAGACTACCGAACTAACAAACAGTACAACAACCCACAGATAGGGAATCTTCTCCACCCACTTTCTGAAACACAAAACCAAAACACCTCCAAACGCGAACCCATCAGCATCTGAGAAACAAAAAAAAAAGAAAAAGACTTCAGAATCTTCTCCAGAGCCGACTACTGCTGCTCCGGACTTTGCCAACAGAAAACGTTCGCGAGAACCACCACCACCCACAAAAACGCCACAAAATCTATCTGTATCTCCAGAACAACACAAAAGCAAAACAGAAACTACATCATATGAAAGAAAACCTTAAACACCAGAGAGATTTCTGTTAAACGGATCTGAAAGCCGTAGAATAGAAAAGCAAAGCTGTCGAGAAACGAACACCCGATCTACTGATCTTCTCTGCTCGAGTCTTCTCTGAACACGCCCCTCCCCCGCCCACCTTCACTACTGTCGAGCCTTATGGTAGAGGATGACAATTCCACCGAAGAAGACGACATATTCCATGTCATTGGGTGACTGTTCCATTGTGGAATGGAAACCTGCTTTTCCAGAAAATGAAAGCGGTCATACATAGATTCTGCCCATTGCAGGGTTCTCCTTTTCTTCCTTGATTTCTACTGGTTCTCTTTTTCCTCTGCTTTTATATTTTTCCTTGTCCATTTGTCCCCTGTTGGTGTGGTTGTTTTTGTTGTGGTGTTTTGCAATGAAGTTTGGCATGTTTTCACATCATCATTTGTTGTTGGGTAATGCCCAAGGAGTGGGGCATTCCCGGAATAAGCACCCCCCCATTGTGGAGCTCATGGGTGATTATTTTTGAGAATGCCTTGCTCTGAGGGTGTTAGCAGATGTAAAGTGCTGTGGCAGGAAAAAAAAAAAAAGTCATTTTTTTTCTGAAGTACCAGGCGGGCATTTCAAAAAATGGAATGCCCTCTCTTTTGTGCATTTCATTTTCCAAAATGCCCTGTGAATTTTTATGCTCTGTAATGTGACCTGCAATACACTAGAATTTTCTGCCTGGTGCTTTATGTAACATAATTAAATCACTTTGCTTTGTTAAGATGGGTTTCCAAGGCAACCCAAAGAATCATAAAATTCAGGTTCACATCTGCTGGCTTTTTTGTGCCATGCTTGGCTTTGAAACTAGGCAATCAATCACTTTGTTTTGCTAAAAGATGGGTTTCCAAGGCAACAAAAAGAGCCACAAACTTGTTGGCTTTTTGGGTGCCTTGTTGGCTTTGAAACTTGTCATTCTGCTAGTGACAAGCTTTTTGTGTAAAAAGATTTGGCAACATCATGACAACAAACACAAACATGAGGAGAGGCCAAAAGGAAGAGAGAGAGAGAGAGACGTGAAGATATGCTATCGTGTAACCTACCAGAACCGATGTTGTCATCAAGCATCTAATGGCATGGAACCTTGAATGTGCTGGTGACACTGGGCATGTTCTGTTGAGCCCTATTTTACATGTGTTTATTTGTTGACCTATTTTTCAATAGTAAGGTAATATTTATTGGGCTTCTTTACAATGAAAAAATGTATTTTCATATTTGGGTTTAGAATTGCATAGCATTCATTGAAGACGTTGTGGGAGTTTCATGATTGCTATTGTAAAAGGCATTTCATGTTGGGGCAATAGATGTAATGCACGAGTTCACTAGGGTACCTTATACAAGTCACTCATGAAGTGTCCAAACATGACATATCAAGGAAATCAATATGGCACTTAAGTGTTGTCTTGTCTCAAGTCACCATAATATTAGGCTTGCAATCCCATAGGCCCATTCAATGGCAAGGACACATCAAGGAAGATATATATGCATAAGTATATATGTGGTCACCCACAGGGCTATGGGCAAAATAAATGGAAAAAGTATATTGATATCCTTCCTTCTGTCCTCCTGTTCTACAAACAAGGGCCATATACTCCAAACCCTGGTCCGAAGTCCTGTTCACTTCATTAAATTAGCCAAGAAGGTCTAGTTTCAAGGAAAAATTCATAAGGGTAATACTCCAAGGTCATGGTCTATTGGAATCTTTTCTTCTGTACAAATTAGAACAGCTCACACAATCTGACCCCATAGGTACAAGACAGTAAGTAAAGCTTTGATGGGATTTCTGTTGGAACTAGTGAGCTGAGCACCTCTCTTCTAGAAGCATGCTCATGGCTTCTACAAAGTTGGCATAAACTATAGATGTACCTGAGGAACTGCCAGTGAACTGCAAATGACAAACCTTTGCTACTTGTATAGTAGATTGAATAAACTGAACTTGGATCTCATCCACCAGATAATGAGCCAACAGAATGAAAGAAAAGCAATATGGGTGTCAGAAAAACCGACATCCAGATTTATGAGTGATTACAAAGTTCTTGGAATAGTACTAAGTAGTAACAAATTTTTAGACTTACAGAATCCTCCCCAAAATTGAGTATAACTACTGCTCATTCTTGTTTGCCTGCTGGAGTCAGAAATCTCTTGTATAAACAAGAAATAAATCTTGACCATATGTCTTCATGTAACATATGCTGTGGCCTTGACCTTGGAAGAATGGTTGAGCACCTGATCTCCTAATTGGAAAATTGGTGTTGGAAGCATCATTGCAGATTCAAAAGAAAATCTTGCTCAACCCATCCTCTCCTTTCTCATCATTAGGTGTCTCTACTCCTTTGACAGGCTCTGATTTCTCCTCAGTTGTTGCTGTATCCTGAGCTTGGTCTGATGAAGCAATGCCCGAGCTACCAGACTTCCCCAAAAGATCTGGAGACACAGCTGAAGTAAGGAAACTGCGTTTGATGAAGCCTGTCCAGGATGCCACCTGGGGTACTCCATGATGAAGGGTGGATGAACTTGCTGCGCACCTCTGCAAGATCCAGACATTTGTACCATATAATATTTCTCAGTATCATCTGATTGAACATGGTTTTTCTTCACACGTGGAAGCAGCTAGAACTTCAAGCTCTAAAGTTCTGCAAGTTGAGTTACAACCACATTTTCCTTTGGTGACAAGTACACAAGGAAAAGGCAAGTCTGGGTACAAACTGCTGCTGCCTGAAGAAGTCACAAAGAATCTCAACTTGTTGCCACTGAGAAAAGTTATGTACCTTGAGAAGAGAGGATAGGAAACGAGAATCAATTGTCTTCTGTAGATGAGATGTCTTTGAGTGTGTTTGAACAGAAAATGGTGGGGCTCGAAAACATCGAATCTGTGGTGCCTTTTGAAATGCTTTAAGCAGGGCTGTTGCATGCTTTATGTTGCTCATGGCTTTCTGATGTCCTCCCTCTAACAATCTGCACAAACTTCCACAAAGTTTCATAACTTCCTTCTCTGAAAGTCATCAGCATTTGAGGGCAGACACAAGGAAATTCACCAAATCAACTTGAGACAAAACCATTAAACCCTGGCCCAGACCACCTGATCAGTACCAGTTTTCAAACATGGGCCTGGGAGGAGAAAGACAAGGATGGAGGTTGGAACCAGATCAACCTGAGACAGAACCCTTAAACCCTGAACCCTGACCCAGATCAACCTGAGACAAAACCCTTAAACCCTGAACCCTAACTCTGACCACCTGATCAGTACCAGGTTTTGAAGATGGACATGGGAGGATAAAGACAGGGATGGAGGTCAGAACCAGATCAACCTGAGACAAAACCCTTAAACCCTAAACCCTGGCCTTGACCACCTGATCAATACCAGTTTTCGAAGATGGGCATGGGAGAAGAAAGACAGGGATGGAGGTTGTACAACAGAAGAATCTGAGGGAAAAAAAGATAGAGCGGATGAAGAAAGAAAAGAACACGTATAGCCAAATCTTTGGGCATGAAAAATGACCATTCTGTGTTAACTATACGATCTGACGGTGAACAGACCAGAAAGAAGTAGAGGAAGGAGAAGAGGAAAAAAATCTAATACCTACAGCATAGTCTGACCTCACAAGGCAGCGATGAGAACTCACCAGGAAAACTAAGAAATGACGCAAAACAAATGAAACTGTGCAAGAAGTCAAGACGATCTCGATGTCAACCAAACCAATGTTCATTGCAAAAGATGGAGAGGGGGAAAAAAAGAAACAACAAGCAAACAAACAAGCGAAAAAAAGAGAAAGATAGTCACCCAAGTGGAAGCAGGGGCACGGGTTGTCCGAGTTGATACCACCCGCACAAGAAGATGGCGAAGAAGAAAAACAGTGGCTACCTGAAAAACTTCGAGCGAAATTCCGGGATAGGAAGAAATGAAAAAAAATAAAAATAAAAATTACATTGCAAAAAATCAGATGAAATCTCAGGGCATTCAAACTGAAAAACCCTGGCAATGTTCGTCAATCAAATCGACGACGCACAGTTTACAGCAGAGAGCGTTGCACAGAGCAGAGCGTTGTAGTACGAGCAAGGCAGAGGCGCGAGAAAGAGGAGCGCGAGAGGCGAGGAGTCGACGACGATCCCAGGTCCCAATCGAGATCGTCCTCAGTTTCCCTTTTAGAGGACCTCGATTTGAAGGCTCAAAACTTTACGGACCTCATTTGTTCAGAAAATACACACACAGCCCTTCATGGGCTTTATTAGTTTCTTTCTCTTCCTTTTGAGGATTTGATCTTGAAGCAAAGCTTTGAAGACAGACCCAAAGAGGTGAAGAAAATGCATTATTACTCTTGATTTCATGTTGTTGCCACAACTCTTTTGTAATGACACATCCTTGGCCTCTGCCTTTGACACCTAAGCCTCTCCTTTTGCCCTCCCTGAAGCCCCCCAAATAGGAGGCCAGGGCAAAAAGGGCACATCTTTTTGCTAAGCACATGTGGACAGTTTCAGCTGCTGCCAGCAAATTGAGGTAGTGATAAATATTGAATTTATTTTTTCAAGTTTTATTTGGGAGGGGTAAATATTATAACCCTTTTTAAATATTAGAGATAATTTTTTTAGTTGATATATTTTCATATTTCATAGTTCATATTTGCATAGGATTATGGATGGAATTTTTTTATGCATGTGGTCTATTCAATGTTTTTAATGTCATTCATGGGTCATGTATTTTACTTTCTCAAAAGCTAAATAAGTGGGTTATTGTAGTACTCGTAAATTATTATTTTAAACAAAAATAGTTGTAATTCAATTTTTTTGCAAGCAATTTCTGATCTGGAGAAGCTGTTTTGAAATTTATGTTGTTCAATTCTTAGTGGAATGGCAAATGGGGGCCAATTCAAAGTGTTTTTTTTAATTTATTTTCAATTTCAAACATGATTGATTCTAAGATAGTCAATTGTGTTGGTTGAGAGTTTCGATGTTAAACCTTATTACTTGGAGATACATGTTATGTGAATTGAAATTCTCATTTTTGTAATTTCAAGTTGACTAATGAAAATTTGAATAAAATCATGTATGATCAACAAGTGAACGTCAATAAGGTTAGTATTGAAAATGATTTTTTGATTCTTAAAAATAGGTGTAGAATTTTGTATTATATTAATGTATGTGTTGATAGAGCTTTCAAAATTGTGATGGCTTGTTGTATTTTTCATAATTATTGTTAGTTGATGGGAGTACCCATGTAATTAAGAAGTCTTTAAATAAATCATCCTTGTGGTTTATGAAAGGGGGCAAATGCCTTTTGCTTATGAAGGTTGAGCAATTTTATAACACAAAGAGGCAATGTGTGCTACACTTTTCACAAATTAAATGAATGTTTGACCCAACCTCATTTGATTTTTTTCATAAGCATTTTTTAATGAATTGTGATAAGTTTTTGCAAATTACACTAGTTTCTCAAAACATTGGGGCATCAATTTTTTGATTTTATTATAATGGTCTAATATTTATACCACATGTGCATGAAAATGATTTAAAACCCATGCAATCTGAAAAATTGCAAAAATAATCAAAATAAAATAAAATTACACAACTTTGAAATAAGAGGAAAATTTGGAAAAACTTCATAAAATTCATTTTGGTCATTGGTGCATTATTTTTTATTTATTCATTAAAATGGCCTAGTATTTGAATCACATGTGCATAAATCTGAAAACCCATGAAATTTATTTTGGACAAGGTTGCATTAGTTTTTAATTTTATTATAATGGTTTGGTATTCAAACCACATGTGTGTAAGGATGGCTTTTAACCCATGAAGTTTGTAAAATTGTAAATTAAGTGAATTAAAAAGGTTATACAATTCTGAAATAAAATCATTAAAATGATTTTTAAAAAATATTAATGTATTTTCTCTTTATACAAAATTGCACATATATAAATATCTGAGTCATTTAGAAACATGTAAAATATCATCAAACATTTTGGTAGTTATCAATTGAATTGTTTGAGCTAGTGCATGAAATTGTAATTCAGGTTTTGAACTTTCAAATTCAAATTCCATTTGTTCGATAACCAACTTCTCATTAGATTTTATAAGAAGAATTGTCATTTTTTTTCCTGGATTTTTCTTTGTGTTTTTCAACATTTATAAAAAAATTTGCAAATTTATTCATAGCCTTCACTAAATAATTGGCATTTTCAGTCAATGAACATTTGTAAAATGTTAATTTACCAAACAACTCAAAAAAATTGCAAGAAACATTTATTGAGGTAAAAGGATAAATATGTATACCCTTCTTTAGTAGTAATAAATGTTTCAAGAAATGGGAAGTGGCACATCTCTTACCCTATTTTCATTTGAAAGGTAAATGTGATTGTTTGAATTTTCAACATTTTATGGTCGTCTTTTTCAATAATTTTCATAGTGCATTGATCAAACCTTTTTAAGTGCACCTTCTCTTTTGGTGGAACCTTTTATGATATTTGTCATGTGTTCAAACTATGGCCATGCCGACCCATTACTTTTGATTTGTTCTTTTGGCAAGGTTTTATGATGTTGATGTTAGCTTTTCATTTTTTGAATTTTTTTTTGAATTTGTTTTTCTTTGCAACTACATTCATTTGAAAAGTAAGAGTGGTGTTTGGTGCCAATATGTGTTTAATTATTTAATGACAAACAAAATGCCACCGCTCCTTTTCATATAAATCAAGGATATTAGTAAAAGTAATATCATTTCATCTCCTTTCAACATTTTTTTTTTTTTTTTTTGGTGACACCATTTTACAATTGAAAATTGCATTAGTTGGGGTGCAACAATCATGGGTGATGAAAACCCTTTTTCCAATGGAGGAATTATGATCATTGTCATTTCATCTTCCATTATGAAATGAATCCCTATAAAAAACCTTTCATCATCCATAATTTCACAAAAGAAAATTGCCTTCAAAGCAAAAATAAGATCAAGATCAAGAATACATTCAAAACATTGTCTTAACTTGTACATTATACAAAAACAAAATGAAGAAAGGTAAAAATTAAAATTCAATTTAAAAACATACCTAACTTATCCACATGAACAAAGATTATAGAATCAAAGAAAACAATCCAAAAAATGATTAATAACCCTAACCCTAATACATATTCTTATATTTAGGGATACATTTTTATTTTACATTATACAAAAAAAAATCAAGAAAGTTAAAACAAAAAAAATCATTCTAGGAACAACCTTAATATGTACATTTACACAAAGATTAAAATTTGAAAAAAATCAAAATTTGATGAAAATAACTTAGATCCAAAATACACACTAATGTAAGAAATGTTGCTGGACCTCCAAGTGTTGTAAAAAAAAATGACAACATTTGCCCCTTTAAATGCATGTGCCCAACCTTATTCAGAGTGCACGAGATCAATTGGTGGGTTTTATTCATACTTTCAAGAATACTATGAAACAACGTATGAACATAAATCAACCAATGGAAGTATTTTGTGATTTTTCTATCCAAAGACTTGATAATATAAATTGTGTGAAATGTGTTTTTCATAGGTGTCAAGCATGAATGTTGTGCATCCAAAACACTGAAGAGAAACTCATTTATTACGATTAAATTCTCTTTTTCACAAACACTTATTTATTCAGATTAATTTTTCTTTTCACAAAGGAATTTCATTTTAGTCAATAGGTTGTTTCAGAAGTGCTTTCATGTGTAAACATTTGGAACCAATGACAAAATATTTCACACAATTTCTAGTATGAAATCATTGGATAAAAAGTTTATGATGCCTAACAAAAATCAACGGAAGCATTGTATGAACTTTTTACATGTCTGAGGAAAGTACTTCAAGATAGATTAGATGACACATCTATTACACTTTCATGAAGCATGCTAAGAAATTTCCTAGTTCATTTGGAGGGCAACTTATATCCATGAATGTCCCTACTAGAAAAGAGGAGGGATTTTGTGCTTATTCCTTATAAGCCAGAGGGAATTTATGTGTACTTATAGTTGTAAGATCCCTCTCGCACTTAACAGCAATTGATGGGTTCTCAGGAAGCTCAAGAGTAGGCATAAGAACCCTTTCCCTACTCAGGAAGGTCAAGAGTAGGCATAAGAACCCTCTCCCTCCTACACCTCATGATCTTCATATGTTTAAGTTCATGATATTGAACATTGTGCTTTACAATGTGTAAAAGTCCAGGGGTGGGGGACATTCGGAAAGTGTGGGGCTGGACTCAGTTACCACCTTCTCCTATTCCTACTTATTTTGGGAATGCCCCCAGACCCTGGGGCTTTACCCTACACATCTCCCACTTTTGCCAAATCCTTTGCTTCTTGACAGCAACCTTTAAGAATCGTAACAAATGTCATTGACCTTGATGATTATAACAATGTGATCACAGGCTCTACATAAATGGGGTAGCATTAGCACATGTATATATGAGATTGCTGAGAAAAGTCAACAACAGTTTGAAGGTTACAACTGTTATGTCAGTTTCCAAATACAGCAAAACAAACATGAGAAGACGAAGTGTGGTTGTAACCTTTGAAGTGTCTTTCACGAAACATGAGACCCAGTGTCACCTTCATCACAAATGGCACTGACCACTTCATCAGCTGCCAACGATGATGTGTGTTGGTAAGAAACTTGCTCAAAATCAGCAAATGCATATTCCAAATTCTTTGTCCTGAACTTCTGTTGCAGTAACTCACAATGGAGTAGCAATCACATATCTCAAACAGTTGTACACAAGTTGCAAGCTTGGTATCAGTGTGGAAAGGATGACATAGCAAAACACTCCTTGTCAGACACTAAAGTTCAAAAACTCAGTATGCACAACCAATTGAGGGAGTTAGATGACATATGGGAGGAAAATACTCTACCATATATGTTTCTCAAACATAGAAGTTCTCAGGTCTTGGCAACACAGAATCAATCACAATAGCAACTGAAAGTGCATCAAACTCTAACCAAGGACCAAAGAGGCAGGTTTGGATCTCAATCCATCTAGATACTTTGCCTGAAATCTTATAAAATATAAACAAAAAGCTTGAGTGAGACATGACCAAGGCTTGCACTCAGAGATGCAAACCCTGCTCAAGCCAACAAGAATGGACTCTGCTCTGCATAGTCACAACACTCTCCACACAATGGCAGGAAGAAGTAGACAACAGCATCACACCATTCTCTGAGTTTCCCTTTAAAAATGTTCACAGTTACCAAGGAGTCTCAACTGAAAATACACATGGTCAATAGCAGATGATGAAGAAAATCTGCTTCCATGAAACTGCAGATGGTACAATTTGTTGGTAGGCCCATGGTGCAACAGAATTGTTCCTCTCAACAAAAGGACTACATGCAAGGCTGATGTCAAAAAATATTGCTGCACTGATTCTGCTTGGAGACCACTTGAACAAGCTAGAAAAGCACAAAGAATGCAAGACAGACTTATAGAAGATTATTGACTGCAGCTTTTTGAGCATGTGCACAAACCCTAAACCCTAAACCTTGGGAGCCCTGATGTTGTGCAGCCTTTCCAGTAATGTTCACATCATTCATTCCCTTGCAGCACATTTGCCAAACAAATTGCAAAAGAGGATTGGAGGAAGCTAATGAGTACCAGAAGAAGTCAGGCAATAGGTGTACATTTCATTACCGGCGCTCAACAGCCCTTTCCACAGACTTGCAAGCATCCTTCAGTTGTGACACCAAGTCTTGCAACTGCTCGACACTGCAGGAGAAATCAAGCTTTCTGAGCTCACCATCGTCGTCCCTCTCTCGAGTCTTCAAAGATAGATGATAAACAAGCTCTCTTATAGGTCCCCCCTCATCCGAAGACGATGTGCGATATTCAAGCCTCCAATCCACACCAGAGAGCTGAGGAAGATGGCTATAATTGGCTGTGAGAGAGAGACGAGTTCTCAACTCTTCCTTCTTGTTAGCAAACAAATGAGACAACAACTCCCCTCTGTCCTGAGCAACACCGCACTCACTCCTTAGAAATGCGCAAAGCTCTTTGCTTGAAAGATCGTTCTTTGCAGCCTCCACAAAGAGACAAACAAAACCAGAATACAGCTTTTTGATGAGATCCACATTCATTTCTTCCAAAACAGGGTCGACAAGAGCAGTGTCCTCCCTCTCGGCGCCAAGTAACACAGACAAAGCCGCACGAGCTAGAGCTTCCAGTTCAACATCGCCGATGTCCTTGCTCGCTGCAAGAAATTCCAATGCCTCTTCCCCTATCTCTATAGTTGTTGCCATCGCTTCCCACTATCAGAACCTGTTGCTTGTCTTACAGTTCTCTTCAGCAACATTTCTCAGCAAAGATCCAAAACTTCCTGTCTCATCATCCATCAGCTCTCCAAATCGTGACGAGCCACGGTGCTTGCAGGAAGCACTTCTTCTTCTTCTTCAGGGATGACGATAATCCAGAGGTTTCAAAACAGAAACATGATCAAGGGCAAAAGGAAACGGTCGGAGATGCGAAAGACTCCTCGAGGATCGATGAAAGTATGTCTCTCGAGCAACATCTGTTGCTGCTGCGCACGTCTTGCACCAAGAATGAATTGGAAGAAGAAGCGTTAGGGTTTCTATTCTCCAAACCCTAAGCCTCCGAAACACCTCTATCTGAAGGTGCGAAATTTGTGAAGTGAGTTTTTTGGAATTCAGAGTGTTTGCAAAAGGGGGAAAGAGGGATGTATTGTGGTTGATGATGATGATGGCGGAAGCGAGTTTGTCGCCTCCCGAGCAAACAAGTATTTGCCAACGCTGCAAGATGAGCTTCAGCAAAGTTTCCAACACCTCATCTTCATGCCGCTTCCATCCTGCATTCTTTGTCTCTCGTCGCCATGACGACCAGAAAAGGTAATGAGTTCTCTGCTCCAAAGCTCCCGCCCTGCCATTAGAGAAGCATGAAATTGTCAATTGGAGAGAGCTGGAAATCAGATGCCATTTGTAAGTAAAACTCATTTTATGTAGAATTTTTCTCTGAACTGATGTATCATCTCTCGAGCCCTGCCTTAATCATGTTGTCATTCTACACATATTCTTCATGGTGCAGTCTCTCTTTGTGAAGCTTGGAAAGTTGCATCAAAATTCAGTGAAGCCTAGGGTTTTATAAATGCAGCAAGAAGAAATTCTTCTTTCCTCACAGAAGTTTCCAAAGCTCCTTCTAATCTCGTTTTTTTTTGTATTCCTGTTTCTTCTTTCCTTGGTCTTCTCCTTCTCTGCTTTAAGGTTTTTGTTGAGCTAGCCTGTATCATGGCTGTCTTCTCTTTACTGCTGGTATTGTGACATAAACTCAGTACTCCTGGTTGATGTATGACATTGATGCCCACGCACTGCCAGCCAGCTGATGACTTCGCAGATGTCTTGGTAGCTGTGGAAGGTCTCTGCACATGCACATTTCTGCCACTTTTGTTCAAACTGCCCCTCAGTTTTGTTTGTGTTTTCTCTGTGCTTTAGGGTTGGGTTTCCGTTTTTCCTGATGTGTTGTCTGATCAGAAATCACCTTTTATGTTGTGCAATATGTGATCTGAAATCTTTACAACCTTTTAGGTCATTTGATCTGAAATCTCTAGTCACCTGTTTCTTCAGATTATCTCTCAATTCTATTTGGGTTGACTTAAATTGTTAGAATGGAGAAGTTCTGAGTACTTATGAAGATATGTTCATGGTGCAAGGCTGGATGTCAGGGTTTGAGGATTTAGAGACTTATGGGTTGTGAGGTCTTGTCCATTAAAGAATGGTGAGATGCATGTGACGTGCTTACACAGATTTGAGATCTAGTGTCTTCTCACCTGCTCATGAGTTCTCTTCTCTTAGTGCAGCAACATCAGTCACAGAAGTCTGTTTGATTCTTCTAGGTTGTATGATTTAGTTTTGTAACTTCACAGTTTTGTAACTCAATGCAAGAAGGTCCATAGGAGACAAGGAAGAAGCCTCCTCATGTTCTGATGTAAAACCTCACAAATTGTGGGTGTGGCTATGTATGTTTGTTGAAGGTACTATGAATTGGGTCCAAATGATCCTCCTTATGCTGCCAAATTCTATGATTGTTGTGGAGCTGAAGACCCTAAAGCTCAAGGTTGTCGAACTTCTTACCATGTTTCTTATGATGATACATGACAATGTTTGTATGACCAACCATAAAATGGAACCCTGTGGTATTATGAGACAGCCTTGGTTAACTTGATCTCTGCTGTATAACCAGATAGGTATGGTATATGTCAATTGTTGAGTGCACTGTCTATATCTCAGTTTTATTCAAAGTTACAGTTGTAATCTGTTCATCATGATTTAGTCCTACATCTTCCAAACTGCTTGCAGAAATGCAGCAGAAACTGAAGACACACAAGTTTTCATATAATATGCCTAAAACTTTGAGCAAGTATTTTACATTTATTGATACTGCATTAGAAGCTCATGAAGTTGTGGTAGTAATGGCAGCTAGTAACTGCCATTTATGATGGAGGTGATGGTCTGATACTTTGTGAGTTATACTAAAAAGGTTTTGTCTTTCCTCAAGAAAGAGTGTGTTTATAATATGCAAAGAGAGGTGTTTGTTTTTCTGTTTAGCTCATTCTTATGACTGCTCTTGTATGGAATTATCCAACTTTTGCACAGCAAATTAATTTTCAACAGTTCTGTACATGGGCATTGCAAACAGTTGTTTTATCAAACCACCAAGCACCTTATGTATGACATTGGTTCAAGAACTCTAATAGTTTTTACTTCTCCCAAGCAGTTGGCAAGTATGAATGCAAAGTATAATTAGACTACTCCACACTCTACCAAAATTTGTGTCGTACCTTGCTCCATCTCTATCCTCAGAGAGAGAATCAATTGGCTCAGTTGTTTCTGTGAAACTAGTTCCACTTTCTCCAATTCCAGCATTCCTCTACCACAAAAGGCCTTCCCATCATCTAGACAGTCCATCCTATACCCTCCATCCAACCTCCTGGATCTCAAATGACACACACCTTCAAAAGGACTTAACCATATCACATTCAGACTAAAAGTGAAACTTTAAACTGGAATTGTCTATTCTAAATGACAGGCAAACAAATACAAGAACAGCAGGTGTGGCATGAAAATGCTGGAAACTACCAAATGGACATACACAGCTCGGTAAAATCCTAGGTCTAAAAAACTATCACTTTCTTCAGGGGTTCTCACCAGTTTTGTTGTCTTCATTTGATTCAACAACACAGGACTTGATACAGGTGTGCTACTCATGAACCCAAAATTGTACCTACTTTACTGAAGGCACCAATATGTTGCCTTCTTCAATGGAGTGTATCTCAGAATCATCGGGAAGTTCACCTCCAGACATTGCTACAACCTGGCCTCAAACCCAACAGAGAAAGCAACAAGTTACAAATTAGATGGGCAAACTCAATAGCCACTGGTGAACATATTCATATTCCACAGAAAGTCCATGCTTTTCTAACTTTGTTTGCTCTAATGATGACTTACCCATTGGCATAAGATAGCATCTAATTTCCATTGTGAAATCATGGATGGATGCCTGAGCTAAAAAAATGCTTTGTGTTGCCAGAATTGGAAATTCCAGGTGTGCACATTCTGACATTTACAGGGAAAGTGACATCAATGGATTCAGATGATATGTGAAGGCTTCATAACAAAGATCACACCTAGACTACCAAACATTGATGGAGAAGCAGTACACTGTATCCAAGTAGAATCATCTGAATCTCATTCACTAAGAATCTGACAGTAATGAACTCAGAGGTATTCATTTGTCAAATTAAAGATGAGTTTTCACCCTAGATTGTGTTTCTGATTGGTCTACTGACTAACTAGGTCGTCAAATTCTTGAGTTAAATTTTTTTATAAAAAAATTAAGCCCTTGTCACTCTCCTGTTATGAGGTGGGTTCTATATTGTTGCACAGCACTGATAATTTTGGTTAGTCAATTAAGATGCAGAAACTTACTGTGACAGGACTGGGGGCTGCAGGAGCATTGCTGGGGTCCACTTTGACATCCTCTTGCTGTTCAACTGAGCTGAGGATCTGTTTTTTAATTTCTTCAAGTTGGTGTACCTTTTCCTGCCCCCATTCCCAAAATGAGATGCAAATCACAACGCAGGACAAAAAGTTTGAAACTGCAAGTCTCACTATCAATGATCTTGGAGTTTACATAAATAAATAAATACTACTGGTCTTCACAGTATTTTGGATAGATCACAGTTTGAGGTCAGATCTTTACCTTGTACATATCAATATCAGCTTTTGCTTGTGAAATTGCTTCCACAATCCCATCAAAGTCTTGTATCTGAAACTGGAATGATGAACTTCTAGAATTTGGACTGACATGAGCACGAATTCCACCTAAGCTTTGCAACTTATCCAAGCAATGTGCCCCATGTTGCCGTAAGCGATTTTCATAAGCAACCATTACTGACTCAGGCTTGAAGATGCACAAATACACAGGGAAGCCCATCCGCACCCAAAAATGGAAGAAAACAAGAGTACAGAAGCAAAATGTTAAGAAGCAACGCCCATATACATTGTCTTGTTCATCAGACCAGTAAATGGATGCTGACAACAGATAAAGAACAAAAGCTGATGAAGCATACTCGCTAGTGTGGCGGTACTCTCTGTTTAGCACCACATCTCTTTGCCCTCGCAAACGATATGCTGTGAAGAGGATGATACCAAAGTAGAGTGGTGCTAGGAACAGAAATGTGGCAAGCTTCCATTTCTTATTCGCCAGTGAGCATTTAAAGATATCATCTTCCCTGCAAATCAAAGAGACATGTGAGATATTTGTGTTTGTGCATATTGTTTATATACAAGGCAGTTCAATACTTGGAGAAATCACAGGGTTAACAAAGAGAATACAGGAGAAATCCCATCCTGGATCATAAGAATAACATTACATTATTACCATGACCAACATGTCCTGAGAGTAACATGCATGAGAAGAACAGCCAGTACAGAAAGGGTACAAACAACATTGAATACAACATGACAAACATTGCACATCCATTCAGAAGAAAGAGAGAGATCGAGACTTACTCTATGTACTTACTGGCGTCGTAAACAGTGGCAAACAGAGAGAAGATGATTGAAGGAGTCAACAAGAGTGGGATGTAAAACAACCAAATTTGCAGTGCCTCCATCTGCTTCTCCTGGGCGCTAAGGAGATAAAGGTGGTGTAATCTGAGTGCCAATAATGAGAGCCAGAAACAGAATCCAAGGGTAAACTGAAGCCAAAAAGACCATAATGGACAGATGCTGAAAAAGCTCCCCTTCTGTCTTTTGAAATGCTGGTTCACTACAAAAGCTGAAATTAACCATATAAGACCAGCAGTCGAGCTTGCTAGAACAAGATCAACCCCTTGAGCCCGAAAGTATTTCCTCTTTCTGTGCCAAAAGATGACAAGATTTCCACACACAAATGGAATGGCCGCCAAAAGAGCAATGCCTAGAAGAGTCCAGTCTTGGAACCTTCCAGGCCTTTCACAGTTTCTCCAGTATGCATCTTTTGTAAAAGGAGGTGGAGCAGTGGCGGTAATCATTGGATACACATCTACGCTCATTGGATAATGTCACAAGGCAGCTCTATGGATTAGGCTCCTCTTCTGCTTTTGTTCCTGGAAAGCCCACTCAGTCTCCTCCTCCTCCTCCTCCTGAAAGTTCACACCAATAGTGCTACTTCTGATGTTGAAATATAATATAACTGCCAAGGTCTCTTTCTCTCAGAAACCAAGAGAAACTGCTCTCAGTCCAGAAAAAGTTTTATTCAAGATGAGCCTAACATGGACAAGATGCACACACAAACTTCTCATTTTGGTCCAATCCTCTTCACAGATACAATCTCCATGCTGTCGGCAGCAAAACTAGGAGCTATTAGACATCTGCAATGCCAGCCTCTGTTCCACCTTCTCACTTGCATGCCACCACACTGAATGCTAACCCTAATTTGAGGATGTGCATCTTGTTCCTGGTATCCAACCCTGCTTCTCTCCCTTCAAAACTTTTGCCACTGTCGCTATAAATCTTCTCTCAATCTTCCAGTTCCTGATACCAATTGTATTGAACAGTGAAAAACCTATCCTCAAACTTTGGAAAAGCTCTACTTAAGCTCTACTCAGTTACTTCTCAAATTGCTGGAATGTTTTCTTCCAGAGATGACATAGTTGGTGGAAATAATGGAAGCAGTTCATCTCTGGCCATATATGGTAGACTTTCTAATCTCAAGCTCTAACCCCAATCATAAAGAAAAACCCTCCAAGTATACCTAGCAGTGCAGCAATTCTTGCAACTGACTCTTCAGATTAGGGAGGTTGAAGTTGGGCTTCAACTGAAGGTTAGTTAGTTCATCAACTGAAATGGTTGTGACATCATTAAGGGATCTTCTTCTGCACCTGAAACCAACAGCTTGCATTTCCCCTGTTTGCAGAGACCAAAAGATGATCCGATTCCTCCAAGTAGGCTATTATGCTAGTGCAGTGACAAGGTTTGAAGTTTGAACACAAGAGATCAAATTTACACATACAAGGTATGCATATACCATAAACTATGAATGGATTTGCAATGGCAAACACTCGCCTCTTCACTGTGAATCATGCCTGCTTGCACTTGCTCATGCTGCTATTGTGCAGCCTCCGGGTTCCTAATTTCCAAGTGCAGCGCCTCCCTCAAAAGCTAGTTAACCTGTTGAAAACAAGAACCTGTCGAAATTGTGGAAACAGAGAGAGAGAGAGAGTTCATAGAACTGCTGAATGTTCAAAAGTGGTCCTGAAAACTAGCATTCACACAGTAATCAAAACCTTGCAGTCACGACACTCAACAAACCTGCAATATTCTCCAGAGACAAAGACCTCATCAGAAGCTTTTGAGAAAACGGCTTCTTCTTGACCAAAAAGCTCGAGAACCAACAAGAACCTGAATAGCGATCTAGAACATGAGAGAAGTACATCATCAGAGCCGAATCTGGTCAGAGAATTCTTACCGGCCGCAGTCGAAGTTGAATCCTATCCTTGAACCAGATCACGTCCGAATTGATCGAAACGGCCGCGCTTCCAAGACTTTGAAAAACTGTTGCTACATACATGGTACCGGTGGAGATGATTTTTCTAAACTCCAAAACAGCAATCCTAGATGTACTTGATCAGCTGCTGCTTCTCCCGTTCTGTAGCACAGTCTCTAGGTTTTTAGAGCTCTAGGCTCCTAGTCTGTACCTCTGTTTAGAGCTTTTACTTCGCGCTCATTGCTGCAGCTTAGCAATTTCCGTCACAAAACCGCACTGGTGATCTCAGCAAGATTGATTTTCTCAAGAATTTCGCGTTCTACTAAAAGAAAATTTACCTGGACAGATCCTCAGTTCTCTTTTGACTTATTACGTTTGATGACTTCTCGCTCCAAATTTTCAGCCAAAAAAATCACCAGCACGGCGGGTTCGAGTGCGCCGCACAGAGCGCACGAGAGAGCGAGCGCGCGACAGGAAGAAGCGTCGGCAGCGTCAACAGGAAAGAGGCAACGAAGACCGAAGGAAAGAGTATGAAGTCGGAGGACCAACAGTTATCATCCATTGAAGAAACGAAGAAAGACGCGTTCTCTGTCCAAATCGAACAAACGCGAACCTTCGGTCATCGTCGTCGTCGTTTCTCGCTCCGCATCGTCCTGTGTCGTCGTCGTCCATGGCAGCAACGAATGAAACTCGCTTCCTTTGTGGTACCTAATATAAGGCCAAACATGGGCCTATGAATGAGGGATAGGTTTGTCACAAACAATTAAATATGTAACTTGAAGGGGAATTTCTTTTCTCTCAGAACTAAATGTACAAATAGGTGAAAATTTTCTCCTATTGTAGACCTTTTAAAATCGTATATAAAGGTGCATTCACACTTGGTGTTAAGGACCCCAGTATTAAGTTCCCTAACACCAAGCTAATCATTTAAGACCTAAACCTATTTACCATGAAGTTTTTTTTTGTTAACATTCACTTAATATTAAACAATCACCCATTTAACGTTGTGTGCCACCTAAAATGCCACCTAGATTTTCACTTAACATTGACTTAACATTAGGTGTGAATGCACCTTCAGTGTTATAATTATGGATCTAGGTTGTTGTTTGAATGGCTTTTATGTGCTAGGGCACTATTACAACCTTTTTCGTAGGCCGGACATGTAGCAACGTGGTGGCTCGACCTTTTTTTTTAAACCGTCAATGTAAATTTTAATGAATCAATTATTGAGATACAATCATGCAATTTGAATCATCCACCAAAAAAACTAATTATCAAGTGGAACAAGGCCTCACAAAACTTGTTAACTTACCACCTAACAAAAAGGTTGCTCACACTATGAGCTCCTTCCATAGTAAGTCAAGTAACCATCTAAGAACATTGATTCATATATAGTGTGATTTTGAAGCTACAATTGCTAAAGTCCTTGACCAAAGCCAGCGACAAATGGCCATGAACTTCCATCTTCCACATCAATTCCCTTAATACCCCCATTGAACACATCTTTTGAAGCCTCTTAACCCAAAAGGAAGGTCTTAGGTGAGCGTGAGGTGCGTTTGAAAGTCAACAAGTGCACTATGGAACTTGGACTTTCATCTCAAGCTTTTCAACTTGTTAAGACTAGACCACAATTAGACTTTGCACATTAAACCTAGAAATGTTCATTTTTTTCATTTTCAATTTTCACATTATTAACTTCAACAAACTGGAATTGGAAAGTAAAATAAGAAAAAGATTAGGAGATTGATGAAGTTTGAGAATTGTCCAAATTTTCGCACTCAAATGTATCACGTGTGTCTTAGTATGTTGTGTAGTTTACAAATGCTCTTGAATCACAATGTTCATCCATTTCACTAAAATGATATTTAACATATCAATATGATGGTTTACCTTATAAAATTTTTGGGTGTAACGGGATTTGATGTCAATGGGAAACAAATTGTCATTTAAAACTTTTTCATTGTATGAAACCTTAATAAAGAACATATTGTTCTAGCAAGATGTGGGAGCATTATAATGTTACCTTTGCGAAAAAAAACGTTATTCCTTCACAAATTCATCAAAATTAAAGTGTAATAGGAAATGGTCAAACAAAAGGAGAATTTTCCATTTTCCTTCCTTGGTCAAGAGCAAAATCTTGTGATGAACTACTCACTTTCCCCATGACAAAATCAAAAGGGAATTTTTTTTTAAACACTCTGAAATAGGGAAAGTCTATGCAATGAACGACACTTTTCCCATGAAAAAATCAAAAGCAATAACTCAAACATTCTAAAATAGGGAAAGTTTCCTTTATTAAATAAGATTTGAAATATCTACCCATGCAAGATTGAAGACATTTCCTATGTAGCATTGGCAATACCTCCTATGAAAATTCAAGTAATACTATAAATTGTTCACTATCAATATTATAATACTTATGGGAACTTCCTATCAATTGGCACAATATTATAATCAAATTATCTATCAATATTGTCCTATTATTATTATTTTCCATTGAATATTGGTAAAAAAAGTCTTGCAAAGTCGTATTTTCAACATTGTTGATGACCATTCGTAAACAACATCATAATCCAAATGATTTGTTATTTTTTTATTCACATCAACCCAAACATCAAAGCACAAATTAAAAAAGGTTCACATTTACTAGAAAAAAAAGTTCACATGTATGATTGCCAAAAAAAATATTTGCATGTTAAATGACCCATTCAAGATGGGTATGTGGGTTGAAAATAAAATTAACAAAGGATGAAAGACTTTTGAGGAAAAGACAAACAATATGTGGTTGGGTGCTTACCAAGGATTCAATCAATCTTACTTTGAGGATTCACTAAGGGCATATATGGTAGCAAGAAGCCCACATGTAGAGCTCCATTCTAAATTATCCAGATCAAGCTCTAGGCTTGTTAAAAAAGTCTTCACCAAGTTCCAATAGAAGAAGGTGGATTTCCCAAAGTTTGGAGGGGAAAAAATGTTAGTTAAAATCTTTGGTCAAACAACATGCTCTTGTATGAGAAAGGAATTACTACCATACATACATCTTATTTAGAACTTCAAATCCGTTAGTGATCTACGAAGGTTCATATGCACACTAGTTAGAGCTCATCAAGTTCATGACAATTTTCCCAAACCTAATGAAGTTAATCACTCCCAATTGTTTGAAAAATCCTCCAAGGCACTGATTCAGGTTGTTGCAATTGTACAAGTCTTGTGACTAATCACAAGTACATCTAGACATTATCAAGGATGATCAATTGGTGTTGCAAGTCAATTAACCATTACACCCAATGATCATTACAATGTCAAGCCCCCAACTAGCCAAGCTTTTTGAGGAACCCCTTTCCATTTCTTTGGTGAACCATGCAAGAAGTTGGTCATGGAATTATGTGGTGGTGGTTTGCACGATGATAAATCAATGAAGAATTGTTGATGTTAATTGTGGGAGTTCGACATTATGCAGTTATTCCAAACTTGCAGCCCATAAGTCTTCATGGCATGACTAATACTCAGCTTGTGGCCATGATTACCATGAATTTCTTGAATTGACTATTAAAGATCATGGAACTCATGTTTGGTTGTAGAAAACTATAATGACATTTCAGTTCATGTGATGACTCCTAGTTCCATGCAAAGGACGACTATAGCTATGATACCCTCTTTGATTGCATCGTTCTTTTTTATTGTATCAATGTTGACAAGGTCTCTAATGCAAAGTGATCCAAAGCAACTCTTGCCAATCTTTAAGCAAGTCTTCATAACAACAATTTGTACTGTTTTTAATTGCATTATGAAGGAGAGATCTATGCATATTGATGATGTAGGTCTATACATTGGTGATGTCCTGCACCTTCTGAATCTTGGACACATGAATCATGTCACATGGTAAGAGGAGCATTGAATTTACAAAACATGGATCATGAATTCTCATGCACAATTGTTGCATTTCATGAACTCTTAACATGGTTGCAATTTGTGAAACCCCATCAAATATCAATATAAAACCCATCACCCATGTGATCCAAATGTTCACAATAAATGTTCATTACTTGAACAACATGGTGGTCCTTATGGTTAGCATGTGCACAAGTGGAGCAGATGCCATTGCTTGTGCAATTAAAGCAAAAGAAATTACATTCACTTCTGTTGAACATCCCATGGAATGGGAAATTTAAGAAGAATTTAATGTTCTGCATTGGTTTCAACTATGTCAACCCCAACTGTTTTAAATTTGCCTCAACTTCCAACAATTTTTGTTTTGCATCGTCTTCCATCGGCACCTTCATCCTAGCTCCCTAAAACCATTAGTACCCATCTTTCAAGGTGTTTCCACATTATTAGGACCCACTTCAGTTGTAACAACTACTTAATTTTACACTTTTTAAAGTGCTAAATCAAATCAATATTTAAAATGTTTGGTAAGCATATACAACAAGGTGAAAGTGCATTAAGGTGTTACACTTTGGATGTCTGGGAGTCCATTTCATAGTTTTTAAATTTTCAATAGTAGTTTATTCCAATTGATATGTGCAAATGATGAAATGGCATTCATGTCAAAAATGAACTCATACATCAAAACATTGTGTTAAAATTTCATGGTCAAATTTTTGGTATTCAATTTGTTATGGACTTTTAAAGTTGTACAAAAACACTTGTCTGGTCAAGGATAAATTAAATGGATTCTGACGTGCTCCCAACCTCCTCAATGGATTCAAATGTGAATCTAAGATGAAAATAACGAAAGAGTACAAAGTTGGGGCATGCTCCCTGGCTCTTAGCACTTCAGGGGTAAAGGGGCGTGCTGGAGCTCCGGGATGGGACTAGGAAGATTGACAAGCACTCCAATCACTTACTCGAACTTGCACAAACCAAGCAACAAGTTGGTTAATGCTTAGTTTGAGCACTTTTGGTGCTAGGACGAACCATGGGCAAACTTGGACTCACAAGACTCACCACGGCTCGGACTTGAGGGAAATCACCACCTTCCCCCTTATAGTATACTTTGTGCCTCTCCACGAGGCCCACATCCAAATGGCTTTTTGTCTCAGGATTCCCAAATGGGAGTCCCAAAATTCCCAAAGTTGGGATTTTTGTAATTTTGGGGCCCCATAATTTTGTGTGCAGACCTCTGATTGAAATAAGATCTAAAGAAAAGTTATAGCCCTCGTTGAGATCTTTTTAAAGGTATGTCACACGCCACTTGCACGTAAGGAAATCAGGGCAATTCTTGACTTTTAATGGTTGGGAGTCAAATTGCCAATTTGACTCCTGGCTTTTCTTTTGGCCATAACTTGTGTTTTAGATGTTCAAATGGGTGATGCGAGCCCATTTAAAACATCTATGTTTCAATTGCTTTCCAATGATATAAAAAATCCTCAATTTAATGGGTTTTGACCCCTGCAATTGTTCCCTAAAAATTCGGGAGTCTATTAGGACTCCAACTCCCCAAGTGGGAGTTACCTTCGGAGTGTGAGGGTTCATTCTCTCACACTCTCCTACACTCCTGGGAGTAAGATGTGTCTCCCAGGCCTCCCTCTTATCCCGCACTCTTACAAGCCCTTGCCTTGGTCGTGAGCCCAAGGCTAGGGTTGCGACAGACTCAATACACCTTGATATAATGTCCTTTATGAATAAATGACTCAATGGTAATATAATATTGTGGCAAATTGATATTAAATAAAACAATTTGAAAAGATTTTGATTAAATTTTGATATGTATATCAAGTATGAAGCTTTTGAAAAAAAGTCCTTCATTTGTTGAAAATAATGATTTAGATGTTCATATTTCAAGTATAAGATTATCATAAAATAAGTTAAAGATGTTTAAATCCTTATGGAAAAATATGTTATAACACTTTGCCACATGGCCCATTTGATTCAAAGTATCTTGTTTTTGTATGTTTTTGTCATACTTTCCTAGTGTATTTTATTTCATAATGGACTAAAAATGAACTATCATGATGTGCCATTTTTGTTCCACCCTAGTGTACTTTCACCCAACAATGTTTCTAATACATTACATGGAAACACTTGAAAAAGTTTGAAACAAATCTAATGAACATTGAATATTCAAAAATATTTTTTAAACAATGTAACAAGTGTTTTTAGCATTTGAAAAACTCATAGAAGACTCTTTAATGGACTTCAAATGACATATTTTTGGGACATTATTCAAATCAATCTTTATTATGATATGTATAATGCAACATCTTTATGAGTCAAAATTTTTTTAAAAAGATTTTGTTAAACGTACAAATGGAATATCCTTAATCCATATTTTGGGAATATTTTGGAATAAGTAGTCATTAAGCAAAACACCAAGGAGGTGGGAATGGGTCCTAATAATGTGACTACACCCTTCACAATTCACCAATCGCACTTACACAATATGTTCCTAAGTTTAAATCACATTTAATTCTTGAGTAAACACAATCATCCATATATTCATCTTGCTGGAAAATCTTATCCTACCCTTAAAGACATTTTAAATCAATGGCCTATGCATGAACGTTACAAGATCCTAATTTCATTAAAATATGGTGCAAAGCTCCCTTAACATTCCTTATGGATTTTTGGACATCCCAAAACCACACTAACAATATAGTGAATTTTTTGAACCCATCTACGACAAAAATTAGAATCATTGATTGGGTTTGCTACATAGCTATAATAATTCAAAACACATGCCTCTTGCCATTTGCTCAACTTTTGTATTACAATACTTGGCTTTACCACACAACTACCCAACAAAAGATAATGCCTCTAAAGGGGAATTTGCCAAAATCCCTAACTTTCTCAACTATTAGTTGCTGCACCAATTCAAAGTTGTTTTACTTCTAGATCAACATTGGCCAAAACTCCACAACCTGTGGCTTTCAACCTAGAAACCTCCATAAAAATTTCATCAATGTTTTGGCCTTACCCAAATATTAAATCATTTAGTACAAGACGGGATAACAATTAAACTAGCAATTCACACTCAAGATTCGATGTCCATTAATTAAACCCATAGAAACCCACATCAATGCAATTAGGTTGCAAGAAAACTACATTAATCTCAATCTATGTCCATGAATTTTGAAGTGAGTGATACTTTCAATAATTGATTTTAAATTTAATTAGATTTTAAAGCTAAACATCCTTGCGAATCATTGATGGTCACTCCAAAGTCCTTGAACTTGTAATCAACTATACCTACAACATAGAAAATTGAAAGTCAAATCAAACATCCAAAACACCATGGCCCCACATGACCCAACATAAATCCCAATTGCAATGTGGGTAGTCCCTTTGACTATGATTCTAGGAGATTTTCAAAATTCATTGAACCTAGGTTCATTTTTTATAAGAGTGCAAGAGCATGAAACAAATTGTGTCATATACTCATTGTTCCTAATGACATTGATCAATCGTTTTCATGGAGTAAGTCAGCTTATACAAGTTCCAACTCCATAACCTTTGTTAAATCTTTGACAACCTATCAACATACATGAACAATAATGATCGACCAATTTGTAAAATAAACATTAGCAACAATTTCAAATGTACAAGTGTACTAGGTATTGTTATTAGTCACCTTGCCAATGTTGTTCACCCTTTGCCTTGTTATTGTTAATGTACATTACTTGTGAAGACTTGCAATATCAGATGAAAGAAACATGCAAGGGGGAAGAATATGTGAACTTTAGACGTGTTTGTCCACATCTTTTCCAAACCACTTTGATCCTTAGATCAACTTGTGTTGGCTAGTGTGCAAAACAATAAATCAATTAGGATGATGCTAGTCATTTAACAACTTTAAAATTCTTCCACCCATTGTCATTTTTTTTCAGTTGTAACAAATATAATAATAATTGTGAAAATAAGTTTTTTTTATGCATTCCAAAGATGCCACCATGGCTTTACAAATGTCATTAAAAAAAATAAGACCTTCACTTTTGTCATGAATGGTTGTGACTTCTTGCAAAATTTACCACCTACCCAACTTTGAATCATGTGAACAAGTACATAATTTCATAACTTCATAACTTCAATTTCTATTCAAAATTTTAAGCAAAAAAATAACAAAAAAGGTTGGATCCTAAGCAAAAAACTAAAATGTTAAAAAGATCAATAGTAAGTAACCTGGGTTTCAATTCTAATCATATTGAACATACTGATGGCATCCACATCATTACTTCAACACACTTGCAAAACATATTTTCTTGAGATACTTATTAGTTAAAGGATCTTGCCTAGTGAAAATTGAAGGGAAAAAAGTTGATGTGTGACAAATATAGGTTCAAATCAAGTTACATTAACCTACACCCACTACAATGCAAGAAATTATTGCATTATAGGCTAGCTATGTACATGTCATACCATGATACAATTGCATTTTCCTTGGATAACAACAATTTGATTTTGAGTCTTCACAACTAATTTTTTCTTGCACATTAAAAGGTATTATCCCCACAACCCACACAAAATGATCCAAGCATGTTGCGATAATGTATAATCATAATTTAATAGATACGAAATTATCAACTTGGATTTTGACAACATAGTGTGAGCTCATGAACAAATGATTAGTAGATGAAATGCAAATGATCATCCAAGAATTTTGTGTGGCCAAACTAGACTTATAATTTGAAAAGGCCAAAAAAATGCACAATTGCCACTAACCTATGCCACCATTAGTTTGAACCTTAGTTTGAACTATTCCAAAGTTATATTATTTGTTATTCAAAAGTGAACCTCAAAATGTACAAATCAAACTTTGAATTCCAATTTTGTCTTTGAAAATCCCTTATAGTTTAGAATAATGTTTGGACTTGTGATAAATCATGCTGGCAACTTTGGATGCCTTTTCATTGTTCTATACATAAACCCAAGACATTATGTTACTAATGATAACTTCATAACCACCCACTAATCTTTATAATTTGTCATCAACTCTAACCAAAGAAATTTAATTATTTAAAACTAAAACAATATGCAATAAAGCCTTAAGCTTAATCAAATAGCAAATTGAAAAGTTGCACAGATTAATTGAGATGTACTTCTAAATCTCTAGTTAGTTCAAAGGAGATTTTTTTGTTGCTTTGAACCTTGAGCTTGTTGTAATGACTATTATAATTTATGACTGCAATTAATAAGTATGTATTGTTTTTAAGCTAGCCAAATAGTTAGCAATACTTAATTAGTATGAAGATCATGCGTGCACTTTCAATTTTTGATTTTCTTTTACATTATTGGCACATGCTATTATATTACACATAGTTCTAAAACTTACCAATTGCATGGAGTCAAAAAACCTTTGATTTCCTTGTTATTTTGTTCATATAATAAAAAAACACCAACATCTTATTGTTGTGGTCTAACTACAATTTCATTTTTAATGAATTGATGGTCTTATCGTAGTTGTAGAAATAAGTACCTCTATCATCACAAGTGGTGGAAAAAATGTGAATTGGTGCTTGTACTTCCCCACTTTTAATTACCAAGTTTAGGTCCTTGGGAATTATATATGGGTTGGAAGGTCTCCTTTACATGCTCTATGATTTTCTTTTGTACTTGCCACCATTCAAGAAGTTCAAGCATTGAAGTCTACTATCTATTAATTATCAACTTGCTAGCCTACATGAACATCTATTTCATCCAAGTATGTTAATATCAAAAAAATTATGTGTCTTATAGAGCAAGGTGTGTCGCTATGCATTGCAAAACTTGGCGTACATTTTCCACAACAACAAACAACAATTATCAAACGTTTATATTAGCATGTCATAAATAGCTTTCACACCGGTTTCCAACCCCTCAAAAGACCTAGATACAATAACATGGTCAACATCATGTTGATGTGGTCTAACTACCATTAGAATTTACCCTTCTTTAGGGATGGTTTTGAAACTTTTTGAAATGGCTCAACAACTTTTGTGCCAGTTTCATCAAACTATTTCTCATGGACTCAAGATCAAGTTCCTTGAGAATTATGGGTTGGAAAGTCTCCTTTTAGGCTTTATGACTTTCTTTTTTACATGTGGCCATAGTCAAGAAGTTCAAATAGTGAAGTCTACTATTTACTAATTATCAATTTGATATTCTATGAGCATCTATCTCATCAAAATTGTATGTTTATAGAAAAACATTTATTTGTTTTATAGAGCAAGGTGTGTTGTTATGCATTGTAGAACTTGGCCTACATTCATGTCCACATCAAGAGATGAAAATTATCAAACATTTTATAAGCATGTTATACACACCAACTTCCAACCCCTTGAAAGACCTAGACACAATAACATGGTCATAATCATGTTGTTGTGGTCTAACTAACATTGGAACTTACTTTCTTTGGCCTGGTGGTTTTGAACCTTTTTGAAATGGTTCAAGAACTTCCACTAGTGAATTTTTGGTCATGGATTCAAGATCAAATTCATTGGAAACTATGGGTTGGAAGGTTTCCTTTATAGGCAATATGATTTTCTTTTGTACTTGTCACCATTCAAAAAGTTCAAACATAGAAGCCCATTGTCTATCGATTGTCAACTTAATAGTCTCATTAATTGTATGTTAAAATTTTAAAAATTATGTGTTTTATAGAACAAGGTGTGTTGCTATACATTGCAATACTCGACCTACATTTTCCACAATAAGAGATGTGAACAACTATCATGCATTTATACCTCCATAATAAATAACTTTCACACCAACTTCTAACCTTTCAAAAGACCTAGATACAATAACATGGTCAAGATCATGTTGTTATGGTTTAACTACCATTGGTTTACTTTCTTGGGGGTGGTTTAATTTTTTTTTGAAATGGTTTAGCAACTCCCATTAGTGTCATTGAATTGTCATTTATGGCCTCCTTGAGATCAAGTTCCTTAAAAATTTCCTCTACGACCATATCATCACATCCACAATTTGGGAACATCAAACCCAAATGTTTTTGGGCCTCCTGCACATGTCATGAATAATGTCAATGTCAATGTAACCACTTAGGCCAAATCTTCATATACAAATTTAAGGATGAACAAATAACAAGTTAATTGATGTATTGGCATATTCAAAATCTTTGGTGACCATTTATGAAGGCATTCTAAGGAGGTTTTCATGTTAACATATATACAACACCATCAGTTTGATGGGTGTAATATTCGAAGTAAGAAATTAGACTCTTCTAAAGCTTCAAGCTTCACAACTTTTGTGTCAACATCATTATCAACTTTAGTAGCAAATGGTTTTTTACCTTTCATGCCATCTGGGTGAAAACATGGTCAAGGGAGCCAGGGGTGCCAAGGTAAAAGTCTTTTTCCAAGGAGTGCAAATGACACATGTCATTTTTGTGTTGGTTTATAATTTATAATTTTGTATTTTGGATACCCAGTTTAACACTACATGTTAGATATAAATACATTTTGACTACAAATTGATTTTATACCATATATATTATGCATTCATGCCTTCTATCACATAAATATTATCTCATAAATATGCACAATTTTTGTTGAGGCCACATTTTCAAAATCCATAAAGGTCAAAAACACGTTTGAACCAAGTGTGTTCAAATCAATTATACAAATAATATTTCATTAGTTCAAGTCCTTTTGCCTTTCTAATCATCAATGTTAAAATCATCTCCAATTTTCAAGAGGAATGGTGCACATTTGGTAGAAAAAAAACTTAAGAAAAAAATAAAGATTGTCCATTTTCAAGGTTTGAGTGGTTTCAACATGCTAAATCATTTTTTATTTGTGTTAATTTTTGACCATATAAACTTTGCAATTAATGGAAAATATTCCAAAAACTTTTATGACAATCCAAATTATTATGTTTCAACTTTCCCAAGTGTGATCTTTCAAACATATTAAAATGTAATTTTAAGGAGTGTCCACTCATTTGGGTGGCTCCTTTGATTGTGTTTTTACCCCTTTGCATGATTAATCTCTTTGAATTTGGATGTACATAATTTGAGGGAAATTTGAAACAACATATAGTATCAAAAGTAACATGTAAAATTTCACTCGCTTTGAATCATTTTAAGATCACATATAAATGATTTGGGCTTCAATCTTAAAGGAAGTCACAAGAATTATGAATATGAAATTGAGATATGATTGTACATTTGTGTAAATGTACACCAATAATTTAATAATAATTTTTAAAAACCTTTATTTGATAATATTTTTCCATTTTAAAAAAATCAAAATGTCATTTTACTTTTGTCAAATGATTAAAAAAACATTTAGCCCAAGTAAATTTTTAATGGAGAAACATTTTTCAACTTTAAAAAATCATAATCATCAACATTATCATATCATAATCTATTAATGAACATTTTAAAATCATCTTATTCAAATTCCACGACCTTAATAAAAATTGAAAACTTTGATGGGAAAGATTATTCTTTATGGTTTTTTTTATGTATGTGTAAAATTTCATGGAAAAATTATCATTAAATGTAATACCTATTAGTCCTTTTGTTGGAATTGCAAAAATGTGATAGGACTTTTCAAATCAAAATAATACTTTGTTAGACTATTATATTATTCATATGTGCATTGATTTCATTTTATAATGTTAAATTGGGACATAAATCATCATTTATTACAAAAAATTAGTGAAAATTACTTCTCAAATTTCTACCATGATGCATGAAACTTAGATAGGTATTGAAAACTATCAAACTATGATAGTTTTTTGTGTAGACCATAACATGCATTTACCCACTTTTCATATAATTTGTCCACTAACATCTATGTGTGGATGAAAGTCCATGTATGTTGGAAAATAAACCCTACTAGCTAACCTTCATGGTCATTAATGAATCATTTTACTTTTTATACATAGAAGCAGCTTGGTGGTGCATATTAATATCAAAGAATTACTTTACTTATTCATTTTGCTTGTCATTGAACCAACTTCTAAAACATTGCATGTTCAAATTATACACCTACCCTTGAAGAGGATAATATTTCTACAAGTAGGACTTGCCATACAGTTCATTGTAATGGGTAGAAATTTCTAAACTAATTAGTTCCATAGTCCTCCTAATGACTATTAATTATTAGTGGTAGATTTACTATCCCTTACTCAAGCGGTGAAGCTAATCGGATTTAATAGCTCTGGTCAGTGAATGGTTGGGGGTAGTCCACCCAATCATCTAAGAGATTTCTAGGAAGGGATTAGGATAAAGGCCCTATTTTCTAGGGGTAAATGTGGGCCTTGTGTGGTATGTGGGGAAGGGGGACTAGGAGAAAGGTTGAGGGGATTTGGGATTCATTCAAGGCTTTTGGGAGATGTAGGATTTTCATTTGGAGAGTGGAGGAAAGGAATGGAGAAAGAAATATGTACTTTGTGTGTGATTTTAATGGAAGATGGTTGAAGGATTCAAGTTTTTTATGTTGCGTTCATGTTCTATTAAGTGTGAAAGGCAAAATTGTTTAGGTGATAAAAGTAGAATACTTCATTGAACTAGTATTTTTGCAATTTCTTATAAGACAAAGAATAAAAGGTTGACCATTAAGTAGTTTTTAGAGCCCTAAGCTACTAACTACCATAGGAGGGTAGTAGCCAGTTTGTGGTGGTGGAAATAAGGGATAATAGACCAATAGGTTACCTTTTATAGGTTGGAGGGCATTATGGTAAACAAGGGGCAATAGCTACAAAGGGACGACAACTAGTTGTAGATGATAGAATGTAGAAGGGGGAATTCAAGGGTTGTAAATGGTAGGTAGAGCCACTAGAGAACTTGTAGGCATGGGGAAGGGAGGGACAACAATGTTAAAAGGGTCAATAGACCCCCTAGGCAATATATGGGGATGTTGAAGGTATTATAAACCCAAGGACAATAATTCTCTTAGGTTCTCTATCTTTCTTACCTTGCCCTCTCTACATTTTACCCTCTATTCCTTGGATTAAAAAACTAAGATGAGTGTAGGTCTAATTTTAGACAATAGACCCTTACTTTCCCCATTTTCACTTCTATGACATCTTATTTACTACTTGAGTAGTTGTAGTAAAATAAGTTAGTGAGGGTAGTCTTTTGTTTGTGGAGTAACAAGGTGTTAGCCCTACTTCCTAGTCCTACCCCCTAGAGGACAGTAATGATTAGGGGCCATAATTTCACCCCTTAACATTCACCTTCCACTATTTAGTAAGGGGCTTCTTGAAAATTTGATTGTATGTGGGTGGAGATCCCAAGTCACGCGCATGCTCAAGCTAATGCTCTTGTCGATCAACCACAATTTGTGGTGTAGAAACAACCATTGATGAACATGCAAGTTTTGCTTGTGGATTAGCCACAACATGTGGTACACAAACAATATTGCTTGGCAAACATGTATATTTCATATCATTTCTATGATAATTTGGGGCATCCTCACAAGGGGCAAGATTAGGGATGTTCAATGCAACCTGGCATTCCATAGTGTGCACAAAACTTTGCTTATATCAACGTGAACCTTTGCCCACAAGCCTCACAAAATCTTGACATCAAGGACAAATTTTTGTCAACACTTACACAATGAAATAAACCACAAACATGTACACATTATTTTATATGTAGTAGCATTATTCTTGCATTGCTCTCCAACACTCTCTAGTAAATTACAAATGGGTCCATATACGGTTGGGGTACCAAATAAGGACAAATGGACTTAAATACTTTTTAGAACTATTTCTTACAAATAAGATTTACACGAAACAAACTTAAGTGATAAAAATTGAATAGTCCAATATAAGATAATTCATGTGTTAATGGTGATTTTTCACATTCATACATAATTGTGTATGAATATTTTAGTTTAATTCCAGAAATGCAAAAAATCCTAGAAAATCCCAAAATGAGTTTCAACAGACAACTAAACATGTTTTTTGGCAAAATTATTTTTTGCACATGTGACTTGCCTCTAAAGCCATACATTTTGAACCCATTGAAATTATTTTTTATATCTAATAATGAAAAAAATGAGTCCTTTACCTTACAACCCTTTCCTTCAAAATTTCAACACTTTGAAATTTTTGTATGATTTGGTTTTTCATCAAGTTCATTCAATGAACATGTACTTTTATAAAAGGGGGCATGTTTTTGTTGTACAAGAAGTTTGATTTCAATTGTATGACTTTATGTTTTTTTTTATTACTTTTAAAAAAAATGTACTTCAAACACTTGATTACTTTAGTTTACAAGACTCAAAATGACATTTACATAGTATCCAAATTATTTTAAAACATTTTTATTAATTTAAAAAAATCATTTTATCTATTGGCATAGAACAATCTATTACAATTATAATAACATAAAATAAACAAAAATCCAAAGTTGTCCTTTGCAGTCCTTTTTCAGTTAAACATTCCTTTTTGGTACCTTAATCGTGAATGGACCCAAATTGTATATAAAACCAAGTTAGATTTCTAGCTAATCATCCTAAATCTATGGATACTACAAAAGTACAACACGTGATGGCCACTATTACTTGTAATTCCAATCAATTTACATGTTTTCACTAAACACACATCAAGGAGAATGTTCATCAGAAAGAATATACAAGGACACATGACATTTGCATTTTAGATAATGTTATTTGCAGGATATTATAGATTCCTTGCATTGTTCTCCCAACACTTTTTCCAACACATTACAAATTGTATATAAAACCTTCAAATTTTTGGCCAATTGTCTTAAGTTTATGGATACCGCATAAGTACTACAACATTTGATAGCCACTATAACCTACAATTCTAATCAATTTTTACATGTTCATTAGAAAGAATATTAACAAGACCTAATGTTTACAATCCAAATAATATTTTTTGTAGGATATTACATACTCTTACACTCCTTTCCAACATTCTCTTCAACATAATATTACAAGTTATATATAGGACCTTTACATTTACGGCCAATAATCTTGTTCAGTTTGTAGATACCACATAAGTCCTATGACATTTGATGACCACTAATACACTCTATAATTCCAATCAATTTACATCTCTACATCAAACACACATCAAGGAAAATGTTCATGAGAAAAAATATTACCATGACTTAATATTTGTAATGTAGATAATAAAATAATTTTTATAATATATTATTGCATATTCTTTGCATCATTCTCCAACATATTACAAATTGTATAATTTCAAATTTTTGTGATCCAATTATTTTAAGTCATATATTAGTTTAAAGTAATAAAGTCGTAATTGGACCAAACATCGAGGATAATGTTTATCAAAAAAAATATTACCAAGATATCTACAATCCAAAGAATAATACAAATTTAGATGATTTGCAAAATTGAATGGTATAAACATGCCACTTAGAATGCATACTCCATTTTAGAATTTTTTCTTCACCTTTATTATTGTCTTTTTGCAAATGTTGTGAAAAAGCTGCCAATTGTCAATTTGCACACAAGAACAATGTTCGAGTGCTTGGCAATGCTTGTGTCCATTCACATTTGTGTTCACTCACGTCCCTGTCCATTCATGCAAAATGAACATTTAATTTTTCAATTTACAGATATTTTTGGAAATAATGTTGCCAATTTATGAAGCCAATTTTTTAAAATTTTCCCAACTCCTTTACCTCTTTCACCAAATTTGGTTATTTCCTCTTGTGAAAGATTGTCAATTACCCACTTGCTTCATAATTTTGAAAAGAAAAAACTTGATGTAACTAAGAATCAAAGATATTATGAAGTCAAATGCAAAAAAAAAAACAAGAACGTTGGATGATGAGAAAAATAACTTGAGGTTAAATTAAAATAATTAAATCTAATTTTATAAACATGACCAAATGTAGAGCAAACTAATTAACAAGAGGAACAACTTCGAAATCAATCACTAATCAAATCAAATGTGACCAATAATAAAAGAAAGGAAAATGAAAAAGGTAAAGTGGACCACACAAAATAGTTTCATGGTCTTAGAATTTGATTGAGTTTTAAGAGGAAAAGACCACATGTTGGGAAAAAAAAACAAGCAAATATTTTTGTAAGTATTGAAACGTTTCCATGCTCACAATTTACATCAACCTTCATAAAACTAAAAGACGGTCTATAATCAAATAAGAGAGTTAAAAGTCAAAAACCTTAGAAAAAACATAGACAAAACAAAAAAGTGGTTTGAACAAAAGTGACATTAGCATTCATTTTCAAAGTAATAACAACATTTAAAGGAATAGTGACCCATTACCATAACATTTTCACAAACATCATCAAATGATAGAAATTCAATTATAGAACAAATTAATCAATCATAGAGTCCATGCGTAGTGTGCAAACACAAATCCGCAACAAATTTTGCAGTGTAGCATCAAATTTGTGGATGATGTCCTTGTAACGCAACACATTGAAGAGGTGGGTGGTGAAGGCCACGTAGATGAATGTTAATGTGCCCACTTTCAATATGAGTTGTTGTTACTTGGTCTTTAGTCAAAAATTGGTGACCAATTGCCATAACAACCAAGAACTATGAACATCAACAAATGATGCAATTAATCTCCACTTTGTTGTTGTTGTGCTCCCTAATTTCCCCATCATCATCCATCCCCAAGCTCCTTTTCACTCCCTTATCACTTCCTTCTTCCTCCTACCACCTTAAGCAAGAAAAGACAAACTTGCAAATGTGTCATGAATATAAAATTGAGCAAACAATAAACAAGTATAAATGCTTCCAACAAAAAGAATTGAAACACACAACAAGCCTCCAATAGCATCACATCTAAATCAACATACCAAATCTAAACCTAAATCTAAAGGTTCTAATTTGTCATGACCTAGAATTGCTTGATATAGTGGAAAGAATAACAATCCTTGAAAATGATGAGTGGGTGTTGCTACCTCCACTCAAGTAGGGTTCAAAGTTGAGTTCACCAAATACCAAGCTCTAAGTATTATCCATAACCTTGGAAGAAACAATTGTAACAAACTTCTTTTTTTTCAGTCTTGGAAAGAAATGTACATTGTGAGTAAAAGTTTAGTGCTACTTCCTATTGTAGAAACAACTCCTCTTGGTGCAAATTGAAATGTAGGGTGTCCTCAAAATCTTCCTTGATTTGTTTTGAAGATGCTTAAAAATTCTATTTTTAATGAAAGTTAATTAAAGGTTGCGCTTGTTTCCCCATACCTCTTGGCTTTCTAAAGAGGTATGGGGAACTCCTTTTGGTTCATGGGGTTTTTCGTCTACAAGGTTTAGAAGATTTGATGTTTTTGACAATTTCGTATCAATCATAATGAGATCAAAAGCTATCACTTCACAAACTTTAATTTTCTTCCCCAAAAATGGATGGATAGTTCTTCTTTGGGGGAACTTAGTGGATGTCAAACAACTAGATGTGCCATTTGGGCTAGGTTTTATGATGAAATCCATTGCTATGCATAATAATGAGCTCTTCATGGAAACATTATGCTTTGCAAACTATGACAATTTAAAAAATATTCCAAGGTTCTTCGACGATAAAATGTGTCCTCGAGGATGGATAATGGCTAGGGAGAACATGTTCCTTGAGGAAAAGGTGGACTCAAGTTGGAGATGGGGCCAAGGAGAAGATGTGGGCTAGGGAAAAAACATTCCATGGGAAAAAGGTGGGTTCGGGGAAAAAATGGGGATAGGGGGAGGATGTGGGTTAGGGACAAGATGAGTCCCTAGGGATGGATACTAGGGGAGATGGTGGGCCTAGGGACAATTCTTCGGAGAGGAGATGGGGTTGGGGAGATGGTGGGCCTAAGGAGGATTCCTTGGGGGAGGAGATGGGGTTAGGGAGAAGATGGGCCCAGGGGATGATCTAACCTTGAGGAGAGGGATTTGAAATGAGGGACAAACTAATTGTCTTTGGGAGAGCCAGGGTGGAGGTAAGTTTTGGCAAGTGAGTTTAAGGAAGCAGCGGGTGGGCTATATAAGGTGGAAGGTCCAACTAGGTTTAGTTAATTGTGACATGTTTGGTAAACAATGAGGTTCAAATCATAAGGATTCATCAAGTGCATCATCTGGGGTTTCAAAAACTAAAAGTTGAACTAGAATTCATTGTATTAAATTGGGTTTCATCCTAGCAATTTTGATGATATTCATTCATTGTTTTCATTTCTCTGATGGCTTACATTGAAATTAACACCATGCATAAAATAACTTGGTTTACAAACATTTTGAATCATTCTTAAATTGAAATCCAAAGAAAACTCCAAAGATTAAATTGAGAAGGTCTTTCAAAAGGCTTCAAAGATTTGTTCTATTGAAATATTTTTAATTTTGTTGCACAACAAAGAAAGAAAGTTTTGTTTTGGGCAAGGTGAATGGAATGCTCATGTTGAAAGTTCAAACTAGAGCAAGCTCAAACTAGTTTTCTCAAACAAACATTGAATTACAAAAAAAATGATGTAATTAAAGTCGCTACGTGCAAAACACCCCCTAATGAGTTTTGTTCGATGTTGGTTTGGCTTGTCTTTTTGCACACCTTTTTTGGCCTTGCATAGTTCTATAAGAAACCATGCAACCTCTTTTTCAATGTTCTTTAGTTCTTTAAAAAAATGAAAAATATTTTATGTTGTTTTTCATCATTAATGTATAGGGCCATTATTTTTTGCATTGCAGGCGCAGAAATTGAACTCGTGACCTCACTTACAAGAATCATAGTACTAATCACTTACATATTAACATGCCCTTTTGCTTAAGAAGTGTCTTAAGTGAATGTAGGCTTCATATCAAAACCACCTTAGTGGGGCATTAAGGTGATATGAGAGTTAGGCTTAAATGGGCTCCGTGAGGTTCGACTCTTTTAGAAGTTGAGAAACGTTTGGACCTTGGGTCCAGATGGGTGAAGGTGGAGCTCGAGTTCCACTTGCCAAAAGAAAACAACTTGGGGTTGTCTTCAAGACTATGGTGTGGGGCACCATCCCCTTAAAACCCTCAATAGATGATTGAATGTTGTCTAGAGTTGCCCTACAAGGGGGCCAACTTGTTAAAACACTTGGGACAATCAAGAACTATCGCTTTAAAGCTTAAAGCCCCAAATCTTGAGAGAGGGTTGGCCTTGGGACGATTCGAGTCATATTGGCTTAAGTCCTTTGGACCAACTTTGGGAGTTAGTCCTGGAAGGCCCCCGAGTTAGCCTAGGGCTGATTTGGCTTTCGACCATGTGACTCAACTTTAGGAGTCGAACCTAGGCCGGCTCCAAGTTAGACTGAGACTTGATAGGGTCTAACCAGTCTAAATAGAAAGTCTGAGTCCATTCTGACGGTCGAGACTTTGGGACTAACCAAGTGTGCCATGGAGGTAGCTAGGAGCTAAAGGAGTCAATGCAAGAGAAACTTGATGAGATGCGTGGAGTGCAAAGGCGGCAAGCAAGAAAGGGCGTCACACCCTCAGGCATTGAGGAGAGAGGTTTATTTTTTTAATTCACTGAAGATACAAAGTCAAGAAGCGCAGAAATTAAAAAACCCTGCGGCAGAACAACGCAGTTCTCCGCAGGGCTGCACTGTCAGGCCCGAAACTAGCGCCGGACAGAGCTCGTTACGGGGTGTTTAGTGCCTCGTGTTAAGATCTGTGTTGGACTTTGCAAAGTCAGATCTTTTTGGGCATGTTCTACTTTCGACTTTGCAAATAATTCCCTAGTCCTGATTGAGCAACGCTTCATGGGATAGGGCTGACTGATGACCTCAACAAGCTTATCCAAGTCAGTCTGCAACTAAGTTACCCTGAGGTTTGATTAGTTCGCCGACCGAAACCGCGCAGTACAAGAGAGAATGGCAACATCAAATGGCAGCATCTGTTGCTTTGAAGGAAAAATAGAAAGGTCTAGCCATCTCCCAGTAAAACTGAACAAATCTGCCACCAGTGCACTTCGTAATAAGAGTTGTGTGTAGTAAGAGTTGTGTGTAGGGTAATGACTGAGGCCGTGGGCATTACTGGAATCTGCCTCACACTGGCATGATTCTGATAATACCCACCACTGCCAAGGGCATTACACGGCATTAAAAACAAAAAAAAAAAAAAACTTTCCCAAGATACTCATATCATGGGAAAAAAATTGATACGATGTATGCTGAAAAATGAAACACTTGCACTTGTAAACGTTTTGTTTTGTGAAATGTCCTGTGGGTTCTTATGCTCAATAACCGTTCCTCCCAATACATTATGTTCAGGTTGGAGGTCTTTATGAACCATGTAATTGGTGAAAACAGGCAAGTTACCATGAATAGTTGAGGCACTCACAATATTCATGATAAGCAACGCACATGCACCAGTTACCAGACATAACCTTCATGATAACCAACACACTTGAGCTGGTTACGAGACACAAACCCTCCCTTGTGAGATCCATTATTTTCATCCATATAGACAGTTATGAAATCTTCATCCAAGCAATGAGGGGTTATGGCATCATTGGGCCAATGAGAACCTAGGGTGGTAACCTTGTGCTAACTAGTAGATCACTAGTGAGCCAGAGGTCAAAAGCTATGGGTTGTAACACACAACCTCAGAGAAAATCAGAGTGTTGAGATTCTCAAGAGAGATGGTGATGTCCTATGGAGTGGACCCCATTCCACCTAGGAACTAAGTCCAACCCAGTAAGGTGAGATGCCGTGCAGTCAAGTGGTAACCGCTAGGGTGTGTGCAAGAGTGTAATTGGCAATCCCCACCCTTGATTCAAATCATAAGTAGAATGAGCAGATTATTCTTGTATAACTTCGAAATAAAGTTGAGTTGTTAGGTCATCCTGAGCGGTGCAAACTGTTCTGAGGTATGTCTCCCCATGAAGACTATGTGATTAACTTATATGTTTGTAACATGAGTCTTGACCCCTAACTTAGCATCCCCTGAGTTGACATTTTAATTGAACCACTTCACTAGGACAAGAATTTTTGGATCCTGATTGAGTGTTGCAAGCATCTGTTGTGCACATTCAAAGCATGATGACACAACAAATAGTAGGCTAAGAATCTAGAACCACAATTTTTTAAGGTGTGTAGTGTGTACGGTTGTGACATTGCTGAAGTCACATGCCATCTTGGTTTTTTTTTTTCCCCCCTGGCTCTACCTTTAAGGGAGAGACGACCCTTAAACCATGTAAGTTTTCATTGGGTCTCTAAGTCCCAACATTTTAAGGAATGTGTGTGCATTTGTTCTTTGCTTTTGGATCAAACAAGGAAATCCTCATTGCAAGAAAGAATGAGGAAAACAACCACGTGGTCAGGACTAAAGGACTTCACCCAAGTAATTGTGAATTGTGAATTACTAGGAATAGTGTGAGTTGATTATCTTAGGAAACATGAATGTTTTAATTGTTCCTGGTTTGAGTTTTGAACATGCCATAAGCTACTATTGCCAGTTTGAACATGCCATAAACATGGCAAATAAGGGACCTGTTGCCAGTTTGAATATGCTGTAAACATGGCAAATAAGGAACCTGTTGCCAGTTTGGACATGCCATAAACATGTCGAATAAGGGACCTGTTGCCAGTTTGAACATGCCCTAAACATGGCGAATAAGGGATCTGTTGCTAGTTTGAACAGGCCATAAGCTTGACTGTGCCAGAGTGAGTGACTCGACAAGAAGCTTGATTTTCTTTCTCAATTATTGCTTTGTGTTAAAACTTTTTAAGAACAGTTATGGGATCTGTTGACAACACAAGGACAGTCCCCCTCCATGCTGTCGGATAAGATTATTTCATGGCGGTCATGGTTCCAAGGTGGGGGTGAGGGGTGGGCAAAAGATGTCAAATAAGCTATGGGTCCTTATTATTGCAGGCAATACAAAACGTGCTGCCTGCCTCTTTTTTCCCCTAACTACCCATTTTGCTTGACCAAGATGTGTCTTAGTGGTGCCCGAACACACTTTGGTGGGTCAGGGTATGCAAGTTTCAAACTTGTAATGGGCACTAGATGCCCATTACAAGCCCAAAGACGTGCATAACATGGGTCCAAAGTGTGTATGGGCAGAACCCATCTTTTTTGAGAAAAAGATGCATTGGGCAAAAGGCAAACAAGGAAAAAGAAATCAAGCAATACAAAAGCAAAAAGAATCCATAGCTGATTGAAAGTAATTTTCCGGGTGGCATGTAAAGGGTCCCCCCCTTGGTGTCGGATAAGATTATTTCCTGGCGGTGGTGATGAATAATAGTGTGGTTTGTGGGGGGGACTCAATGGGGAGCATATTCTAGTTTGATTCACAAAATAAATAAATTTATAGTGATCTTGAACATAAATTTTCCCCAATATTTTTCTCTATTCTTAGGGAAAAGTAGTCAGCACCGCCAGTTAACTGCAAGTTAAAATAATTAACACAAAGGCGGCCATTCTTGGGCGGTGGATAGGATAAGAATCAAGATAGAGCAAAGAGGAGGAGCTTCCTTCCTTGGTGAAAAGTCTTAATTAAAACGCTAGTCAGAAGGATCACCATTAATGATCTTTGTAATCCTTATCTTAAAGCAGAGGATGGATGGATGGATGGATGAATGGATGGATGGGTCCCAGCCTCCAGGCCCCACACTCCATTCCTCTATTATAAACACAGCAAATCATCTCCTGTGCATTTTGTAATTTCTCATTCTCTCAGTCCCTCGAGTCTCGCTATCCTTCGTCTTGTCTTTCGTGCAACAACAACGCTATGTGCTTTCCTTGGAACTTGCTGCTGCTTTCGTTTTCTTCTTCTTCTGCTAGCGAGCAGGAAATTAGTATAAGTTACGTTCCGAAAATTCAGTCGTGATAGAGCGTCTTGGATTGTTCTCTTTGTCAATTGTTGCCGCGAACAACTGTGTTTTTCCCCCTTCCTGAGGCGAATAGATTTGTGATCTTCTGTCGTGTTTTTTCCTGAAGCTTTGGTTGCGTAGATCCATACGCAGAGGGAATATCGCTGTGTATTTTTGGACGAGGTGTAAGAGGGAGAAGGTGTGGTTGTGTGCGAGGAGAACTTGGAGGAAGCTATTGAGTGTGGTTTTTTTTCCCCCCCCTGTAGTTTGAAGATTTGTAGAATCATGATTCATGCAGCGACGAATAGTGTGCTTTCGCGCACTGGCAAGTCGTTACACCAAGGATCATGTGCAGGGAGGAACTCGATGTTGTTCCATGGTGATGCGTCGATCTCAAGTCTTCAAAATAGTTCTTGTTGCGCTCAAAGGAGGAACAGTTGTGGAATAAGCCAGCGCCGTTTGGTTGCCGCGTCGGCCATGCACGCCGCTGACGGTGTTGCAGTCGGAGATTATTACACAACTCTCGGAGTTAGTCGTGGAGCCCCACGGCATGAAATTAAGAAAGCATATCGCCGCCTTGCTCTCGAGTTTCATCCCGACGTCTGTAGTGGTGATCATTGTTCCGTGAAGTTCCAGCAAATCAAGATAGCATATGAGGTTAGTGCTTCTCTTCCTTAAGTTTCCTTCTTCTTCGCTACGAGTTTCATTGATTCATCCTTCCTGCAGCTGGCTTCCTTGACAAGCTGCTTCTAGTAGCATGGGTTTTTTTCCCTTGGTTGCAACAGTTCAACTGCACGGTTTTTCTCCTTTGACGCAGTCTTATAGGAACAGCTTGTGTGTGCAGTCTCTCTCTAGTTTGAAGAATCACAAAATTTTTTAAGCTACGACTAAACATGGGACCCCTTGCTGAACTGTTTTGCAGAGTTTGCTCCAAGGGCAGACTGCACAGTTTGGGGATTTTGACGACGCTCTGTCAGATAACCTGGAAGGCTTCATGGGAGTAGGTGACGATTCATGGGAAGATTGGGAAGAGTGGATGGGATGGGAAGGTGCTGGAACCCGGGACTATTCTAGCCACATCAATAATCATAACAACTGAGCAGTGCCTTATAAACTGCTCACTGTTACCCCTGTAAGTAATATGCAGAACAGTCCCTGTACATACTTTTGTTATGCTTTAGGCTGCAAGCAAGCAAGCAAGTGCTTCGCTGCAAGCATTCAGAATTGACATAGCAAGGAGGTTGATTGATGATAGAATCCCATGACCCAGGTCACTACAATTGGGCCCATTTTTTCAAACAAAGTGCAATTGCAGTTGGCTGCAATTTCTTTGTGGAAATCCATGATTTCATCATTTCTATTGTGACATTTGGATGTGAGGGCATAATTTCCTTCCTCCCCACATGCAGTTGCTGCTAGGGTTTAGAGAGACAGCTACTTGTCAGAAAAAAAGCTGCTTACCATTGGCACTTTCAAACATTGTGCCTAGCAACATGGTTTAAGATGTAGATCCATTCTTTGCATGATCCGCAATCCTTGGAATTCACAATAAGAAGCAACTGGACTGGATCAGGTGCCACCTGTGTGCCTAGATCTGGCATGCTTCAAGATGTACAAACCATTCTTTGCATCCACAGTCTAGTGTGGAATTTTTATGAATGTTGCAAACACTTTCATCATCTTCTCTGGCAATAGTTTGGTTTTCAAGCACCATTCCTTCCTTGCTTTCTTTGGTACTCATGGTTTTTGCCCCGCTGGGTTTCTTTGGCTGGTCTCAGACCAGTTCAGATGTGTGATACAAGAGATTCAAGGTGATTTGGAGATAGTACTGTACTAGCACAAGATTGTAGATTTCTGAATAGGGTTTAGGATGGATCCTTGCTGAGTCAAAATTGTGCACAAGCTTGATATGTGTGCCTTACTCTTCCGGCAAAGAAGAATCCCAGCTGTGTGGTCTACAATTTGTTGTGAGATTGTAATCCACTGTGTAGATAGACACTTCTTGTGTACCAATCATGGAGGGAAGAGCTTCTGGTTCATGAGCTTTTGTGGCCAGAACACAATCACAGAATTCAGTCTTTTGATCACATCAATCATAAATGGTTGATCTCAACTCTGGTACTCATAAAGCCTCTGCACTGTGATCACACACTGGATAATCATGTACCTTCTCCAGAGCACTCTTACGAGCCCCAACCCCTGCTACTGACATTCACATCTGCATCAGAATCCTCAGTAATCTCACAGCACACACAATTGACATGGTTGTTCATTGTGATATTTCACGCGGTTCTCTTGAGGTACCAGTTTGACTTCACTACTGACTTGTGCAGTGCATACTAGAAGTCAGCCAAAGCATGCAACCTTGTGACATTTTCCTATGTATTTGCTCTATGCAGTTTGTGGTAGGTAAACCCCAAGGCCAAAGGCTTTACCAGAATAAGGGCCCACATAACATGGAGCTGAACTTGAGCCCATGTTGTGGTAAAGCCCCTGGCAGCCAAGGGCTTTCCCACACATAAAGAGTAAAGACCACAACTGCACAGCAGTGTTGCAGCAATAAGATGGGAAGCAGGCTTTTACATTTTTTGTAAAGCCCATGCAAGAAGCAGATAAATTTCTTTGATTTGTATCACAATGTCCCAATAAACTAAAGAAATCAGCTAGGTCTTCACAGGAGGATTTCCACACAGCAGCTCCATGAGCCTCATGCTCCAAAGAGCCTGTTCAATTAGTTATGTACAAGCTTCAATCTACAAGAAAATAAATAAGGATGCTTACAACACCTCTCTTTGTCAAAGAGAAAGTATGGAGATCTCTCAATCATGCCATCCCATTCTGTCTTACAAACACTACTGCAACAATACAAGAATCACTCTTTAACTGTTGCATAAATGATCACACCCCAGTCAAGTATCATATACAATGAACACGCTGGTACTGGAAATTACACTAATCAATACATGTAAGGTCCTCCATATGCATCAATCAAAAGCTTCAACAAGACCAACTTGCGGAGAGTATTGCTACATCTATTACTTCTTGATGATCTTGAATGGTTTCATGCATAGGGACAAAAGTAAGAAAACCACAAGATCTATCACATGGAAGATATAATGTCCTAACTATGGTTCCCTGCCTACATTTGAGAGAAATAGACAGGTTATGGTGCAGCTTTTCTTGTTTGCAACATCCATGTATACATTTTCTTCTCCCTATCTGAAGAGACCGAAAAATCCTTGAAAAGTTGTAGAGTTCTTTTAAACCAGAGACAAACTGGACCTGGAAACAGCTTCTGAGTGACAATTATGAGAGTCATATAATATCTCCCTTCCCCACCTCTCATCCACCCTGGTTGATCTACACAAGAAAATGTGAGTGGACATCAGAGTTGAATCTCTATCACGACTATCTTCAAAACTTTGGAGAATCCCTCCTCAGCAATTTGAAATCAGCCCCTTGTACTCTCATCAACATCAAACATGTCTTCTGGACTGTGCATCCTGTCTTCCGGGCTGTTCATCCTCCCCTCTGGTTCAAAGAGCTCTTCTTCCTCATGATCAGTGTCATACTCACCATCTGTACCCAGGCCAAAATGTCCAGGGTGATTCAGCAAGAACATGCATATCACTCTTCAAATAAGAGAGAAAATTCCCACATCTTTCGCCAAACAATTTGCTCTACATACCTGCTCAGTGAGAACACATACAGACCCCATAATAAAAATCACTAACAAATAAAAACATAACAGAATCACCTCTCTTTCACACCAAAATCAGTAAATACAAAAAGATCCAGCTACAAATACATACCACTGTCAGGTGGAGGTGCACTGTAGTCAATGCCTGGCTGGAACTGAAGGGGAGCCAGTTCCAGTGAGAAGTTCTCCAACTTTACCATTGCCCAGTCTCTTTCCATTGCTGCCTTCTTATCCTAAACAACAAGGAGATGACAACTCAAGAACACATGAAAAGTATGAAAACAGGAAAAAATTGACAAAATATGCTAGACACCCAGTCCAATCATGGCAAATCAATTCTATCCCAAGATCTCTGCAGAACTAAAAGGGCAGTCCCAACTTTCCAAGGGTTTCTTGACATCTTCTCTCTATGATTTATCACATGGAGTTTGTATGACATGATCTTCACATTGGGGAAGACCCAATACTCCAAAGTGTCTTTTAACCTAGAAGCAAGCAGAAATTTGGAAACTACATAAAGGTATCTGTAAAGTCATGCCCTGTGGGGCCTGAGTTGCACCCCTCCATAGGGGTTCTGGTGCCATCTTTTCCTGACTTTACAGACAACTTTAATAGCTCCAGAATTTTCTTGCTCTTGCTAGTGAGGCCCTCACCTTAAAGAATCACAGATGCTTCAAAAAATTACCTAGACTCCATATCTATGAGATTGCAGAGGAAACTCCACAATCTCACATGAAGGTTACACAACAATGAGTGCAGCCATAACCTCATGAGCATCACTCACAAAGTGTCAGACCATCACCTTCATCATAAATAGCAGTGACAAGCTGCCATGGCTCCCCACTGCTTCATTGGCTCTTCAGGGTGGGTGTAGATAGACATGTAATAAATCCATGCAAGACTTCAGACAAACCATTACGCAAAACCTGTGTGTCCTGAGTTTTTCTCCTATTTGCAGAAGCAATGGGACTACTCAGTTGTGATGTTGACTAATAGCAATCAAAAGGCATGACTCTGTGAGCTAGACTCCAATGGATCAATGCAATGTCACCAAGCCATGATTCATCTGGTTAGCCTTTCAAGACGAAAAACACCTCATGCTCAAGCAGATTTCAAAAGACATCAAACAAATTTGGACATTACGATATAATCTCTTGACTTGAGTTTCACAGAGTAGAAGCAACAACAGATCATCAGCCCCTTGTTCTTTAAAGTAATCAAGAACAGCTATAAACCTGCCACAAGCTTTCCAATAAACTCTTTAGGCCTCTGTGGAGATCCAGCAAAGGAAGGAGGCCCCAAAGCATGCTCATCACTCTTCCTTGACCTCCAATTAAGTTCAAATTAGAATCTCTGTTAGAAGTAGAAACTTCAAACCAGAGAATGTAAGTTCCACATTCCAACAAATGGAGCCCAAAACACTTAATGTCTTGTTTGTTTGATCACAAATCAAGCAGGTTCAGAGGATCTTGAAGTCCTCTGCAAGAGGATTCAACATAGATAGTTAACCCACAACAGAGTGCATTAAGGGTTCAATAGAGCAACCAACAAACGCTCCAAAATGCTCTTTCTTTGACATCAAATTAAGCACAAATACACATGCGACAGCAAGGTAACCAACAAATGCTCTGAAATGCTCTTTCTTTCAAATCAAATTAAGCACAAATACACATGTGGCAGCAAGGCAACCAACAAATGCTCTGAAATGCTCTTTATTTCACACCAAATTAAGCACCAACACACATGCAGCAGTGCACCTCTCACAGTGTCAAAGAGGTAAGGAGAGTTGCCACCAGCATAATCAATCACAAAAATCGGATCAGAAAAGATGAAGACATTTACCTCCAATACAGAACCAGAAGTGGGAGGAGGGATGGACTCTCCTTTCAACAGCATGGATCCGAATGCAAAGTGCATGAGCCGAGTCGCCTGCCGCAGCGCATACTCCTTGGTTTCACCCTGCCCTAAAACCTGGGGGTAGTCCAGCACGATGGAGAAGAAGCTCTTGTACTCATTCACATTATCCTCCTCCGATGCCACCAACACGGGATACTCTAGGTTTTGGTTGTTCACCACGGCCAAGGCTTCCACCACTTCACGGGAAATCACCCGTGCTAGGGTATTCAAAAGTACACCCGTACGATACTCCCTGTGGCTGCTGGAGTTCACGGAGTCCGAAATCAAGGTGTAGAAATTAGGGTCGCTGCTACTCTGCTGCTGCTGTTGAGCCACTGCTTCCGCTCGCCTGCGCTTCTCTGAGTAATGTTTGCTGGGATACCGATCGTGATCTTCCCCTTCCCATGGCAATAAGGGCTTAAATTCAAGCCCCATCCTCAAACAAACCGTTGGACGTAGGACGGATTCTCTTTCACTTCCCACACAAGAAACCGAGAAAACACCAACCAAGACACAAAAACACAAACCCTAGGGTTCCCGTCCAGAAAGCTTTCCCCCCGGATCCAACGTCACCTTGCCCCTTTCCTAGTCCCAAGAACTCATCATGCTGCTGCTGCGGATCCAGAGACCAGGGCCGCAACAACCACAAAATGACCGCTGCAAGTTGAGAAGATTGTCTGTCGGAGAGAGCGAGAGCTCGAGGGCGCGACGACGAAGCAGAGCGGAGCGGGTCCCCGGCCGAGTACGTCGCAAGCTCTGGCACCTAGTTGAGATCCTAAACGAGATCTTTGAAACTCGTTTGAGGTCTTGAATGAGAAATCTTGACCTTTGTTTCTGAGATCCTAAACGAGATCTTTGAAACTGGTTTGAGGTCTTGAATGAGAATTCTTGACCTTTGTTTCTGAGGTCCTAAACAACTTCTTTGAAACTGGTTTGAGGTCTTGAATGGAGCTGAGCTTGTTTTTGACATCCTAAACAAGATCTCTGGTTTGAGGTCTTGACTGAGAGAACGTGACCTTGTTTTTGAGGTCGCAACAAGATCTTTGAATGTGATTGAGGTCTTAAATGAGATCCTTAAAACTGATTTGAGATCTTGACCTTGTTTTGAGGTCCTTAACGAGATCTTTGAAATTGGTTTGAGGTCTTGACTGAGAGATCTTAACCTTGCTTTTGAGGTCCTAAACAAGGTATTAAACAGGATCTTTGAAACTGGTTTGAGGTCTTGAACGAGATCATTGAAACTAGTGTGTGCGGTCCTGAATGAGATCTTGACATTGTCTTTGAGATCCTCATTTGTAGTCTTGAATGTAATTTTGCAATCATATTGAAATATTTTACATATGATTTTGAAATCATTTAGAAGGTATGAAATGTGATTTTGAAATCATTTCAAACTATGGAATGTGATTTTGTCAATCATTTTGAAGTATAAATTGCGATTTTTTGTCAATGGTTTTGAGTTGTAAAAGGTCATTTTAAAATTTATTTTGTGGCCCTCATCCTCAATTTGATCTTGAAATTTGGTTTTGAGGTTTAAAATGTGACCTTGAAAAACTTATAAAGTCTTCAATGTGATCCTTAACTTGTTTCCAAAATTTTCTATTTGATCTTCAAATTGTTTTGAAATCCTCAATGCGATACTAATAAAAACAACTTTAAAGTTTTAAATAATCTCCTGAATTGGTGAGGTCTTCTTAAGTGAGATCTTGAAATTTGTGCGCATGCTTTTTAATGTGAAATAGAGTTGTTTAAGTTTTACATGAATTTTTATTTTGCACTTTTATGCAAAATGGGAGGTTGGAAAATTGTGAAATACATCATGAATCACAAGTCTTATGACTTGCAACACATGGTTTTTTAAAAAATTTGTGATCAATATTAAAAAATTCCCATTTTTTTTGCTAGAAAAATGGCAAATTTTGTTTGTTTTTAAAAACAGTGTTACAACAATGTAAACTTCTCAAACTTTACTAACCAAAGCACTTGTACAAAAAGAAGTGGAAATAGATGAAGGGAGGATGTCAATTCAATTTGCAAATTACTAAAAATCAAATTTATAAACATGCATAATGATAACAAAGATGTGAACTCAGGTACGAACGAAATGTAACAAGGTGACAATGGGAATGGGAGGTGGATTTGCAAGTCGTGGTAGCTAACCCCATCAATATTGTTCGCTTTAATTTGCAAGATGCTTGCATTTCTTGAAATATAATTGAAATTTGTTGCTAAAGGAAAATGATTAGGATTGAAAGAGAGAACACTTTAAGCTGGAGTTGCCAACATCTTTGTTTGCGACATCATGATTGGGTGTCCTCAATAATTTTGAGATTTTGCATTTTTCAAGGATTGGAGATGTGTTGTTCAATCCTAAGGGATGACATGAATAGGCTTGAGGACAATAAAGATATTGGGGGACACGAGGGAAATGTCAAAGGATGCTATGTATCTTTGGAAAAAATGTTGGTGTTAATTAGGGAAAAAAATTTAACATTTTATTTTGGGGTAATTGGGGATGCCAAGAACATTAAAGGACAACAAAGACATCAAGCAATGTCAAGGACATGTTGGAGAACATTTAACAACATTGGGGAAATGCCAAAGATGTAGGGTGACATTGAGAAAACACCATAGGACTCAAGATTTATTTTTTCAATCAACAAGGAAACGTTGAAAAAATGACAAGAATGTTAAGTAGCATCTTGGAAATACTGAAAGACACCAAGCAACATTGGGGGACACCAGGTGGTGTTGAGAAAATGCCAAGGGACATCAGAAGGAAAAAGGGGAGCTTTTTGTTCCTTTTCTCAGGCAACAAGGGACATCAAGAAGACATCAAATGACAACAATAGTGCCAAACAAATGTGAGGGAGACATTGAGCAACGCTAGGCTATTTGTAGCTAAAGAGAATGTTTGCAACTACTTCCATACCAAGTGGAAGTCAACTTTGTGAACAATGGATACAACAACATCAAACACTATACATGCATCCTTATACACATGGTAACATGTGTATTATTAGCTAATTCAGCAATTTATAACACAAAGATCTGCACTTGCACAAGAAAAAGAGCGATCCCAGACTTGGGTTTGTAGTAAAGTTTCCACTCAAAATTTCGAATGTCACAGATCCAATCAATCACTCTGCAGTGAATTTAGCTGCTTTGAAAATCATCTCTGAACTTTATGCCCGCAATGGCTGGAAATTTTCTTGCCTGGGCACCTGGTTTTACAATGGATGATTGAATCAAATGATTTCTCGTATGATTTGTTTTGCATATTAAGCTCAACATTGTGCATAAGCCACTTGTTCATAATTAGCAATCTGCATCATCTCTGTGGAAATTGGATTTCTCTGGATACAAATTTGATTCAGCTTCGATGTCCAGGTGTAATAAATCTCCTGGAGCTGGAATCAAAACCCCAATATGTGGCTTTAGCATCTGCATCTCTCTGCAGGAACCTGGATTTCTCTGGACATAAATTTGATGCAGCTAGATTTCAGACAAATGCAATAATCTCCAGCTGCAATTAAACCCTCATATGGGCTTTCATTGAAGATGAGCTTGTTCATGCAGAAGCTGCTTTTGGGAGTCTCATTGATCCAAATTTATCTTGCAGATTAAGCTCAATGTACCATGTTATATAAAATTAGAAGATGATCTTAACTCATGTGGAAGGTGGTTTTGGGAACCTCATATCAGTCAGAATTTGTGTCAGGCACAGATTAAGCTTGCAACGAGTATTATATGAAAGAAGATCCAGTGAAAACAAGATCTAAAGATAGGAAATTGTGAAGCAAGATGGAGACAAATTGAAAAGCAATTATCAGGGAAGACCAAGTGATGAAGAAGATGAGACAAGTGATCAGAACACTCTGCAACACTTGGGTTGACATGTACATCTTGTGACGTCCTTGGATTTTGGGAGTTTTACTGATGGCACTGTGGTCCCAACAGCTTGATCATTTCATATGCATCTTCTCTGTCTCGATAATAAGCTGCTTCAAAAACTTTGATCCTGTTACAGCCACCCCACTCGTAACCCACCACCTAAGTTGGGAAGGAGGTTGACATTGCAGCTTGTGACCATCAGCACATGGCGCTGCAAACTCGTGGATTGCAGCTAGAAGAAACTATGAAGTTGTAGAAAGTGTTCTAGCATTGAATTGAAAGGCTTGTTTCACAAGTGCGAAATTTTTGGGATGATGTTGGGATCATCTTACTTGTAGCCCAATTTTTCTGTGTACAGACGAAAGGCAGCTTTGTTGTTCTTGCGGACATGTAATGAGACACTCTGAGCTCCATATACTTCCTGCATTGCTTTCTCTGTCCCACCCAACAGCAGCTAGCCTCCGAGTTTGTGGTCTTGGGGCACTGTAATTATGTAGACTAATAATAACAATGCAGCAGCAATTCCAGCATCATAAAGCTTCAAATGTATAAGTTGAGAATTTCTGGAAGCAACAAACAAGTCTGTAGATCCCTGAGGGAAGAAAAGTCATGATGGTGAAGCTAGGGTGGATGGAGAGACACCTGCAGATTTCATGAGCTTTGTGGCAAGACCAAGCTTGCGGTGTGTTCTAAGCACTGCCAAAGAAGCAATCTGGCCATGGCACACTGCAGACTCCTCATCCCTAAAAAATCAAGCAAGGAAGCAAAATCTTAGAGAGAAAAATTCAGTCTGAATTTATAGAGAAAATCTGCAACTCATATCATGTCCCAAAGACCAGCAAATGCCTAAATTGCTCAAATCTTCAATCCAGGAAGCAGCGGGGTGGGTTCAGGCAGCTAGCTCACAGACTGCCGAGCACATATCCCACGATCTTCTTGTCATAATCTTCCGCGACATACAGAAGCTGTGGCCATGACAGTACATGATTCATGTAAAACTGAACCCTAACAGGACCCCCCCCCCCTCCCCACAACACCACAAAGAGTATCATGAATGGGGTTCTTCTTCTTAATGCATGCTGAGCTCAAGAAAGAATTCTCCCTACTGCGATTCAAAGCTGGAAAATAAGAGAATTGCTGTCAAGGAACTAAACTTGAGAAACACAAGAATGGTTGCACTGTACATACGTTCAAACGGTAATTCTCAGGTAAGCAGATGGCGTTGACGCTCTGAATGGAGAGGAGATCATCCACCTGCAGCAGCAATCCACCCAACAAAACCACATGAGAGCTCAAACTAAATTTCACCAAAAGTCTTGCGAAAATTTTGTACTCAGATCTCCACAGCTAGCTAGAAGATTCAGATCAGTATGAACAGCTAGAAGGTTCAGATCATCATTTTTTTCTTCTAGTTCCTGCAGGCACAATCTTTTTTTTTTCGATCATGTGCAATCCACAGATTGAATTAGCTGCCAGAACAGTGACTAGCTTATGCCAGGCAAAAGGGGTGGGGACCTAGTTGGGATGGATCACTGCTGCTGCACCTTGGCTTGACGAATACACACCATTGATGCAGTCCTACAAGAATTGCTACAACCGCGTCTTGTGTGTACAGTAGCTGAGAAATTCTTATTATTATGGAGAGAGTGTGCAGTTCAGCAGCTCAACAACTATGGAGTGAGTGTGCAGTTCAGCAGCTCAACAACTATGGAGAGAGTGTGCAGCTCAGCAGCTCAACAACTCCTCCTCCTTTGAGAATTTAGCTCCAGATTCACAACCACAAGTGAAGAAACTCGACCTCTCTCCTCTTGTTAGAATTGCAAAAGAGTATTCTGGTACACTGTACTCCTCCTCCTCCTCCTCCTCCTCCTCCTCCTCACAAAGGTGCAAATGCAAATCCACTCAGAAGTCAGGCTGCTTCCCGCAAGCTGAAAACTGAGTAGCAAGTGAACAAGCCTGACCCATTAGAACTGAATTGCAGAACGCACAAAAAAAATTGGGCATGTGTAAACTTGCAAGCAAGCTGTCCATGAATCTTGAGCTCTATAAAAATTTAGGAAATTGTTTTAGTCCGAAGCTGAAATGCTCTGATTATCAATATTTTTCTTTTGCTTTTTTTCCAAGCTCCCAGAAGCAGACAAGTTGCAGCTTCAGCGGTAGCAGGACTTCTGCAGCTGCAAAGGACTAGAGTACAAACTTCCGCGGCCTCTCGCTGCCGTTTGCTTTTGGTGTTTTGTTTATTTTGTTTCTTTCGGGGTGTGTGTATGTTTCTGGATGCATTCTTCTTCTTCTTCTTCACTTCTTCTTCTTTTTTGTTTTTTTTGTTTTTGGGAAACACAAGAGCTCTCAGAGACTCGATCTGACAAGCCGCCGGCATCCCCAAGTCAAGGTCGTTGACAGAGGGCCAGCAGGAGTTTTACACCTTGCAGTTCATTGGGTTTGAACCCAAGACCTTTCCTGAGACCTTAAAGTCCCAAAATGGGCTATACCAGTGACCCATCACTGATGTGAAAACTTCATTGCCTTCATTTTTGGGTTTTTTCTCGCATTAAGTTGCCAACTTGCAGTAAGCTTCAGCTTAGTACCTGTCAGAGGTGCGGGTCCCTTGGGGTAAAGGTACTTATTTTGCTCTAATTTATTTTCCTCGTGTCTTTTGATGACAGTAGTAGTGTCTCTGAGCAAAATTCAGATCTCCAAACCCAAGTTTGTAGCAATCCAAGAAAAACTGTTTTTTTAATTAAAAAAACCAACACTTCATAAACAGGTCATGGACCCTTTGCCCATCAACTATTTAAATCTGCTCTAATCTACAAATTAATAAATTTCCTCCAGTTATTTCATGGCTTTTGCTATCAACTACTTTTGCTCTAGATAAATTTCCTTCTTTTTTCTTCATGACTTTGCCATAAAATATTTTGCTCTACAAATAAATTTCTTGGTGCTTTTTCATGACTTTGCCAATTTAACTATTTTGCTCTAATCTACAAAAGAAATTTCCTTTTGTTTTCTCATGACTTTGCCATCCACTATTTTGCTCTCTAATCTACAAATTAAATTTCCTGCTGCTTTTTCTATGCCCCACAATGAAGCTCGGTGAGGTTGCTCTTTGTATTTATTGGGCCTTCCATGTGTTTGTGTGTGTGTTTTCGTGAAGGTATTTTTCTATTTAATAATAATAGGGATGAATGTAAATATTCATCCCTATTTCATTCACAAATATATTTTTAGTGATTGATAAATTAATTTGTTTATTTATTCACAAAAAAACTCTAATTCAAATTTCAGAATCCTCCTTTTAATAAATATTTTAAAAAATTGCGACCTTAATTTTTTCAAATTTTAATTAAACTTATTTTCAAATTATTAATAAAAATATTTTTATTGAAACTGACATCATTGAAATCTCCACATATTTTTTTATTTCATTGCAGTGGCTTAACAAGTTGACAAGTAGACCTTCAAAATAAATTATGTACCTTGTAAGAACGAACTGTTGAAGTTCTTGCTACTACCACCCCTACTATGACTATAAAAATGTAATTGACATCCCCATGCAATGAAACAAGGGATTTTTCAAAAGTTCAATTTTAAATGTTTTTTGTTCCAACATCGTTCTGAAATTATTAGACTTATCCGTAAAGTAAGGAAAACACGGCACCAGAACCCTGAGTTTGGTCATACATGGGTTGAGATTTTTAAAAACCTGCAAAAAAAACATTAACATTCAATAAGGGTGAAACTACATTAAAAAAAAATCAAATTTGGTGGTAAACTGAGTTTCATCCTATCGTTTCTTTTTCCTGAGTGCCTCCACTGTTGCTACCAGTGTTGTCCACACATCCTGCAGGATCTGCTCGCAGCCTGGCCGTTTTATTCCAACTAAATTCTCGATCGTAGCCGCAGTCGCCCAATTTACCTAGCGATATCTAGTTGCAATCGCAGCCGCCCACCACCACAACATTTCAGTTGTAGCCTTCTCCCCCGCATCATTGTTTTCATCATATTCGTTCATGTGTTTATAAAAAAATGTCGACCTATTGTGAATGGTCTAGGTCCTGATTGGAGTGGAGGTACAGGAGGGCGTTCAATGTGTTGGGCTTCAACGTGTTGCGCTTGTTGGTCCACGTATTGTCAACAGACGAAAATGAACATTCTGGCATCAAACTCAAAGCCAAAATGCAGAGTATGGCACAAGTGGTGTGAGCTAGAATGGGAAAATTGGCAGACTTGATTTTCCACCATGGCAACAAGCTGACATCGTGCTTGACTTCGCCATCTGGTTGGGCTCTTTTACGTTTATCCTCTTGAAGCAGAACTTTCTTATTGCCCTTATCAGCCTTGAGCAAGCAATACAAGGCCAACTCGTGCTTGATAAGGGCCTCGAGCTGGGCCGCCTTGCCTTGCTCGTGGTCACTGTCGCTCTCCGAAGAATCATTGTTACTGTCATTTCGACTAGGGTCGACATGGACAAAGATGGTGCGCGACTTCTTGGCGCAAATCTTCTTTGCTAGTAGTGGACGCTTGTCATCGGACTTGGACACTGCCATTTACTTGGGTGGGCCAACCTTGCGCATAATGTCTTTGAGGTAGAGCAGGCCATGGTCGATCAGCTCTCGAGTGAAGCCGCAATTAAGTAGGCGGTTTTTTTGCAACGGATCTAGGTAGGTAATGGCAGCGTGGAGCGGCTTAAGGAAGTATTTCTCCTTGAGCTGACCGAGCATGAGCGCCTTGATGGGGCCAATCTTGTCACTGTCAGCTGCAATGGTCACCTTCTCACCGTCTGCACCGTTGATAGTGATGGGTTCAACTCGCGGTTAGAGGTGGGCCGTTAGTTTGGTAAACCACATGTCGATGAGATGAATGGTGGGCGTGAGGAACGGCTCCAAGGACTTGTTGGCCAACTTGAAGTAGTGTAGTAGTCGAATAAGTTCAATGAACAATGGTTCGATGATGCACTCGGCGCATTCCCCTCGTTTCCTCTTTTTCAGCAGCTTGATGGACGTAGCTAGTTCGGTGGCCACAGACTGCAACATGATGAAGAGACCGTCAAAGTGCGTCGCCACATCCTACTTCATCTTGTTATTCAACTTCTTGTTCAGGAACATCTTCTTCATGTACGTGACCAGCACCTTTGCATCATCAATCGTGTCAAAAACCAACTCGGACTCTTCGTAGAAAAGGTAGGCCACTGGCTGCTTGATGCTGCCCACCACGCGGGTCTACTTCCGTAGCACATAGCTGATACATGTCGACAAGCGATGGCAATAGCACAAGTGCAGCTCGAACTGCGACGACATTCCTTCTGCTCCGTTATTGTTTGACGCCGCATCTGACTTGACCACCACTTGCCAGTCCGTCGCCTGAACCGTCACCTCGTCCTCTTTCGAAGATATGAATAGGCGAACGTTGTTAACAAAGTCGCGATGAATCATTGGCGCGATGTGGCTCGTGCCTTTGCTGAACTCATTATAAGACATAATGCGAGCGTGCATGACCCAATTATCATCGATCATGTGCAGGGTGTTAGCATTTTACACCGTCTATGTGGCATTGTCCATCCAAATGTCAATGGAGAATGCAACGCACCCATTGTCAATGAAATGTTTGCGCAGGATGACTTGTAGCTTCAAGACACCTTTGTCAAATCGGACCATCGTATTACGCTTGACGGTCTGTTGGGACTGTAACAAGTCCTCGACGAGCAGTGGCGTCTTGCTTGCAAAGCTAATGTCCAGGGCGGTCTGGATGACATTCTCGAAACCTGCACCCTCCACCGACGAGAACGAACGAATGTCCCACGAACACATGTTGACGAGGGCATTGGTCATGTTGTACTTGGCGGAGTCGGTTGGCATGATGCGCTTACTCGCCCAAATGGCTAAGTTGTTCGAAAAAGAAGCTGCAATAGCCACACCCGAGCAGGTGTGGGCACTCATCAACGATGTGCCGTCTCGCGAGTTGTATATGTAAATACTGAGGCAAGTGAGCTTGATGCAGGTGCACATGTACACCATCTTGGTCCACCCCTTGCCATCCACCTCCACATTGAGGCACACCCACTCGCCACTGGCCTTCACGACCACCTAGCCCATGCGATCCCATAGCTTGTTAGTTGATGTCCGATTCTTCGACATAAAGGGTATCACTGCATACTACGAGTTCTTATTGGTCAAATCAACATATATATTTTTCTTAGGGTTATCAAGCAACTTGAAGCATTGCATGATGTGTTGTGCCAGTCAAGACGCAAAATTTGAGAATGTTAATTTCAAAGTCAAAAACTTGCACTAAGAAGTAGTGAGCACCATATGCTACTCTGCAAAATGCGTTGCAAAGTAGCACTAACTCTGGAGTTTGAACTCTAGTATTAACTTCTAAGGTTGCCAAGGCGAAATATCTTGTTTTAATGACGCTAATTTGGCTTCTTTATAATAAATATGCATGACGCTTTGAAAATTGATACCAATCAGGATGTACTCTTTGAATAACCGTCGCAGCTGTAGCCGCCCATTGAGGTGCACAGCCGCCTGCACCCGACCGCTGCTAAAAATCCTGGCCGCAGCTGCAGCCGATTTGCGGCTACGAGTGGCTGCAGGCGACTGCGGCTATTGGCTAGCTGTTGGACTGCACTGGTTGCTACATATATTTTCACTGCTCCTCCCTGTACACCTACTATAATTAGTCTCAAACCTTGTGAATTGAATGCTGAGTTTGAGCATTTCATACTGAGATTTAATAAAATTTCATTGCTTTGTGGATACCACTGAAAGAGGGGATAGGGTGTGAAAGGAGGCCCAAAGACAGGTTGAATACATGGTGAACTTACGGATAACTCGATAATGTCAAATTCTTGTCAATGGCTTCAATCAGAAATTGGAATAACCTTGAAATATAATGAAGAGCCCTAGGGGGTTTCGTGCAGGGTAAAGGCACTCCAACAACAACAACTGCATCTAGCCTCACATTTTGAGAAAAATGTTCTCACCTGCTGGCTTTACCCATTATAATGGCTTTACCCATTATAAACTGAAAGTGAACATTATCATAACCCTAAACATAAGTAGAGCATGAGGTGGAGGGGAAAGGTTTTTACACCTACTCCTAAAGAGTGGAAAAGATCTTACACCTATTCATAGGCAAAAGATCCTTCTGGAAGAGTAGGCATAAGATTCATCCTACTCTTAGGGCGTATGTGTAACATCCCTTCTTGTCTTCTAGGATCGAGAGTGGGGACATTTTGGGAATGGGGGCCTGGTATAGGGTGGGAGTTGAGCACAGGACCTGAATTCCCAGAATGTCCCCACTGGAGGAACTTATTGGGCTAAAGATCTGGCACAATTTGGATGCCTCTGATTTTGCTTGCAAAGGAGGAGATTCACCTTATGTATAAGGTGCCATCCTCTCTTGAGAATGAAATTTTACTGAGGGAAAGCCGCCCTTCACTGACACTAAAATAATTATACCTTTATGAATATAAGGTGCCCTGCATAGGTACACTTTGGATTTTTCTGTGAGTGTTTTAGAAATTTAGAATCTCTCGCACTCAAATTCACCTTGGCACCTTCGCAACCATGCCTCCAATCACACTCTTCGTTAAAACACCTAAATTATTTACACATGGCAAGCCATGCACTTGATTAGTTTTAGCATTCAGCTTCATCTCATAACCTGGGGCTACTAACCTTGACCTCTTGATGGGTGGGACTAAACCCAGTTGCGAACTTCCCAACTGATTGAACTTCCCAACTGATTGAAGGCCTTGGCACTTAGGATTATCATTTTCCATCTCACAACCCAATCGCAAACTTGCGCCTAATTCAAGGATCTAATGTGGTGAGGACATTGCCTTGAGCCCTCTTCCTGAAGCCTTCAATTGTCGACATTTATACAATTCATGAGTGTTGTCAAACCAGGTGTCAAACCTAGCTCAACACTTAGACTCACAACCAGTGTTTTTTTTTCAAATTCCTCAGGTAGATGCACTGACTAAGATCATCAGCATTAATTAGCAGTAAATGACAACTGTTCAGGTGGACTAGTAGATCTTTTATGGAATCCTGCCTAGTTCTGACGACCTGCAGGAACACACTGTCTAAATCTGGCGGCTTCTAAGTTTTTTTTGGTCAAGATATGGCGATTTTTTTTTTAAATCTCAAAAATCCCTTTGTTGAATTCGCCAGCCCTTTTTTTTTTTTTTTGGCGCCGTGTTTCGAAAATTCGCCCAATAAAAAAACCACCCAAATAACCCGGTTTACCATGAGGGCGACCCCCACATGGGTTTGGCCTTGAGCCCCCACTGGGCAATCCTC
>Ga0116227_10000211_pt1 | contig 103203 bp, 79 predicted proteins | sample S1TSphgellanicum_FD_89693 | JGI IMG/M metagenome (GOLD analysis project Ga0116227, IMG submission 89693) | Host-associated microbial communities from peat moss isolated from Minnesota, USA - S1T2_Fb - Sphagnum magellanicum MG | ecosystem: Host-associated > Plants > Peat moss > Unclassified... | reverse complement strand
GGCACGCGATAGGTAAAGCTGGTGCCGAAATCGCCATGCAGCACGCCGCCGATCCAGCGCAAAAACCGCGTCAGCGGCGGCGCGTTCAGCCCGAATTCGGCATGCAGCGCGGCAATCGCGCGCGGGCTGGCATCGATCCCCAGCATCGTCACCGCCGGATCGCCGGGCACAATGTCAAGCAGCACAAAGATCACCACGCTCGTCGCCAGCAACGTCAGGCCCAGCACCGCGATCCGTCCGACCAGCCAGCGCGCGCCCAGCCGCCGCCCGGCCGCGACCAGACCGCCCAGCGCCAGCGCCGCGACGATCCACGCCACAATTTCGCCCCCCGCACGTCCGCCTTGCGCCGCGTCGTCGCCGGCGCCGACAAAGCGCGCGGCGTGATAATCGAGCATCTGCGTCGGGCTGTTGACCCACAGCCCGGAAATGCGCCGGTCTTCGACGCCCAGCGCGGGATACTGGAACAGAAATGCATTGGGCGCGTCGAGCGCGATGCGGCGCTGGATGTCGCCAAGCACGCGGTGGCGCGCGGCGGGGTCGGTGGTCGTGCGCAACGCTGCGATCAGGGCGTCGAACGCGTCGCTGTGATAGCCGAAGTAGTAGTCGTTGCGCGCATAGATGTCGTAATCGAACGGTTCGGCATGGTCGATCACGGTCAGGTCAAAGCGATGCTGCTGAAACACTTCGTCGAGCCAGGTCGGCCATTCCAGTTCGCGGATCGTCACGCCGATGCCGACCGCCTGCAATTGCGCGGCGACCAGTTCGCCGCTGCGGCGGGCGTAAGCCGGTGGCGGCAGTTTGAGCGTCAGCGACAGGTCGTGGGCATGGCCGGCCTGCGCCAGCAATTGCCGCGCCTGCGCCGGATCGTGCGCACAGGCCCCGGTCAGATCGACATAATCGGGGCTTTGCGGCGGAAAATGGCTGCCGATCGGGGTGCCATAGCCGGCCATCGCCGCATCGATGATCGCGCGGCGGTCGATTGCGTGGCAGATCGCGCGGCGGACCCGGATATCGGCCAGCGGCCCCTGCCGTTCGTTCATCGCCAGGATCACCTCGCCCTCGCTGGGTGCGATGACCAGCCGCAGATGCGGATCGCTGGCCAGTTGCGCCAGCGTTTCGGGCGCGGGGAAGGCGGGAAAGACATCGAGCGCGCCCGACCGGATCGCGCCATAGGCGGCGTTGGGATCGGCGATGAAGCGGAACGTGATCCGCCCCAGATACGCCGGCGTGCCCCAGTAATCGGGATTGCGGTCGAGCGTCAGATTGTCGCCGCGCTGCCATGCGGCAAAGCGGAACGGCCCGGTGCCGACCGGGCGCGTGCGCAAGGTTTCGGCGGCATCGGGCGGCACGATCGCTGCGTCCGACAAAGCCAGCAATGTCGGCAGGTTGGCATCGGGCTCGGCCAGATCGATCGCGACCCGGTCGGGCGCAAGCACGCGCACGGCGCTGACTTCGCGCCAGGTCTGTGCGTGGATATTGAGCGAGCCCGGCGCGGCGGCGCGGCGCAGTGAAAACGCCACCGCCGATGCATCGAACGGCGATCCATCCTGGAATCGCACCCCGTGGCGCAAGCTGAAGACATAATGCCGCGCATCGGGCGACACCGTCCAGCCGGTCGCCAGCAGCGGATGCAACGTGCCGTCGGTGGCGATCCGCACCAGTCCTTCGTAAATGGTGTTGAACGTCACTTCGGGGATCGCCGCCGCCGCGCCTTGCGTCGGATCGAGATGCGGCGGTTCGAGTTGCACGCCGACGCGCAGATCCGGCGCGGCAAGGCCCGGCGTGGCCAGCCCCAAAACGGCCAGCACCAGCAACAGCGTGCGGATCATGCGGCGATGCGCGCCCGTGCGGCGGCGCCCTGTTCGGGCAGGCCGAGCGCGTCATAAATCGCCGCCAGCGCGGTGTTGACCGGCACGTTGTGCGGGTCGTTCGCCCGCCGCAGTTCGAGCGCCTGTTGGGCATCGTCCAGCGCGCCGCCGTTGATCTGCGCATCGATCAGCACCAGTCCGAACAGATCGCGCTGGGCATGGCTGCCGCCAAGATGGGCAAGGCGGGGCACCGCTTCGGCCAGCAGGCGGAGCGCGCGCGGGAAATCGCCACGGGCGTGCGCGACCAGACCTTGCGCCAGCGGCAGCGCGGCCTCACGCCAGACAGGATCGTGGTTCCGGGCGGCGATGGCATCGATCAGCGTATCGGCCTCTGCACGGCCGGCGCGGGCCAGGCCATAGGCGTATTGCACTGACAGGAACGGCAGCACGGTGTCGGTCGCGCGCGGGCTCAACCACGGCGCAAGCGCCGACCAGCGATCGCCGACGTCAATTCCCGCCAGTTCCAGTCGCGCCAACAGCGACACCGCGTTGATCTGGTCCTGCGAATAGCTGCGGTCGTGCGCCCAGACATGCGTGTCGTGAATTGCCAGCGCCTCGGCATAGTGCCCGCGCGCCAGGTGAAACACCGCCAGATGCCACCACAAATGCGTGACCATAAAGCTGTTGAGCCCGACCCAGCCGGGCGACCAGGCGATCAGCGCCGCCAGTCCCCCGGTGATCGATCCGCGTGTCAGCCAGACATGCGCCAGCGCATGCTGTGCCCACGGATCGTTCGGCACCCGCGCCAGTCCCTGTTCCGCCGCCTGTTCGGCGGCGTCGAGCAAATGGAGCTGTTCAAACGCGAAGGCCAGCATTCCGCCCAGATAGGGCAAGTCCCCCGCCGCCTGCTGTACGCCAAGCGCGGCGCGCAGCATCTGCGCAAACTGCCCACGGTTGAACTGGTGGTAATGCAACAGCTTCAGCGCCGCCAGATCGCGCGGCGCTTCGCCCAGCAACCGATCGAGCGCCATCGTCGTCGCCTCGATCTCGCCCGTGCTCCAGTGGTCGAGCACGGTGATCCACTGGTCTTCGCGCGCCGTCACCCCGGTCCGCAAGGCAGCAGCGCGTGCCACATCCAGCCACGGGCGCGCGGCGGCTTCCTGCCCTGTGGTCTCGGCCAGCAAGTGCAGGATACCGGTATAGACCGCGACCAGCACGGGCACCTGTTCGCCCCTGGCGGCATCGAGAATGCGCGCGATGCGCGTTTCATAGGCAATCAGCCCGCCGACGAAGTGGTCGATCGCGGCCAGGTCGGCCGGCGTTGCCCCGGTAACCGGGTTGCCCAGGAAATCGGCGTCGACAGTCATCGCTTGTCCGTCTGGTCGAGAAACGCGGTGACATCGTCGGCCGAGCGCGCCGGGATTTCCCACTGCGGCAAATGCCCGACATGGGGATAGACGATCAGCCGCGATCCGGGAATCGCCGCCTGAAAGCGGTGGGCGGCGTCCACCGCAATCAACTGGTCATCGCCGCCCCACAGGATCAGCGTGGGCGCCTTGATGGCGGCCAGCGCCTCGGGCGAAGCGGCCACACGGCCCGGACGCGCCGACATCAGGATCGGCCTGTGCCCCGGAAAGCGTTGCAGCGCGGCCCAGCGCGCGATGAAGGGTTCGGTCAGCACCGACTGGTCGACCACGTCCTTTTTGAGGCCCTCGCGGATCAGCGGCGTGTTGTCGATAGAGGCGAGGAATGCGCGGCCAAGCCGGTATTGCATGATGCGAAATGCCAGCGGCGGCTTTTGCAATTGTGCGGCGGGCCAGCCGGCGGCATCGACCAGGATCAGCCGGGTGACGACGTCGGGCTGGCGTGTCGCCCACAGCCAGGCGATGCCGCCGCCCATCGAATTGCCCGCCACTGCAACCTGTTTCAAACCGAGCTGCGCGGCAAAGCGTTCGACCGCCTCGGTCATGCTGTCGGACGAGGCGATGAAGCCCGGCGGTGCCGCGCTCAAGCCATGGCCGGGCAAGTCGAGCGCGATCCCGCGATAACGGCTCGCCAGACGCGCGGCCCACCCGTCCCAGGAAAAGGCGTTGTCGCCAAAGCCGTGGAGCAGGATCACCACCGGCGCGCCCGCCGGACCGCTGTCGAGATAATGCAGCACCAGTCCGCCGCCGAGATCGGCGTAATGCGAATTGGCCCGGCCATACTGCGCCTTCAACGCGTCGGCGGACAAGTCGGGCGCGCGCAGCGCCAGCCAGGTGCCCCCGGCGGCAAGTGCGATCAGTCCGGCAACCGATCCGGCGATACGCGTCAATTTGCCCAAGACCCTTGCTCCCGATCAGTAGTGATAGCTCAACTGGACGCCGTATGTCGCCGGACGGCCCGGCTGCGCCACTTTGGCATCGGGCAGGAAGTAGTTGCGTTCAAGATCATAATGCGCGTTCAGCAGATTGCGGGCATAGACCCCGACCGACCAGCGGCCCTGTTCGGGGCGCAAGGTCAGGTTGGCATTGACGATCCAGCGCCCCGACAGATCGTACAGCGGGCCCAGGAACGAGGGCAGGCGACCGCGATAGGAATAATCGGTGCCCGCGTCGAGCGCATAGCCGCCAAGCGGCGCGGTGTAATTGGCGCTGCCCTGATAGCTCAACCGCGCGATCGGCAGCGCCTGCCCGGCATAGCTGATCGTGCTGGCGGTATAGCTGCCCGCGCTGCCCTGCAAAGAGGTCGGATCGATCGCGTTGTAATTGAGATACTTGCCGTATTTCCACGACAGCGACTGGGTCAGGCGAAAGCCTTTGGCCGGGGCCAGCACCAGTTCACCCTCGGCGCCATAGATTTCCGAATGCGGCGCATTGGTGATGCGCCCGATCAACCCCGATTGTTGGCTCAACACGGTGCCGAGCACCTGCTGGTCGTGATAATCGTAATAGAACACCGCGCCGTTGAACCGCACCCCCGGCGCCAGATCGCCCTTGAAACCGGTTTCGTAGGCATAGAGCACTTCGGGTGCGAAGGCGTCGATCTGATCCTGATACGGCGAGTTGTACGCGGTAAAGCCGCCCGATTTCACCCCGCGACTGGCATTGGCGTAAACCAGCAGGCCCGTTGCGGGGCGGTATTCGATCCCGGCCTTGCCCGACACTTCGTCAAGGCCGGTGTTGCGGTTGCCGTTGGTGAACGTGACAGTGTCGCCGATCGCCGTGGAAAAATTCCGCAAGCGCCGGTCTTCGTGTTCATAGCGCAGCCCGCCGATCAGAGTGAACTGGCTGGTGACATGATAGTTCACCTGGCCATAACCGCTGATCGAATCGACGTATTGGCGATAACTGGTGTTGGTGATGAACCCCAGGCTGTTGGTGAAATCGGAATAGAACCCGTCGCTTTGCAACTGGTGCGAGTAATAGACCCCGCCGACCCAGTCGAGCGCGCTTTTGCCTTGCGATGACAGGCGCACTTCCTGCGACAGCACGCGGACATTGCCGTACCAGAATTCCTCTGACTCTTCGGCTGCCGAGGCATCCCACGATTCCAGTTCGGCACGGCGGAAATAGTCATAGGCGCTGATGCTGGTCAGCTTGACCGTCGGGCTGAGGTCGATCGCGGCATTCAGGCTGACGCCTTGCGAAATGTTGTCACGGCTCGGCCTGGAATCCGCGCTCCAGCCGAACAGGCTGGTAAAATTGGGCGAAAAGCCCCAGCCGGTCGCACGGTTGCTGGTGTCGGCGGGAATGATCGGGCCGGGTGTGCCGACGCCATAGCCGCGGGTCTGGAACGGCTCGAACAAGTACAGCCCGGTCAGTTGCGATTTGTCATAGCCACCGTGCGCCGACAGCGTGATCGTCGTTGTCGAACCGGGGGTCCATTCCAGCGTGCCCTTGCCATAGACCCGGTTGGCATCGCCCAGGCTTTGCCCGGTGACGCGATTGTACTGGAAACCGCCGCCCTGTTCGGTGATCGCGGCGACGCGGAATTTCAGCGTGTCGCTGATCGGCCCCGAAATATAGCCCTCTGCCTTCAGGGCGTCGAATTTTCCGTAGTCGAGGTCGATCCCCGCCGAAAGCTGATCGGTCGGCTTTTTCGATACGAAGTTGATCGCGCCGCCGGTGGTGTTGCGGCCATAAAGCGTGCCCTGCGGCCCCCGCAGCACTTCGACCCGGTCGATGTCGAACAGCGCGCTCTGCGTCGTCACCGGCACCGGATAGGCGACTTCGTCGATATAGACGCCCACGGTCGGTGAATTGTTGTCGGCATAGTCGTCAAAGCCGACCCCGCGCAGGCGGAACTGCGGCTGCCCGCTGCCGAAGGCGGGCACCACTTCCAGCCCGGGAACTTCGTCCTGCAACTCGTTGATATTGGTCACCCCACGGCGGGTGAGTTGTTCACCCGACAGCACGTTGAGCGCGATGCCCGTGTTCTGTGCGGTGTCACGTCGACGCTGTGCGGTGACGACAATATCACCAACCGGGTTTGCCGCCGTGCCGTCGGCGGTGGCACCCGGCGCAGCGGACCCATCGGCATGCGCGATGACCGGCAACCCCGCCATGACAATGGCAAGGGCGGACGAAAACAAACGGACGGTCATGGCAGTTCCCCTGTGTTGGCGCGCCCCCCAATGGCGCCGCGCAGGAATTACTACTAAACAGGTAGAGTTTGAAAACAGTTTTGCTTTCAAACGGGAAAGGCGGCAATGCCGGCCTAGCGCAAGGCGAAGCCGAGCGCGCGCAGCACGGTTTTCAGGCGGTCGCGGCCGTTGAGCGCGGCGGCATTGCGGCCACGGCTGATGATCAGCGCGCGCCAGCCGACCGGAGTCTGGCCATGGGTTTCCTGAAAGGCGCGGGCGGTTTCGTCGTAGCGTGCTATCGGTTCACGTTGTGCGTCCAGCGCATATGTTTCGTGGTGCAGCACGACCTCTTGCGGCAGGCGCGGCTTGATCGACGCCGGGTGCGCCGGATCGGGATGGCCGACGACCAGCCCGAACACCACCACCGCGCGCGGCGGCAGCCCGGCAAGTGCCGCGACCTCTTCGGGATGGTTGCGCATTGCACCGATATAGACCGCGCCCAGGCCGAGCGATTCGGCGGCGACCACCGCATTTTGCGCCGCGAGCGCGGCATCGATTGCGGCAACGGTAAAGCTTTCGAGGAATTCATAGCCTTCGGCCGGAGCGCCGGCGTCGCACGCGATCAGATTGGCGCGGGCGAGGTCGGCGACGAACAGCAGGATGACCGGAGCCTCGACAATGTGTTTTTGCCCGCCGGCCAATTCGGCCAGACGCGCGCGCTTGGCGGCATCCTCGACCGCGACAACGCTCCACAGTTGCAGGTTTGACGACGATGCCGCCGATTGCGCTGCCGCGATCAGTGTTTCGATCGTGCCATGGGGCAGGGCATCGGGCAGATAGGCGCGCACCGATCGGTGTGCCAGCAATCCGGCGATGGTCGGGTTCCACCGCACCGGGGCGGGTTGGTCCGCGCCATAACGCAATTCAAGCGCGGCATCTGATTCAGCATTGCGGGGATCATCAAGCGCCATCGTACCTGGTCCTTGTCATGTGTGACGCACCGGGCGGCAACGCCTCGTCATCATCGGGCGCGTGTTTCACGGATCGGACAACGCGTGGCAAATTTAAAATACTGAACTCGGCAGCAAATTCGGTTCGCCATCGGCATCGCGGAATCAGGGGTCATAGCGTTCCCAGGTACCGCCGTTGGGCTTGCGAACGCGGGCGCCGCAGTCGGCGCATTTGCCGGTAAAGTATCGACCGTCCCGGCGTACGCGGTTGCGTATGACGGTGTGCTTTCCGCGCCAGCAACGGATTTTGGCCAGCAGACGATCGAATATCAAAGGCCTCTCCCATCGAACATGTGCATGACGCGCTTCCCCACGTTTCTGTGGCTCTACCGCGCGGCGGTGAAAAGGGGACAATCGCCATTTCATCGTGTCCACGGCACAGGTCATCGTGGATGGGTGCATGCGGCGCGCCATCATGTTGATTCTCTGTTGAATCTGTCGGCGGAGTGTGATTCGGTACGCTTTATGCGGCGGAGCAAGCAAACCCTTCGGCTTCCTCGGGAAAGCCTGACCCAGACATTGGCGCTGATCGTGTTGCTGGTGCTTGGTGCGATTGCGCTGGCCGGGCCGAGCGGGGTGCTGGCGTGGACCGAAAACGCCCATGCGCTGGAACACAACAACCAGGAAATTGCCCGGCTGACAGCCATGCGTGACAGGCTGCACAACCGGGTCGAACTGCTCGACCCGCGCCATGCCGATCCCGATCTCGTCGGTGAGTTGTTGCGCCGCGATCTCAATGTCGCGCATCCCGACGAAGTCATTCTGCCGCGCAAATAATCGGCGATCAGACCGGGCGCCCGGCACCGGCACGATCTGCAACCATTGCGAACCGGATGCCGCACGCCTACCTCTGCCCCCAAAGCCGCCGCACCGCGCATCGCGGTGATGTCGCCGGGGGAAGGAAATTGGACCGAACATGAACAGGTTTGCCGCTCACGACATCGACGATGACGATGATGAACGTCTTGGCAAAGTGCCGGTCCCCGACGAAGTTCAGGATGCGATCCGCACCCTGATCCGCTGGGCCGGGGACGATCCCACGCGCGAAGGTCTGCTTGATACGCCAAAGCGCGTGGCGCGGGCGTGGAAGGAGTATTGCCAGGGCTATGGCGAAGATCCGGCGGCGCACCTCGGCCGCCAGTTCGAGGAAGTCGGCGGGTATCAGGAGCTTGTCCTGCTGAAGGACATTCCGTTCCAGTCGCATTGCGAACACCACATGGCGCCGATCGTCGGCAAGGCATCGATTGCCTATCTGCCGCGCGACAAAGTCGTCGGTATTTCAAAGCTGGCGCGGGTGCTGAACAGCTATTCGCGGCGGCTGCAGATCCAGGAACGGATGACCAGCGAAGTCGCGCAATGCATCTGGGACAATCTGAAGCCCCACGGCGTTGCGGTGGTGATCGAGGCGCAGCACGGTTGCATGACCGGGCGCGGCGTGCGCACGCCCGGCGTCGGCATGATCACCAGCCGGCTGATCGGGGTCTTCCTGGAAGACAACCGCAGCCGCAAGGAAGTGCTGAGTTTGATGGGTTATTGAACTGCCTCCCCATCCGACCGCCAAAATCGTGCTTGTCTTTGGAGGTCGGACGGGGGGCCGGGTTCACGTCAGTGAACCCGAAATTCAAAGATGTTCGAGCACATATTCGGCGGAACTGACCTTGAAGTCGCCAGGTGCTTCGACGAACAACTGATCGACCACGCCGTTGTCGATCACGGCGGCAAAGCGCTGGCCACGAATGCCCAGGCCGAAACCGGTGCCGTCGAGCACGAGATCGAGCGCCTTCGCCAGATCGCCGTTGCCGTCGGCCAGCATCGTCACTTCGGGTGAGCCGGTGGCCTCGCCCCAGGCCTTCATCACGAACGGATCGTTGACGGCGGTGCAGATGATTTCATCGACGCCCTTGGCCTTGATCGCCGCAGCCTTGTCGACGAAACCCGGCAGGTGCTTGGCCGAACAGGTCGGGGTGAACGCGCCCGGCACCGAAAACAGCACCACTTTCTTGCCGGCGAAATAGTCGGTGGTCTGGACCGCTTCGTTGGCGTCGGCGGTGGCCTTGACCACTTTGACGTCGGGCAGCTTGTCTCCAACTGCGATTGTCATCCCGGGGGTTCCTTTCGTTAAACAAAGGCTTGTGGCGAACCGCCGGTGCGGCGATCCTGATCCGCCGACCGATATAGGCGGCTTCTCTCCCAGCGCAACGTGCGACAGCGCGGCCGCAGTGCGCCCGACAGCGATCGGCACTATCCCTGAAGGGAGATATAAAGACATCTTTATATTCTCATCGGATCGGGCTAAGGCCCGGATCAAGGACGGCACTTGTCCGCCGTCGTGCCCGCCATTCATGCCCAAGGAGTACCGCCTGTGAGTCAGCAGGACTATGTGATCGCCGATATCGGCCTTGCCGAATTTGGCCGTGCCGAAATTGCCATTGCCGAAACCGAAATGCCGGGCCTGATGGCCCTGCGCGATGAATTCGGCGCCAACCAGCCGCTGAAGGGCGCGCGCATCACCGGATCGTTGCATATGACGATCCAGACCGCCGTGCTGATCGAAACGCTGGTGGCGCTGGGTGCCGACGTGCGCTGGGCGACCTGCAACATCTTTTCGACGCAGGACCATGCCGCCGCCGCGATCGCCGCAGCCGGCATCCCGGTGTTCGCGATCAAGGGCGAAAGCCTGGCCGATTACTGGGACTATGTCGGTCGCATTTTCGACTGGGACGATGGCACCGGCCGCACCGCCAACCTGATTCTCGATGACGGCGGCGATGCCACGATGTTCGCGCTGTGGGGCGCCCGGATCGAAGCCGGCGACAGCCTGCCCGAACCGACGAATGCCGAGGAAATCGAATTCCAGCGTGCGCTGAAGGCGTTCCTCAAGGCGAAGCCGGGCTATCTGACGGCGAGCGTTGCGCAGATCAAGGGCGTGTCCGAAGAAACCACCACCGGCGTGCACCGCCTGTATCACATTGCCAAGGAAGGCAAATTGCCTTTCCCGGCGATCAACGTGAACGATTCGGTGACCAAATCGAAATTCGACAACCTCTATGGCTGCAAGGAATCGCTGGTCGATGCGATCCGTCGCGCCACCGACGTCATGCTGGCTGGCAAAGTCGCCTGCGTCGCCGGCTTTGGCGACGTCGGCAAAGGCTCGGCCGCCAGCTTGCGCAACGGCGGTGCGCGCGTGATGGTGACCGAAATCGATCCGATCTGCGCATTGCAGGCGGCGATGGAAGGCTATGAAGTGGTGACGATGGAGGAAGCGGTCAGCCGCGCCGACATTTTCGTGACCGCGACCGGCAACGAAGACGTGATCACCGCCGACCACATGAAAGCGATGAAGCCGATGGCCATCGTCAGCAACATCGGCCACTTCGACAGCGAAATCCAGATTTCGGCACTGTCGAACTACACCTGGAAAGAAGTGAAGCCGGGCACCGACCTGGTCGAATTTCCCGATGGCAAGCAGATCATCATTCTGGCCAAGGGTCGTCTGGTCAATCTGGGTTGCGCCACCGGGCACCCGAGCTTTGTCATGTCGGCCAGCTTTACCAACCAGACGCTGGCGCAGATCGAACTGTTCACCAAAGCGGAGCAGTACGACAACAATGTTCACGTCCTGCCCAAGCACCTCGACGAAAAGGTCGCGGCGCTGCACCTGGAAAAGCTGGGCGTAAAGCTGACCAAGCTGACCCCCCGGCAAGCAAGCTATATCGGCGTCGACGCGCAAGGCCCGTTCAAGGCCGACCATTACCGTTATTGAACAAGGCAGAACCCCTTCCTCGCCAAGCGGGGGAGGGGATTTGCACCGCAGCGCGAGATCGCGGTCTGACGCTTTCGGCGCATGTCACATGGCAATTCGCATCGGGTGTCGTCGCTACACCACGTTGCCCTGCATACGGGCGGCGCTCGATAAACAAGCATTTGATTTATAAAAAGATCCACTCGTGCCGAGCCTGTCGAAGCGCGCGCGAGACAGTTGGTCTGGTCGCCAGTGCGCGCGCGCTTGGCAAACCTTGGTGCGCGTGCTGCGACAGACGCACCGCGAGCGGATCATTATGATTTTTAAGGATAAAAGGCCAACCAATCAGGATGTGTGAATCGCCTGGCCCAAATTGGGGAGGATTAAGGGTTGCGCGCATTGTAATTCGCGGCCTTTACTTCTAGCCATCGTGACATGTTCCTGAACCAAGCCGCATCGGCCGTGATCGGACTGCTGATCGCCGCATGGACCGTTGCGGCGGCATGGGCGGTGCTGGCGGCGCGTGCGCGCCAGCGCCGGGCGGAATCGAGCCTTCGGCTGGCGCGACGGCTGGGGCGGATGATCGAGGATTCCCCGGCGCTGCCGATGGTGGTGCGTGCCGACGGGCGGATCGAAGGCCCGACGCGGCTGGCGGGGTGGTTCGGGTTTGACGCCATGCCCGGCTATCTGTCCGAACTCGATGCCAGCAACGACGGGCCGGAACGCGGCTTTGACGAATACCAGTTGTCGCTGCTGAGCGACGCGGTGCGCCGCACGCAGAAATCCGCCGCGCCGTTTCGCCTGGCGCTGACGCCGCGCGGCACGGCCAAGACGCTGGGGGTGCGCGGCTATCTGGCCGATCCGCAGATCTCGCCGGCCGGTGCGGCACTGGTGTGGTTTTTTGATTTTTCCGAGAGCGAGGACGAACTGCGCCAGTTGCGCGCGCAGGCCGCAGCGGCCCGCGCCGATTTTGCCGGGCTGTCGGGCCTGATCGAGGCCGCGCCGCTGCCGATGTGGTTTCGCGGGCCGGATCTGGCGTTGCGGCTGGTCAACACCGCCTATGTCCGCGCGGTCGGCGGGCGCAGCGGTGCCGATGTGGTCGCCGCCGGCGCCGAACTGGTCGAAGCGGTCGAAGGCGCCGGCCCGCGGGAGGTCGCGCGCACCGCGCAGAACCGGGGCATGCCGGTCGAACGCGTGGTGTCCGCAACGATCGGTGGGCAACGGCGTTCGTTGCGGGTGATCGACCTGCCGTTGGGCGAAGACGGGGTCGCAGGCTACGCGGTCGATATCGAAGAGATGGAGGAACTGACTCGCCAGTTTCGCCGGTTCCGTGCCGCCCAGCGCCAGATGCTCGACACGATGTCGGCGGCGATCGCGCAATTCGATGACAGGGGCAACCTGGTCTTCGTCAACCAGCCGTTCCTGCGGATGTTTGCGATTGCTCCGGCGTGGATCGCCGACACCCCGCCGTTCGACCGCGTGCTCGACCGCATGCGCGATGCAGGCCGCCTGCCCGAAGTGCGCGATTTTCCCGAGTGGCGGCGCGAACGCCAGGGCTGGTTCCTCAGCCGCGAAGCGCGCGAAGAGCCGTGGCACTTGTCCGACGGCACCCATCTGCGCGTGGTCGGTCAGCCGATGCCCGATGGCGGGCTGTTGATGATTTTCGAGGATCGCACCGAGCAATTGCAACTGTCGGCGACGCGCGACACGCTGTTGCGCACCCGCACCGCGACATTCGACAATCTGTTCGAATCGCTCGCGGTGTTTGGCCCCGACAGCAAATTGCAGTTGTGGAACCGGCGCTTTGCTGCCGATTGGGGCCTTGATGAAGACTTGCTGGGCAGTCATCCGCGCGCCGATGTCGTGCTGTCGCACATCGCGAAAAAGCTGCGTCGCCCGGCGCAAGTGGCGACGATTTCGCAAGTGATCGAGGCGGCAACGCTCGAACGACGCCAGCAGACCGGGCGGCTGGCACTGGCCGATGGGCGACACCTGGCTTTCGCAGGCGTCCCTTTGCCAGATGGCAACGGTCTGTTGACGGTCCTCGACATCACCGATTCGCAAAAGGTCGAGACGATGCTGCGCGAACGCAATGCCGCACTGATTGAAGCCGATGCGGTCAAGACGCGCTTTATCGCCAACATGAGTTATGAATTCCGCACCCCGCTGACGTCCATTCGCGGCTTTGCCGAAATGCTCGACGGCGGGCTGGCCGGCGATCTGCCCGAACAGGCGCGGGACTATGTCGCCGCGATCCTGACTTCGGTCGAACGGTTGAGCGAACAGATCGAAACCGTGCTCGACCTGTCGCAAGGCGAAGCCGGCACTTTACCGGTCGCGCGCGAAGCGGTGGCAATGTTCCCGTTGCTGACCGATGTGGTGCAGGAACGCGCCGAGCGCCTGACGCAAGGGCAACTGGCGCTCGATCTGCGCGGCAGCGATGCGGTCGGCACGGTGACCGGCGATGCCCGCCGTTTGCGCCGGGCGTTCGGCCATCTGGTCGACAACGCAATTGCCGCGACACCGACCGGCGGTCGCATCCTGATCGAGTGCGCGCGCCGGCCCGACCGCAAAGTGCAAGTGGTGGTGTCCGACAACGGGCGCGGCATGGAGCCGGGGCAGCTTGCCCGTGCGCTCGAAGGGCTGATGATCGCGCCCGACGGCCGCAGTGTCGAACGGCGTGCCGGGCTTGGCCTGCCGCTGGTGCGTCAGTTGATCGAGGCCCATGGCGGCACGATCGAACTGATGTCGGAACCGGCGCAGGGGACCAGCGCCATGGTCGTGCTGCCGTGATCACCATTGCCTTGCCCGACCTGGCCGCGACCGAAGCGCTCGCCGCGCGCATCGCTGCCGCGCTGGTGCCCGGCGATGTGGTCGCGCTCTATGGCGGCCTTGGCGCGGGCAAGACGACATTGGCGCGCGCCATTCTTGCGGCGCTGGGCCATCGCGGTGAAGTGCCCTCGCCGACTTTTGCGATTGTCGAGGTCTACGACCCGCCCGGTGTCCGCCTGCCGGTGGTCCACGCCGATTTCTATCGCCTGCAATCGCCGGCAGAAGCCGACGAAATCGGACTCGACGATTATCGCCAGGGCGCGGTGCTGCTGGCGGAATGGCCCGACCATGCCGGTGGCTTTGGTCACGAGCCGGGTTGCCTGACGATCCGCATGGAAACCCGGGAAAACGGGCGGCTGGCCATTGTCGAGCCGGGGCTGCTTTGGCAAGAACGGTCGTCATGGACCTGACCATTCCCGAAGATTCCACCCGATTTCTGACCAAGGCCGGCTGGGGCGGCGCCGAAATCGCCGCATTGCCCGGCGACGCATCGTTCCGCCGCTATTTCCGCGTGCACAGGGCCGACGGCAGCGCGGCGATGTTGATGCATGCACCGCCCCCGCGCGAAGATCCCGAACCGTTCCTGCGTGCGGCGCGCTGGCTCGACGGCAATGGCTTGCGCGCGCCGATGATCCTCGCCGACGAAGCGCCCACCGGCTTTGTCCTGCTGGAAGATTTCGGCGATGTGCGCATGCGTGAATATGTCGATGCCTGGCCCGATGACGAGGCAGCGGTCTATCGGGCCGCGATCGATACGCTGATCAGGCTGCATCGGCTGCCGCCGGGGCCGTTCACCGACTATTCGCTGAGCGAGTATATCCGCGAAGTGCGGCTCTTTACCGAATGGTACTGCCCGACGCGCGGGCTCTATATCGACGGCAAAGGCTGGACCGCAGCGTGGGAAGAGGCATTGTCGCCGCTGTTGTCGCGGCAACGGCCCGGTGTGACCGTGCTGCGCGACTATCACGCCGAAAACATCATGCTGCTGGGCGGGCTCGAAAGCCAGGGCTTGCTCGACTTTCAGGATGCGCTGGTCGGGCATCCGGCTTATGATCTGGTTTCGCTGTTGCAAGACGCGCGCCGCGACGTCTCGCCAGAGCTTGAGAGCCAGATGTTCGATCGTTATTGCCAGGGGGCTGCCGCAGTGTTGGGCGGGTCATTCAATGCGGAAACGTTTCTGGCCGACTATGCGCGGCTGGGGGCGCAGCGCAATGCCAAGATCATCGGGATTTTCGTGCGATTGTGGAAACGCGACGGCAAGCCGCGCTATCTCGACCTGATCCCGCGCGTCTGGATTCAACTTGAACGCGATCTGGCGCATCCCGCACTGGCCCCGGTGGCGGCGTGGTTTGACGCCAACATCCCTGCAGAATTGCGCGATCGGGCCGGCCTGCCCGGCGGGGCGTTCGTGGCATGAGCGCGCCATTGGTGAGCGACGTGGCGATGCTGCTTGCCGCCGGGATCGGCAAGCGGATGCGGCCGTTGACAGCGACCCGGCCCAAACCGCTGGTGCGCGTCGCGGGCAAACCCTTGATCGATTACAGCCTCGACAAGTTGGTCGAGGCCGGCGTCAGCCGAGCCGTGGTCAATGTGCATTATCTGCCCGACCAGTTGGTCGCGCATCTGCGCGGGCGCAAGGCCCCGGCGATCGCGATATCCGACGAAACCGACGCGTTGCTTGAAACCGGCGGCGGGATGGTGCGCGCGGCGCCGTTGATCGCGGCGGACACGTTCTTCTGCCTCAACACCGACGCCATCTGGCTCGATGGCCCGCGCAACGTGTTTTCCGCGTTGAGCGAGGCCTGGGACGACGACCGCATGGACGCGCTGCTGTTGCTGGTCGGCCACGCCCGAGCGCACAATTTCACCGGGATGGGCGATTTTCATCTCGATCCGCTGGGGCGCATTTCACGGCGCAAGCCCGGCCGGGTGGCACCGTTCATTTATACCGGCATCCAGATCGTGTCGCAGCGATTGCTGCGCGACGCTCCGCCGGGGGCGTTTTCGACCGGCGTGCTGTGGGACCGGGCGATCGATGAAGGCCGGCTTTATGGCCTGTCGCACACCGGCTTGTGGTTCGAAGTCGGCAGCCCGCAAACGATTGCCCCGACCGAAGCGGCGCTGACCGGCGCCTGATGCCGGTGGGTCGTCCGCAAGTTTACGCGATTGCCGCCCACCGGGGATTTGCCGATGCGCTGGTCGCCGGGCTGATCCCGCGTTATCGCGAGGATGGCTTTGGCCTTGCCCGCCTGACATTGTTGCTGCCCAGTCGCCGTGCAGTGCGCACGGTGACAGAGGCGTTCGTGCGGGCGAGCGGCGGCGCGCTGATGCTGCCGCGCATGGCGGTGGTCGGCGATCTCGATCTGGACGAGACGTTGGGCATGTTGTTCGACCCGCTGGCCGAGGATATTCCTCCGGCGATCGATCCGGTGGTCCGCTTGCTGTATCTGGCGCGCCTGCTGCGCGAGGAACTGGCGGAATCCGGCACCGGCGTGCCGGGGGAAGCGGCGCTGGTGCGATTGGCGCGCGGGGTGGCAGACACCATCGATCGGCTGCTGATCGAAGAAATTGCGCCCGAACATTTGCTCGATCCCGCCGTGATCGGGATTGTCGGCGATCTGGCCGAACACTGGATTGCCAGCACCCGATTGTTTGCGCGCGTGATGATGCGCTGGCGGGGGGAACTTGCCGAGCGCGGCGCCAGCGATGCGCCGGAAAGGCGCAATCGCCTGTTGCGCGGTCTGGCCGGGCGCTGGCGCGCATCGCCGCCGCGCCATGCCGTGGTGGCCGCCGGAGTGACCTCTGCGGCGCCGGCGGTGGCGAAACTGTTGCGGGTCGTCGCCGAATTGCCCGACAGCGCGGTGATTCTGCCCGATCTCGACCTCGCGCTCGACCCGGCGGTGTGGGATGCACTGGGCCATGCCGGGGCGCCCGACGACGACGGCGTTGTTTTCGGCCGAGGCGATATCGTGACCCACCCGCAATACCACTTGAAACTGTTGCTCAATCGCATGGGGATTGCGCGCGGCGAAATCCAGCCTTGGCACCGCGCCGGCCCGGCCGCTGCGCCACCGGCGCGCAGCCGGGCGATATCGAACTTGTTCCTGCCGCCGGTGGCAAGCGCGGTGTGGGCGACGCTGGCCGCCGACGAACGCCGCCTGTCGGGGGTGCGCCTGATGGAAAGCGCCAATCCGGGCGAAGAGGCACTGGCCATCGCCGTGCTGGTGCGCCGCGCGCTGGCGGTGCCCGAACGGCGCGTCGCGGTGATCACCCCCGATCGGGGCCTTGCCGAACGGGTAATCGGGCACTTGCAGCGCTGGGCCATTGCCGCCGATGACAGCGCCGGGCGGCCGTTGCCGCAAACCGCCGCCGGGCGGTTGTGGTTGCTGCTGGCCGAAACCTGGGCCGAACGGGCGGCGCCGGTGCCGTTGATTGCCTTGCTGGGCCATCCGCTGGTGCGCGCGGGTGAAGGGCGCGCCGCCTGGCTCGACCGGGTGCGCCAGCTCGATCTGGCGTTGCGCGGGCCACGGCCGGCGCCCGGTGGCGTCGGCTTGCGCGACCGTTTGTCCGGCGCGCGCCATCCCGATCCCGGCCTGATCGCGTGGTGGGACGATGTCGCGCTGACTCTGACGCCGTTGCTCGGCCGCGATACGGCATTGGCGTTGGCGGATGCGCTGGCCGTGCTGGTCGATGTCGCCGAGGCACTGTGCGGCGATGGCCTGTGGGCAGAGGCCGATGGTCGCGCGCTGGCGCAGTTTGTCGAGGACTGGAGCGCGGCGGCGGGCGATCCGGCTTTGGCGGAAAACACTGTCGATCCGGCGGAATTGCCGTCGCTGTTGCGCGATGCGCTCGATCAGGTGGCAGTTCGGCCACCGTATGGCGGGCATCCCCGGCTTGCCATCTATGGCCTGATCGAGGCGCGGATGAGCCGGGCCGATCTGGTCATCTGCGGCGGGATGGTCGAAGGGACCTGGCCCGCTACGCCGTCGTCCGACCCGGTGCTGGCCCCGGCGGTGCTGCGCGCGCTGGGCATTCCCGGTGCCGATTTCCGTATCGGCCTGTCCGCGCACGATTTTGCCGCCGCGCTCGGCGCGCCCGAAGTGGTGCTCAGCCATGCGTCGCGCGATGTCGGCGGGCCGACCGTGCCGTCGCGCTTTCTGTTGCGCATCCGGGCCATGCTGGGTGACCTGACCCGACTGGAAACCGACGCGGTGGATTGGGCGCGCGGGCTCGACCATGCCGGTCGCGTGCCGCCGAGCCCCCGGCCGCAGCCGATGCCCAGCGCCGAACAGCGCCGGGTCGACATTGCGGCGACCGCGCTCGACCGGCTGCGCGGCGATCCCTATCAGTTCTATGCCAGCGCGATCCTGCGGCTGTCGTCGCTCGATCCGCTTGACGCCGATCCCAGTCCGGCGTGGCGCGGCACGGCGGTCCACGCCATTCTCGAGGCCTGGCACAAGGCCGGTGCGCCACCGGGCGAACTGGTGCCGATTGCCCGAGACGCGCTTTACGCGATGAGCGCGCATCCGCTGATGCGCGCGTTGTGGCAGCCGCGCCTGATCGAGGCGCTGTCATGGATCGAGCGGGAACAGGAAGCATTGCTTGGCGAAGGCCGACAGGTGGTTGCTTACGAACGCTGGGGTGACGTGACTTTGCGCGGGGTACGGATCAAGGCGCGCGCCGACCGCATCGACCGCCTGCCCGACGGCACGCTGGCGATTGTCGATTACAAGACCGGATCGCCGCCGAGCGGGTCGATGGTCGAACAGGGCTTTGCCCTGCAACTGGGCCTGATCGGGCTGATCGCGGCCGAGGGCGGCATTGCCGGGGTGTCGGGACTGCCGCGGCGGTTCGAATACTGGTCGCTGTCGCGGCGGCGCGATGGCTCTGGCTTTGGCTGGCGCGACGAACCGATCATGGAGGGGCGCAAACGCAGCGGCGTGGCACGCGACGAATTTCTCGATATCACGCGCGGCTATCTTTACGATGCGCTCGATCGCTGGATTTTGGGCAATGCGCCGTTCACCGCCCGGCTCAATCCCGATCTGGCAGGCTATTCCGATTACGATCAGGTGATGCGGCTTGACGAATGGCTGGGCCGCGACCCGCAAGAGGGTGCGGCATGAGCGCGGTCAAGACACTGGCGCAACAGGTTCACCGGTTGCAGGACAACCAGATGGCCGCCGTCGCGCCCGACCGCACGGTGTGGCTGTCGGCCTCGGCCGGCACCGGCAAGACGCAAGTGTTGACCTCACGCGTGTTGCGCCTGCTGCTCGAACCGGGGGTTTCGCCCGACCAGATCCTGTGCCTGACCTTCACCAAGGCGGGCGCGGCCGAAATGGCGACGCGGATCGGCCAAAAGCTGGCCGACTGGGTGCGGTTGGAGGATACCGTGCTGGCGTCGCAGCTTCAGGCGATCGGCGCGCCGTTCGATCCGGCGACACTGGAACACGCGCGCAGCCGGTTTGCCGCCGTGCTCGATTGCCCCGGCGGCGGCTTGCGGATCGGGACGATCCACGCCTTTGCACAGTGGTTGCTGTCGGCGTTTCCCGAAGAAGCGGGCCTGCGCCCCGGATCGTGCGCGATGGAAGACCGCGACCGCGATTTGCTGGTGCGCGATGTGCTGGTCGACTTGCTGGTGCGTGCCGAAGACAGCGGCGACACCGCGTTTATCGACGCACTCGCGGCGCTCAGTTTGCGCATGGGCGAGGGGGAACTGACGCGGTTTCTGCTGCGCTGTGCCGCCGCGACCGGAGTGTGGACCGGCACCGGTGCGTGGCAATCGCCGCTGCGGCCCCGCATCAACCGCCTGATCGGGCTGCCCGCCGATGCCGATCAGGGCTTGCTGGCCGACTGCTTTGCCGACGCGCGGTTCCCGGTCGCCGCGCTTGGCCGCTGCCTCGACGCCTTGCGGGCCTGGGGCACAAAGACCGCCGATGGCATGATCGCGGCGATTGCGGGGTGGATTGCGGCATCTCCCGAAGATCGCGCCGCTGGTTGCAAAGACCTGACCCGCGCGCTGTTCAATGCCGAGGGCGAGGCGAAGTACCGCAAGAATCTCGAAAAGATCGACCCGACTTACACCGACCACGCCGCCGTGGTGAGCGAGGCGCTGCACGAAGCGAGCGAATGGGCGCGCGCTCTGGCGCTGGTTGCGCTGGCCGAACCGGCGCTGGCGATCGGACGGCGTTTTGCGCTGGCGTGGGACGAGGCCAAGACGCGCGAGGGCTTCATTGATTTCGATGATCAGATCCGCGCCGCCGCCGCGCTCTTGACCGAACGCGCGCCTGCCGACTGGATCCGCTTCAAGCTCGACCGCCGGTTCGACCATGTGCTGGTGGACGAGGCGCAGGATACCAATGCGGCGCAATGGCGCATCGTGCTCGATGGCGTGACGGGCGATTTCTATGCCGGCGCCGGCAAACCGCAACCCGACGATGCCTCGCGCACGCTGTTCGTGGTGGGCGATTACAAGCAGGCGATCTTTCGCTTTCAGGGCACCAGCCCGGAAAATTTCGAGGCGGCCAAACAGCGCGTTGCCGGGGAACTGGCGGGCCTGGCGCTGGCGGCCGATGATCCTTCGCTGGAACTGCTCAGTCTCGGCCTGGGGCGTTCGTTCCGCAGTGCGCAGCCGATCCTCAGCTTTGTCGATCAGGCGATTGCCGCGATCGGCCCCGAGCGGTTCGGTCTGCCGGCGCCGCCCGAACCGCATGTCGGTCATGATATTCCGGGGCTGGTTTGCCTGTGGCAACCGGTGGGGCTGGCGGTGGAGGCGGGCGAGGACGATTTGCCCGACCCCGGCGGCGAAGACACCTGGCTGTCAGGGTCGGATCGCGAACTGGCCGGGCGCATCGCGCGGCAGGTCAAGCAATGGCTGGATCACGGCTTCGCACTCAGCAAAGGCCGCCGCCGTCGCGCCACGCCGGGCGATATCATGGTGCTGGTGCGCAAACGCGGCGCGCTCGCGGCGCTGATTGTCGCCAGATTGCACGCCGAAGGGGTGCCGGTGGCGGGGGTCGACCGATTGCGGCTGGGTGCGCCGCTGGCGGTCAAGGACCTGATCGCGGCGCTGCAATTCTGCGTGCAGCCGGGCGATGATCTCAATCTCGCCGGCCTGTTGGTGTCGCCGCTGATCGGCTGGAGCCAGGAAGACTTGCTGGCCCACGGTTATCGCCTGGCCGGGGTGCGGCTGTGGGACCATCTGCGGGCGTCTGAAAATCCTGCCACACACCGCACGATGGTGATGCTGCGCGACCTGTTGTCGCGGGCCGATTTCATTGCGCCCGCCGCCTTGCTCAACTGGATTCTGGTCGGACCGTGGCAGGGGCGCAAGGCGCTGTTGGCGCGATTGGGTGAAGATGCCGGCGATCCGATCGATGAGCTGATCAACGCCGCAATGGCGCATGCCGCCAGCCATGTGCCGGGGCTGGCCGGGTTCCTGCACTGGTTTGCCGCCGGCGACGGCGATGTCAAACGCGAGGCTGGGGGCCAGAGCGATCTTGTCCGGGTGATGACCGTGCACGGGTCAAAGGGGCTTCAGGCGCCGATCGTCATTCTGGCGGATGCCACTGCCGATCCGGGCAAGAGCTTGCCTTCCCCGGTTGCGCTGGACGACGGGGACGGGCGGATCGTGCCGTTGCCGCCGCTGCGCAAGGAGGAAAAGCCGGCCTGCGTGCGCAATGCCGAAGCCGCCGCGCAAAACGCCGACCGCGAGGAACACTGGCGGCTGCTCTATGTCGCGATGACCCGTGCCGAAGAGGCGTTGTTCGTGACCGGGGCGCTCGGCCCGCGCGACAAGGGCGAAGTGCCCGGTGAAAGCTGGTTTGGCGCACTGGCGCAGATCATGCCGGTCGAGGCGTCGGGTGACGATCCGATCTGGAACAGGGCGCAGCAAATTGGCGCGCTGGCTCCGTTGCCGCCGGTCGATACTGCAACTTTGCCGGCACCGACAATCGTGCTGCCACCCGAATTGCACGAAGCGATCGGCCCGGAACCGCGCCCGGCGCGCCCGCTGGCGCCAAGTGCCATGGGCGAAGAGGCCGCCGCGGCGCCGCCGACGCGGCCCGGCCCCGGTGCGCGCGAGGCGGCGCGGCGCGGCACTTTGCTGCACCGCCTGCTCGAACGTCTGCCCGATGTGGCGCCACCGGCGCGGGGCGGGACCGCTGCGCGCTGGCTGAAGCGGATGGCAGCAGATTTGCCCGATGCCGAGCGGACCGGGCTGTTGCAGTCGGTGCTGGCGGTGCTCGATGCGCCCGAATGGCAGGCAGTGTTCGGTCCCGGCTCGCTGGCCGAAGTGCCGATTGCCGCGCTGGTCGGCACGCGCATGGTCAATGGCACGATCGACCGGCTGGTAATTACACCCGACGCGGTGCAGATCGTCGATTTCAAGACCGACCGCCGGCCGCCCGACCGGCTTGAATCGATCCCGCCCGCCTATCTGCGCCAGATGGCGGCCTATGTTGCGGCATTGAGCGTCATTCATCCCGGGCGCCGTGTTTCTGCGGCTTTGCTCTATACCGCTACGCCGCGTCTGTTTGCCTTGCCCGACGGGTTGATCGCGGCGCAAAAGCTGGGCCTTGGCGCGACAGAGGAAACCTTTTCACCCCTGTAGGTTGCAAGCGGCGCGCGCCTCCCTAGATTGGGATCAATCCACCATGCGGAAGGTTCTGATCATGCCCACAAAAGTCGTCACCGATGCCAGTTTTGCCGAAGATGTCCTTGGCTCGGACAAGCCCGTGCTGGTTGATTTCTGGGCAGACTGGTGCGGCCCGTGCAAGATGATCGCCCCCGCGCTCGAAGAAATCTCCGACGAACTGGCCGACCGGGTCTCGATCGCCAAGATCGACATCATGGAAAACACGCAGGTGCCCGGCGATATCGGCGTACAGTCGATCCCGTTGCTGGTGCTGTTCAAGGACGGCAAGGCCGTCGCGCAAAAGCTGGGCGCCGCGCCCAAGAGCCAACTCAAAGGCTGGCTCGAAAGCGTCCTGTAACAAGCCTTTCGTTTTCGCGGAACGAGGGTCAGGTGATTGCGGCGGCGTCCATCACCTGACGGCCATCGTCGGCAAACGCACCCAGGACCAGTGCGCCGCCGTCCTGACGCAACGCCAGATGCAGCGGTTCACCTGCAAGGGCAGGCGACGTTCCGCGAAACCGGAATGTCGACAGTCGATTGTCGCCAAGATGCCGCCGCGCCAGATCGAGCAACAGGCTGGCAGTCAGTGGCCCGTGCACCACCAGCCCGCGATAACCTTCTTCGCCGGCGGCATAAGCAAGATCATAGTGAATCCGGTGGCTGTTGAAGGTTAGCGCCGAATAGCGGAACAACAGCGGCGGCGAGGGATCGACCGTGCGCACCAGGCTCCATGCTGCGGGATCAAAACGCGACGGACCGGGCGGTGGCGGCATCGGGGGCGATCCGGCCGGAGCAGGTGCGCGATAGACCAGGCTTTGCGTTTCGGACACCAGCAGCGTGGCGCCGTGGTGCGTTTCGTGCGCCACATCAACGAACACCAGCGTCCCGCTGCCGCCCTGTTTGGTGGTGATTGCGGCAATGCGCGATGTGCGGGTCACATCTGCGCCGATCGGCAGAGCGGCGTGAAACTCGACGGAGCTTGAGGCCCACATCCGGCGCGGCAGTGGAACCGGCGGCAGGAACGCGTCGGGCGCGCCGTCGCGCCGGGGATGGCCGTCGGGTCCCAGCGCGGCGGTCGCGGCATCGGGCAGGCCAAGGCACCAATGGAGTCCTTGCGGCGCCGTGGCGTCGTCGGGCAAGTCGCGGTCCAATGTCGCGCACCAGCGCGCGACCATGTGCGGATCGACACGGTCGTCACGACGCTCTTCGCGCCCGATCCAGACGTCCCATTCGCCCATCACGCGCGCTCGAACACCGCAGCGATGCCCTGACCACCGCCGATGCACATCGTTTCAAGCCCATAACGGCCCTGGCGTCGCACCAGTTCGCGCGTCAGGTTGGCCAGAATGCGGCCGCCGGTGGCGCCGATCGGATGGCCGAGCGAAATGCCCGAGCCGTTGACATTGAGGATGTCGTTGCGGCTGTCGTCCTTGCTCCACCCCCAGCCTTTGAGCACCGCCAGCACTTGCGGGGCAAAGGCTTCGTTCAACTCGACCAGATCGATCTCGTCCCAGGTCAGGCCGGTGCGTGCAAACAGCCGCTCGACCGCCGGAACCGGGCCGATGCCCATGCGGCTGGGGTCGCAGCCCGCCGCTGCCCACGAATGGAACCAAGCAATCGGTTCCAGGCCGAGTTCTGCCAATTTGTCCTCGGCGACGATCAGGCACGCGGCGGCGGCGTCGTTCTGCTGGCTGGCGTTGCCGGCGGTGACCACGGCGCCGGGTATCGTCCTCGCCTCGATCGCCCGCAGCTTGCCCAGCGAGTCCACTGTGGCGTCGGGGCGATAGCCCTCGTCGTGATCGAACACGACAGCTTCGCCCTTTTTCTGAGGCACCGACACCGGCACGAGTTCATCGGCGAACAGGCCCTTGGCCCAGGCCTGCGTCGCGCGCTGGTGGCTGCGCGCGGCATAGGCATCGGCCTCTTCGCGCGTGATGGCATAGTCTTTGGCAAGGTTTTCGGCGGTTTCGATCATCCCCGAAATCACGCCAAAGCGTTCGATCGGTTGCGACATCAGCCGCCCGCGCGTCAGTCGGTCGTGCAGCACCAGATTGCCCGCGCGCACGCCTTTGCGAATGTCGGTCGAATAATGTTCGACATTGGACATCGATTCCACCCCGCCCGCGACGACCACGTCGGCGGCGCCGGTCTGGACCATCATCGCCGCGTTGACCACCGCTTGCAGCCCCGATCCGCACCGGCGGTCGACCTGATAGCCGGGCACATCGAGCGGCAATCCTGCCGCCAACCACGACCAATGCCCGATCGCCGGCGCTTCGCCGCTGCCATAGCCCTGGGCAAAGATCACATCGTCGACCCGGGCCGGATCGATGCCGCTGCGGTCCATCAGCGCCTTGAGGATCACCGCGCCGAGGTCGCCGGCGGTTAACGGCGCAAGTGCGCCGCCAAACTTGCCGACAGCGGTGCGCAGTGGGGAAACGATGGCGGCGCGGCGCAATTGGGTCATTTCGTGGTTCCTACCAGGCCAGAATCGATCAAACGGGCGATAGTGCCAGAGCCAAGGCCAAGCCGTTCGGCCAGCACGGCTTCGCTGTGTTCGCCATTGCGCGGCGCCGGGCGGGGCGGTTGGCGCTCCATGCCCGGCAGCGTGGCGAACGCGCCCGCCGCCGGATAAACCGCGCCGCTGGGGTTGGCGGCCGCCCCGAAAATGGGATTGTTGTCGACCAGCGCCGGGTCGACCGAAGCCTGCTGTATCGTGCGATAGGCGGAATGGACAATTCCTCCCGCGTCGAAGGCCCGGGCCAGATCGGCATGGTCGCGCGTGCCGATCGCCGCCTCGAACAGCGGGTAAAGCGCGTCGCGGTGGGTGTAGCGCAATCCGTCATCGGCAGCGAACGACACACCCCGCGCGCTTTCAACTTGCGCGATCGCCTCGCCCAAGCCGAGGGCGGCCAGCAGATTGGCCCATTGCCGGTGCGTGACGACGACGATCATTGTGCGCACGCCGTCGCGCGTGACGAAGTCGCGCCCGAACAGGCCGAACACGGTGTTGCCCAGCCGTGGACGGTCGGCGCCGGTGGTCACCACTTCGGCGAGGCTGCCAAGGTTGGCGACGGTGCCGATCGCCACGTCCGACAGCGGCAGGCGGACTTCGCCGCCTTCGCCAGTGGCATCGCGCTTGCGCAGCGCGGCCAGCAGCGCAAACGCGGCGTAAGATCCGGTCAGCAGGTCCCACGCGGGCAGGACGTGGTTGACCGGATCGGGCCCGGCGCCGGTCAGCAGCGGATAGCCGACCGCGTTGTTGACGGTGTAATCGAGCGCGGGGCTGCCATCGGCCCAGCCCATCACCCGCACCGTAATCAGATCGGACCGCCCGGCTGCCAGGGTGTCATGCGCCAGAAAGCCTTTGGCCGGAAAATTGGTCACGAACTGCCCGGTTGCCCGCACCAGTGCTTGCAACAGTTCGCGCCCCTCGGGTCTGCCCAGGTCCAGCGCGACCGAGCGCTTGGCGCGGTTGAGATTTTCCCAATAGAGCGAATCGCCCGCCGGCGTGATCGGCCAGCGGCGAAAATCGGGGCCACCGCCGATCTGGTCGATGCGGATCACGTCGGCCCCCATTTGCGCGAGGTACAGCCCGCAAGTGGGTGAGGCGACGAACGATGATGCCTCGATCACGCTCAATCCGTTCAGCAGTGCATACATTCCGGTTCAGACTCCGCCGGTGCCCATTACGCGCAACATCTGCCCGGCAATACCCAAATGCATGATCGGCGCCGTGTTTCATAGATGCGATAGATCCATGCGTCGCGAAAGAAACCGCGTTGCACGACCTGTGAACGATTGCCCGGCGGGCGAGAGGCAGCCTTGCCGAGTGCGCCGGGGTCAAGGCGTCGGTTCTGCGCATGGCCTGCAATGGCCAAATTTCCGATGTCCGGCGCAATCCGTGCGCTGTCGGCTGCACCGCAAAACAGAACAAAAAAAGGCCAGCCAGTTGCCCGGCCGGCCTGAAAGTTTTGGGAGAGGATGCCTGAAAGGCCATGTAGAGATGCGCCAACCGGCCGTTTTGTGCAAGTGCGAAAACCAGCAGGGGTGCGTGCAAAAAATGCATGACCCCATGGTTTCAACGGGTTGCACGGTTAACAGGTTGATTTAACATTCGACAAGAATCGCATTCTCGCGCGCTTCGCACTTCGCGGCAGTCACGATCGCATCGCGTTTGTACAATGTCTGCTGCAAAAGCGTCAGCCCTTCAACAAGTCCTGCGCCAGCGCCTCGGCCACTTTTATGCCGTCGACAGCCGCCGACAGGATGCCGCCGGCGTAACCGGCCCCTTCGCCGGCGGGGTACAGCCCGCGCGTGTTCAGGCTTTGCAGATCGGCGCCGCGACGGAACCGCACCGGCGAAGATGTGCGGGTTTCGACCCCGGTCATGATCACGTCGGGATGGTCATAGCCGGGGATCTGGCGGCCGAACACCGGCAGCGCGTCGCGGATGGCCGTGATCACGTAATCGGGCAGGCACTGGCCAAGGTCGGTCAGCCGCACGCCGGGTTGGTACGAGGGCACGACCGTGCCGAAATCGCCCGATGACGCTTTTCCCGCCAACAAGTCGCCGACTTTCTGGCCGGGCGCGCGATAGTCGCTGCCCCCGGCGGTAAATGCCAGACTTTCCCATTTGCGCTGAAACGCGATGCCCGCCAGCGCGTCGCCGGGATAATCGCGGCTGGGGTCGATATCGACTACCAGGCCGGAATTGGCGTTGAATTCGGCACGCGAATACTGGCTCATGCCGTTGGTGACGACGCGGCCTTCCTCGCTGGTCGCGGCCACGACACGCCCGCCCGGACACATGCAAAAGCTGTAGACGGTGCGGCCATTGGTGGCCTTGTGCGAAGCGGCATAGGCGGCCGGGCCCAGGATCGCGTTGCCCGCAAACCGCCCATAGCGGGCGCGGTCGATCCAGCCTTGCGGATGTTCGATCCGCACGCCGATTGCAAAGGGTTTGGCCTCGGCATGGACCCCCCGATCGTGCAGCACCTGAAACGTGTCGCGCGCCGAATGACCGACCGCCACGATCACATGCGCCGCGCGCAGCACGGTGCCATCGGACAAGTGCAGGGCGGCGATCGACCGTTCGCCGGTTTCGCTCTGCGCGATCTCGAAATCGTCAACCCGCGTTTCGAACCGGTATTCGCCGCCCAGCGCCTCGATCGTTTCGCGGATGCTCATCACCATCGTCACAAGGCGGAACGTGCCGATATGGGGATGTGCCTCGGTCAGGATGTCCTCGGGCGCGCCGGCCTTGACGAATTCGACCAGCACTTTGCGGCCGAGGTGGCGCGGGTCCTTGATCCGGCTGTACAACTTGCCGTCCGAAAAGGTGCCGGCGCCGCCTTCGCCGAACTGGACGTTGGATTCGGGCGACAGCACCGACCGCCGCCACAGTGCCCAGGTGTCCTTGGTGCGTTCGCGCACCGCCTTGCCACGTTCAATGATGATCGGTTTGAAACCCATCTGCGCCAGGATCAGCGCCGCCATCAATCCGCAGGGCCCGGCGCCGATCACCACCGGGCGCGGGCCCTGCCAGTCCGCCGGGGCCATGACCGGAAAGCGATATGCGGTGTCGGGACTGGGGCGTACGGCGTTGTCACCGCCATGGCGTGCGATGACGGCCGCCTGATCCTGCACGGCGACATCGACCGCATAGACCAGTTGGATAGCCGATTTGCGCCGCGCATCGTTGCCACGCTTGGCGATCGCATAACGCAAAAGCTGCTCGCGCGGCACGCCCAGCCGATCGCAGATCGCGTGTTCGAGATCGGCGAGCGTATGGTCGATCGGCAGCTTGAGTTCGGTCAGGCGCAACATGCGGTCCCAATACACAACCGGACGTCGCAGGGAAACGGCCTAACCGGCAATGATCCGTTCGAGCACGGCGGGGTGCAGCGCTTCGTCGAATTCGCAACCGATTTCAAAGCGGTCGACCCATTTGACCGTGGCGCGGCGTGGTCCCAGGCCGGGCAGGGTGATCCACAGCACTTCGCCGATGCGCATCCGCTCCATCGCCGCCAGCCGCACGCCGTGGCACGACAGATCAAGCGTGACACCTGCCATCCGGACGGTCGACCGGCGATACTGCACGTTGGCGCTGATCCCGCGTCGTTCCGAACGGCGTGGCACAAAGGTGTGCGGAAAAGATTGCTCGGACACGATCATCATGACGCCTGTAGACGGGACTTCAGATCAATATCAAAGCCCCGGTATAAGATGCAATCCTTAAAGACTTGTTAGACGTTCGACTGTCTTTCGCGTTTGCGCCGGCCAATTCCGGCGTCAAAAGGATTTGACGCCCGGTGCCGGCTGCGGTTCAAGGAGACGGCATGATCCGTTCAATTCGCCTTTCACTGGTGGCCGGCGCCGCGCTGGCCCTGATCGCCCAACCGCTCTTGGCCCGGCCGGTAAAGCCCCATCCGAAAGCAGCGCCGATCGTCTCGGCCGAGGCGATGAAAGTGCACCGGTCGTTGCTGACGCTCGACACCCATCTCGATACGCCCGCCTTGCTGGCGGTTCCCGGCTGGTCGATTCTCGACCGGCACGACGCCAGACGCGATTACAGCCAGGTCGATGTTCCGCGCATGAAAGAGGGGCATCTCGATGGCGGCTTCTGGGCAATCTATACGCCGCAAGGGCCGCTGACGCCGGTGGCGACGCGTGCCGCGCGCGATGCGGCGTTTGAACGGGCGGTCGAAATCCGTGAGATGGTGGCTGCGCATCCGGGCGTGTTTGCGCTGGCCGACAAAGCCGGCGATGCGGCGAAAATTGCCGCCAGCGGCCGCATCGTGGTCTATCTGTCGATCGAAAACGCCTGGCCGCTGGGCGATGACGTTACTTTGTTGCAGACCTTTCACCGGTTGGGTGTGCGCATTTCGGGTTTTGCCCATTTTCGCAACAACCAGTTTGCCGACAGCGCCACCGACAAAGAGCAATGGGGCGGTCTAAGCCCGGCCGGCAAGGCCTTGCTGGCGGAAATGAATCGCCTGGGCGTGGTGGCAGACTTTTCACACAGTTCCGACAAAGCGTTGGAAGACGGGCTGACGCTGTCAAAGGCGCCGGTTATCCTGTCGCATTCGGGATCGCGCGCGGTGTTTGATCACCCGCGTAACATCGACGATCAACTGCTGCGCGCCTTGTCGGCGCAGGGCGGGGTGATCCAGATCAACACGATGTACGTCAAGGCGCCCAAGCCCGATCCGGAACGCACGGCGGCGTTGCGCGCCCTGGTCGAGAAATACCCGGAAAACCGTACGCTCGCCCCGCCAGAGCGGGCCGCCTTTCTGGCCGAGCGCGCGGCGATCGACGCGCAACATCCGGTGGTGGACGGGCCAACATTTGCCGACGTCGTGGCCAACCTGCTGCACGCGCTGAAAGTCGCCGGTGTCGATCATGTCGGCATCGGTGCGGATTGGGATGGCGGCGGCGGGGTATCCGGTCTGGAAGACGTCGCCAGCCTGCCAAAGATCACCGAGGCGCTGCTGAACGCCGGTTACACCCGCGAAGACATCGCCAAAGTCTGGTCGGGCAATGTCCTGCGGGTGCTGGCCGCCGCCGAAGCCGAAGCGGCGCGCGAGGCTGCGGCGCCGCCGGCAACCTGATCAGCGCACTTCGGCCTTGAGCGCCAGGTGGTTGGCCAGCGCACGCAAATCGCGTTCGACGCCTTCGTTGACCAGCGCTGACAGCGCGGGCTGCACGCTCAGCACCAGCCGGCCGCCTTCAACAGTCAGCGCGCTGCCTGACAGACCTTGCGGAGCGCACGTGCTGAACCGTCGGCACAGTCGTGTCGCCAAGCCCCAGGTCTGGGCCTCGCGCAGCGCGGCGGCCGGGACCAGCGCGGCAAGCGCGGGCGGCACGTCAAGCTGTCCGGTGTGCGCCAGCATGGCGACCGCCAGCATGACGCGTTCGGTCGTGGCGGCGCCGATCCAGCGCTTGCGCAGGCCCCAGTCGCGGGCAATGTCGCCGCGCAAGTTGGGCTCGACGGTCGATGCGGCAAGGCACAGCATGGTCGCGGCCAGCCGCAACCGTTCGCGGCGTTCGGCCCCGGTCGGCGGCGCGGCAGCCACAGTCCAGCCCGCGACCATCGCGCCGATATGGGCCGGAATGCCGTGTTCCTGCACGAATGCCGACATCCCCGCGACCAAAGGGTCCTGCCCGCGAGTGCCGGCCGGCATATCTTCGACCAGCAGGCCTTCGCGCAGGCCCCAGGCGGAAAACACCACTTTGCCCGGCCGCAAACGCCGGATCAGCACGGCCAGCAGCGCCGCCGTATCGGGCAGACTGTTCATGCGGGCGGCGGCAATGCCGGCCAGTTGGCGCAAGGTATCGGGCTTGCGCCGGGCCAGATTGCGGGCCAGGCGCAAGGCCTCTGCCGCGTCGAGCACAAAGCCGTGGGGATCGTCGATCGGCCAGTCCAGTTGCGCCATGGCAAACCGGGCAAAGGCACGCAGCGATCCGCCGACGAGATAGAGTGTCGAGCCGGGTTCGGCTGCCCAATCGGCCTTTTTGAGCGCCTTGGCCACCGCTTGCGCAAACAGCCGGTCGCCGGTTGCGCGCATACGGCTGAGACGCAACGTGCCGAGCGGCATCGACACCCCGTGCCGGCAGGTGTTGCCGTCGATATCGACCAGTTCGAGGCTGCCCCCGCCAAGATCGCCGACCACGCCGGTCGCGCCGGGAAAGGAGCCCAGCACGCCGTGCGCGCTGGTCACCGCTTCTTCCTCGCCGCTCAACAGGCGGGGGGAAAATCCGATTTTCGCGACGTTTTCGAGGAACGCCTGGCCATTGCTGGCATCGCGGACCGCTGCGGTCGCGACGACATCGACCCGGTCGACCCCCTTGAGCGCCAGCAGGACACGATAGCGCGCCAGCGCTGCAAGCGCCGTGGTGCGGGCGCGTTCGCCCAGACGGCCGTTTTCGGCAACGCCTTTGCCCAGGCGGGCGGTGACTTTCTCGTTGTGCAACACGGTGGGCGCACGCACCGGGCCGCCATAAATGACCAGCCGTACCGTATTCGATCCGATATCGATGATCGCGCGGGGACTGCCGCGCGGCGAACGGCGATCGGGACTGGTCATGCGCGCGTCAGGCCGCGCCGCCGCGTCGCAGCGCCAGTTTGGGCACTTTGCGACCTTTGGTCAGCGCGGCGCCTCGGCCGGAAAGCGAAGGATTGGTCATGAAATAGCGATGCACGTTGAAGGGTTGCCGGCTGGGATCGACGCGATGGTATTCACCCGTGCTGTCAAGCGTCCAGCTTTGTTCGGTGTCAAGCAGATTGGCCAGCATGACCTGGTCGAGCACCTGATCGTGCACCGTGCTGTTGCGGATCGGCACCATCACTTCGACCCGGCGGTCGAGGTTGCGGCTCATCCCGTCGGCTGACGAAATGTAGACCCGCGCGCGCCGGTTCGGCATGGCCGCGCCGTTGCCGAACGCCCAGATGCGGCTGTGTTCGAGAAAACGCCCGATCACCGACTTGACCGTGATCGTTTCCGACAACCCCGCGACACCCGGTTTCAGGCAGCAGATGCCGCGCACCACCAGCGCGATCGACACGCCCGCGCGGCTGGCAATATACAGCCGGTCGATCAGATCGGGATCGGTCAGCGCATTCAGCTTGGCCCAGATCGTTCCCGGTTTGCCGGCGCGGGCATAGGCCACTTCGCGATCGATGCATTCATACAGCCGTTCACGCACTCCGCCGGGCGAAATCGCCAGCATTTCGGCGCCGCGCGGTTCGATATAGCCGGTGATGAAATTGAACAGCAGCCCGGCGTCGCGGCCAAAGCGCGGGTCGGCGGTGAAGAACGACAAATCGGTATAGATCCGCGCGGTGACGGGGTGGTAATTGCCGGTGCCAAAGTGACAATAGGTGCGATAGCCGTCGCCTTCGCGGCGCACGACCATCGACACTTTGGCGTGGGTTTTCCAGTCGACAAAGCCATAGATCACCTGGACCCCGGCATTTTCAAGCTGGCTGGCCCAGTGCAGGTTCTGTTCCTCGTCAAAGCGCGCTTTCAGTTCGACCACTGCGGTAACCGACTTGCCCGCCTCGGCCGCCGCGATCAGCGCGGCGATCACCGCGGACTGCTTGCCGGCGCGATACAGCGTCTGCTTGATCGCCACGACATCGGGATCGGCCGCCGCCTGGTGCAGGAAATCGACCACCACGTCGAAGCTTTCGAACGGGTGCTGGATGACGATATCCTTTTCGCGGATCGCCGCGAACGCGTCGCCATTGTGTTCGAGAATGCGTTCGGGATAGCGCGGGCTATAGGGTTCGAATTTCAGATCGGGGCGTTCCTCGTCAACCAGTGCCGACAATCCGACCATCGACAGCGGTCCGCGCGCCTTGATCACCAGCGCATAGTCGAGCCGCAACTGGTCGCGCAGCATCGCCTCGGCCGCCGGATCGAACTTGTCCTCCAGCGTCAGCAGGATGACGCGCCCGCGCCGACGCCGCTGGATCGCGGTGCGGAAATAGCGCACCAGATCCTCGGCATCTTCCTCGATTTCCATGTCGCTGTCGCGCAACACCCGGAATATGCCGTTGCTGTGAATGCGAAAGCCGGGGAACAGACGCGCCGCCTTGCGCCGGATCAGTTCCTCGATGCCGATCCACGTTGCCGGCTGGCCGGGCAGGCGGATATAGCGTGGCAAGGCGGGCGGGATCAGCACCATTTCGTTGACCGGCGCGCCATCGGCCACCCGCACCAGCGAAAACAGGATGCCGCTGCCCTGGTTGGCGATGAACGGAAACGGGTGTGCGGGGTCGATGGCCTGCGGGGTCAATGCGGGCAACACGCGCCGTTCGAAATAATCGGCCAGAAATTCGGCTTCGGCCTTGTCCAGCCGACGGTTGGTGATCAGGCGCACGCCTTCGCTTTCGAGTGCGCCGACCAGATCGGTGAAGATCTCATACTGCGCATCGACCAGTTCGCTGATCGCGCCATGGATGTCGAGCAATTGCCGGCTGGCGGACAGCCCGTCAATCGACACTTCATCGATCTGGCGGCGGACTTGCGCGGCAATCCCGGCGACGCGGACCATCATGAATTCGTCGAGGTTGCTGCCCGAAATCGAAAGAAAGCGCAGTTGTTCGAGCAGCGGATAGTTGGGATTGCGCGCCTCGGCCAGCACCCGCCGGTTGAACTGCAGCCAGCTCAGCTCGCGGTTGAAGTACCTGTCCTGGGGAAGGGCCGACACGAGATCCCGATTGGCAGAAACAGTGTCTGGCAAGGGTCTGGGCGGGACATGGTGCGGGGGTATGTGGTTGGAAGCGGCCATGGTCGCGCCTGTGTGACTCCTTGGTGTCGTGCCTCGTCTTTGCACGGGTGCGCGCCCTGCTGGCAAGCCGATTGCAAGAATTGTCACATCTTCGGTTTCGTTTTCGCGGCGCCGGTTCCGGCGAATCAATCGATGGACGCGCTTCCTGGCGCCCATCGTCCCGTCGACTTATTCGACGTTTGCCATGGCGCGAAGGCCCGCAAAATAAAAGATTGTGTAGTCGCGCGCCCAGCGGTCGATTTCCGCAGGTGACGACACACCTTCGGTACAGGCGAGGCGAGCGTGGCCGATCAGGCCCTCGATCCACAGACGCGCGGCGAGTTCGACATTGGAGACTTTCAGATCGGCGACGTCAGGCCCGTCGGTCAACGAGCGGGAAATCGATTCGATCGCGTTCCGATAGGTATTCGCGCGCATCTGCTGACCCTCGCCGATTTCCTGGTCCAGCCAGTCGATCAGCCGTTCGGTCATCACCCCGTCAGGTGAAAACAGCATTTTCATGATGTCCGCCGCGCGCAGGCGGAACGCCGATTCGACCGGCAGATCTGACCATTGTTGCCTGAGCTGTTCGGTGCGTTGTTCAACCCGGCGCAGCAGAAGCGCCTGCATCAGTTCGATCTTGCCGGGAAAACGCGAATAGATCGTCGCTTTGCCGATATGCGCATGGCGCGCGACCCGATCGAAGGTAAAATTTTCAAAACCGCCGGCCAGCAAGATTTCCCAACTGGCATCGAGAATTCTGCCTGACAGCGCTTCGGCCTCGGCAATCGACGGGCGGCCACGGCGTATCGCGCCACAGACAAGCGTTTCTGCGTCGGATCCGTCCGTTACACCGTCCAGCACCGCGTCTGTCGTCACCGAAAGGTCAGACATTGCAGCGTCTTGTCCATCAGTGGCGGACGGAACTGAACGCCTGCCCCTCGTAGGACGCTGCAAATTCGGGGCGGAGGGTGACGCGGACATCAGCCTGCGATCCGTTGATCGCTGCCGGCATCACGCCGACCGACGGATCGGTATCCCCGGCGCGATGCAATGGGCAGTTCATGACCAACCCTTCTGAATACGCCTGCAAAAAGCGGCGACCTACAGTCGAAACCCAGTTCATCTCTCTCACCTCTTTGCCTTGCCGGCTTTATTGGAGAGAAGTCTGCCTGAAATTTTCGCATGGTCAAGACACTATAAATTGAACGAGAATGGCTCATTCCTGCCGCTCCCCGCTCTCCCAGCCCAGCCCGAGCGCCTTTTCGACCGCGACGAAATCGGTGGTCAACTGCGCCTGCGCCGATGCTGCGTTAAGCTGCGCGCGCAACGCCTGGCGATCGGCGCTCAGCGCATCGGCACGTGACAGCGTGCCGCCTGCCGCACGGTTGGCCTGCAGCGCGGCGAGATGGCTGGCCGAATCGCGTTGTTCGACCGCTTTGCCCAGTGCAATCCGGGCCGCCCCGAACCGGGTCAGTGCGCCTTCGGCATCCTGGAGCGCCGACAGCACGCGCGAGCGGTAATTGGCTTCGGCTTCGGCGCGCGCGCCCCGCGCGCCGCGCACTTGCGCCGCGCCGCGACCACCATCGAACGCGTTCCATTTGATTTGCGGCACGATCAGCGCGATCAGCGTTGCGGGGTTGAAGGCGTTGCCCACCGAAGTCCCGCCCAGACCCAGTACGCCGGTAAAGCTGATGCTGGGCAAGCGGTCGGCAATCCGCGCGCCGACGTCGGCATTGGCCGCGGCCAGTTGCTGTTCGGCCTCGCGGATATCGGGGCGATGGCGCAACAGCCGCGCCGGATCGCCGATCGCGACCTGGGCCGGGATCTGCGGCACGGGTGCGGGGGTTGCCACCAGCGCATCGAGCGCGCCGGGTTCGCGCCCGGACAGCACCGCCAGTTGATCGGCGAATGCGGTGATCTGCGCGCGGGCATCGGCGAGGTCGCTTTGGCTTTGCGCCAGTGTCGACCGCGCGGTGTCGACGTCCTGATCGCCGATTGTGCCCCCGGCAAAGCGATCCTGCGCGTGGCCCAGCAGGCGCTTGTCATCTTCGACTTGCTGTTCCAGCACTGCGGCGCTGACCTGTTCGGCACGCAATTGCACATAGACCCGTGCGATTTGCGCAGACAGCGCAACCTGGGCATCGGCGGCAGAGGCTTGCGCGGCAGCGGCGCGATACCTTGCGCCTTCGACCCGTCGGCGGGTCGTTCCGAACAAGTCGGGTTCCCACGAGGCCTGGAAATCGTCGCCATAGACTTGTTCCGACAACCGCCCGTTGCGGCCCAGCACGTTGCCGGGCAGCGAAACTTCACCGGCGACCGCGCCGACACCGATCGTCGGCAGGCTCGCGCTTTTTGTGCTGGCCAGCGTGGCGCGGGCCTGGGCTATCCGCGCCTGTGCCGCGGCGAGGTCGGGCGACCCGGCCAGGGCGCGGGTTTCCAGATCGTTCAGCACGGGGTCGCCCAGCGCTTCCCACCAGTGTGCCGATGGCGCGCCGGCATCGACACCGGCGGGCGCGCGCAGAAACGCGGTGCGCGCGGCGGCATCGGGCGCCGCGACCGGTGCGCCATGCCAGTTGGGGCCGACGCTGGCGCATCCGGCCAGCAACGCGCTGACCAATGGCACGATCAGACGGCGCGGGCGAAAGAACGATGAGAACGCGGACATCAGTGCATCGCCATTTTATGGTGGCCCTTGGGCAGCGGGCGCAAGAGCAGGACAAGCGGAAGGACAATTGCAATGGCAAATGCCAGCGCGACAAATTCGTCGGTGTAACTCATCACCAGCGCCTCTCGCGAGACGGTGGAATTGATCGATTGCAGCGCGCCCAGCGTGGCATCGTTGCCGACCCCGTTGGTCTGGCTGGCGACCCATGCCTGCACATCGGTGGCGTTGGCGGGTATCGAGCTGAACAGGCGCAAGTGATGGAAATCCTCGCGGCGTTCCTGCAACGTGGCCAGCAGGGCCAGCGCCATCGATCCGCCCAGGTTCCGGGCGGCGTTGAACAGGCCAGAGGCATCGCCCGCCTCGTTCGGTTTGACGCTCGCGATCGCTGCCTGGTTGAGAAACAGCATCGAAAACGCCTGACCCAGCCCGCGCATGAATTGCGACAGGTAGAAATCCGAGCCGTCAGACTGGTACGTCAGCGTGCGGTCGATCCAGCATGATCCGGCCATCAGCAGCATGCCGGTCACCACCGCCACGCGCAAATCGAGCCGCGCGACCAGGAACGGGAACAGCGGCATCATCATCGCCGCCGGAATGCCGGAGATAAACACGATGCCGCCCGATTGCTGGGCGTTGTAACCGGCGATCGCCGCCAGGAACTGCGGGATCACATAGGACGTGCCGTACAGCACCGCACCGATCAACAGGCCGAGCACGAACACCGCGGCAAATGAGCGGTTGCGCAACAGCGCCAGGCGCACGACCGGCCGCTTGGCAAAGATCTGGCCCAGCCCGATCATCACGAACCCGACCAGGCTGACCCCGGTCAACTGCCAGATCAGCGTCGAATCGAACCATTGCACGCGGTTGCCTTCTTCCAGCACCACGGTCAGGCCGCCAAGCCCGGCCGCCATCCCGAAAATGCCCAGCCAGTCCGCCTGTTTCAGTTCGTCAAGTTTCATCGGCTGCGCTTTCAGGCCGACGATCAGAAAGGTCATCAGGATCGCGCAGACAGGCACATTGATGAAAAATGCATAATGCCAGTTGTAGTTTTCGGTAAGCCAGCCGCCGACCAGCGGCCCGAACACCGGCCCCATGATCAGAGTCGAACCGAACAGCGCAGTGCCGACCGGTTGCTGATGACGGGGCAGCCGGGTGGCGATAATGGTCATGCCGGTGGGGATCATCGCCCCGCCGGTAAAGCCCTGGCCGACGCGGCCGATAATCATTTCGGTCAGGTTCGTCGACAGACCGCAATAGATCGAAAACAGCGTGAACAGCGAAGCCATCACCAAGAGGAACCGCCGCAGCCCGAACACCCGTTCGAGCCATGCGGTCAGCGGAATGATGACGATTTCCGACACCAGATAGGCGGTCGATATCCACGTCCCCTCGGTCGACGAGGCGCCGATTTCGCCCTGGATGGTGGGCAACGAGGAATTGACGATCGAAATATCGAGCGTTGCCATCAGCGCGCCGATCGCACCGGCGATGACCGCCAGCCAGGCGGTCAGATCGGCGTTCTGCGAATCCGGTGGCCGTGTCGCTTGTGCCTGGTCGGCGCTCATGGCTGGGTCTGCTTTTCCTGGCTGCGGATTTGCCGGATCGCGCCGCGCGCGCCCACCGTGTCGACATCGACTGTCAGCGACAGGCCCGGCACCAGCACCCGGCGTGCCTCTGGCCCGGCATCGATGCGGATACGCACCGGCACACGCTGCACGATCTTGGTAAAGTTCCCGGTCGCGTTCTGCGGCGGGATCAGGGAAAAGGTCGCTCCGGTGCCCGGGGTGATGCTTTCGACCCGGCCGTGGAATTCGACTCCCGGCAAGGCGTCGATATCGATTGTCGCCGGCTGGCCCGGACGCATCAACCCGATCTGGGTTTCCTTGAAGTTCGCCTCGACATAGATCGCCTGCACCGGAACGATCGACATCAGCCGCTGTCCGGGCTGGACAAACTGGCCGATACGCACCGACGACGATGCGACCGTGCCATCCTTCGGCGCGGTCAGGCGGGTGGTGTTGAGGTCGGTGCGTGCGGCATCGGCTTGCGCCTTGGCCGCTGCGATCTGCGCGGTGGATTGGCCAAGCTGCGCCTGCGCGGCCTCGAGCTTGGCCCTGGCGGCGGCGAGCGCGGCCTGTTGCGCGGCGACCGAGGCAGCGGCCTTGTCACGATTGCTCAGATGCTGGTCGAGAGTCTGCTTCGGCTCTGACCCGGCGGCGACCAGCGGGCGATAACGGGCGACTTCGCCGGTCTCGAACGCGAGGTCGCGCTGTGCATTGGTCAGCCCGGCTTGGGCCTGGGCGATCCCGGCCTGGGCCTCGGTGATCCCGGCGCGGTTCAGGGCTTCGCCGGCCTGCGCGACACCGACTTGCGCGGTGTCCTGCGAAAAGCGCAGGCGATAATCGGTCGGATCGACTTCGACCAGCAGGTCACCGGCCTTGACCGGCTGGTTGTCCTTGACGTTGACCGTGCGGACATAACCCGACAGCTTTGAACTGACGGTGATCGAGTCGGCCTTTACATAGGCGTCATCGGTCGACTGCACATACTGGCCGTGGTTGAGATAGCCGATATAGGCATAAATGCCGAAGGCGGCGCCTACCACGAGCGCGACGATCGCGGCGCGGCCTAGCAGGCGGCGCCGCCCGCCGTTTCCGGTCTCGCTCGCCGTAGTCGGGGTCGGGTCGGGTTGGGTGCTCATCTGGGGTCCTGCTGCGAAGGGGCGCGTCGCCAAGCGGCCACACAATTAATGGAACGAGTTCGTTCTGTTTGTCCAACTGGGGAAAGCCGAACCCGATTACAAGTGCAACTTACTGATCGATGATTGCAATTTTTGCAATGCACCTGGCGGGCGATTTTCAGCGACTTATCGAGAACGTCAATCAATATGGGCGGAATTGATCATTGGAAAAGCAGGGCGGGAACGCCTAGTTCAACGACCACGCCTTTCCAACCATGGCCCGTGCGGGCCGCATCAAGGGACGAAGCAAACCATGTCGATTGTTGGCAGCAAGATCAAACCGTTCGCGAACACCGCGTTCTATCAGGGCAAGTTCGTCGATGTGACTCACGCGGACATTGCCGACAAATGGGCGGTGTTCTTCTTCTACCCGGCGGACTTCACCTTTGTGTGCCCGACCGAACTCGAAGACCTCGCCGACAAGTATGAAGAGCTGCAGGGGCTGGGCGTCGAAGTGTTCAGTGTCTCGACCGACACCCATTTCAGCCACAAGGCCTGGCACGACAGCAGCCCGGCGATCGGCAAGATCAACTATTACATGCTGGGCGATCAGAACCACGAACTGTCGAACAATTTCGGCATCCTGCGCGAAGGCGTCGGCCTGGCCGACCGCGGCACTTTTGTGGTCGATCCCGACGGCACCGTTCAACTGGTCGAAATCACCCCCGAAGGCGTGGGCCGCAACGCTGAAGAACTCGTCCGCAAGATCAAGGCGGCGAAGTACTGGCGTGAACACCCCGGCCAGGTCTGCCCGGCCAAGTGGGAAGAAGGCGACTCCACGCTGGCTCCGTCGATCGACCTGGTTGGCAAGATCTGATCGGAATCTGATCCAGCCTGACTGTTACCCCTGAGCGTTCGTTCCCCTCACCCTCACGAACGTTCGGGCATGGCCGGGCGGCGACCTTGCCTTTGAGGCGTCGCCCGGCAAACCCCTTCCAATTCATCCTCGCGATACGATATTCGTCTGACGCTCCCGCGTCGGCGGCCCATTTCGCGCGCCCAGTCATCGCAACCAAGAGTAACCGCCATGTCCATTCTCGACGCAGCCACCACCACCCAGCTCAAGGGCCTGCTTGTCAATCTGCGGCGGCCGATCGAACTGGTCGCGAGCCTGGGTGACGATGCCAAATCGGCCGACACGCGCGCCCTGGTCGAAGAGATTGCGGTGTTGTCGGACAAAGTATCGGCACGGTTTGACGGCAACGATGCCCGCCGGCCGAGCTTTGCCATCTGCGCCGACGAAGGCCCCGCGCGTGTCGTGTTTGCCGGGTTGCCGCTGGGGCACGAGTTTACCTCGCTGATCCTCGCATTGCTCCATGTCGGCGGTCATCCACCCAAGGAAGAGGCCGATCTGCTCGACCAGGTGCGCGCGCTGGACGGTCCGCTGCATTTCGAAACGTTTTTCTCGCTGTCGTGCCAGAATTGCCCCGACGTGGTGCAGGCGTTGAACATCCTTTCCGCGCTCAACCCCAATGCCAGCCACGTCGCGATCGACGGTGCGCTGTTTCAGGGCGAAGTCGACGCGCGCAAGATCATGGCCGTGCCGACGGTGTTCCTCAACGGCGAACCGTTCGGCCAGGGCCGCATGGATCTGGCGCAGATCGTTGCCAAGCTCGACAGCGGCTCGGTTGCCCGCGCCGCGGAAAAGATTGCCGCGAAAAAGCCGTTCGACGTGCTGGTGGTCGGCGGTGGTCCGGCCGGCGCGGCGGCGGCGATCTATGCCGCGCGCAAGGGCATCCGCACCGGCGTCGTGGCGGAACGCTTTGGCGGCCAGGTGCTCGACACGATGGGGATCGAAAACTTCATCTCGGTGTCGCACACCGAAGGGCCAAAGCTTGCCGCGCATCTGGAACAGCACGTCAAGGATTATGACGTCGACATCATGAACCTGCAAAAGGCCGTCGTGCTGAAGCCGGCAAATGGCGACGGTCTGGCGACGGTCGAGCTGGAAAGCGGCGCGAGCGTGCGGGCAAAGACGGTGATCCTGTCGACCGGCGCGCGCTGGCGCCAGATGGGCGTGCCGGGCGAGGACGAATATCGCAACCGGGGCGTTGCCTATTGCCCGCATTGCGACGGCCCGCTTTACAAGGGCAAGCGCGTCGCGGTGATCGGCGGCGGCAATTCCGGGGTTGAGGCGGCAATCGACCTCGCCGGGATCGTCGCGCACGTCACGCTGATCGAATATGACAGCCAGTTGCGCGCCGACGCGGTGTTGCAGGACAAGCTGCGCAGCCTGCCCAATGTCACGATCGTGGTGTCGGCATTGAGCACCGAAGTGCTGGGCGACGGCGGCAAAGTCACCGGCCTGGTCTATCGCCACCGCGAAACCGGCGAGGATCACACTGTCCACCTGGAAGGTATCTTCGTGCAGATCGGCCTGGTGCCCAACACCGAATGGCTGAAAGGCGCGGTGGCGCTGAGCAATCGCGGTGAAATCGAAGTCGATGCGCGCGGCGAAACCAGCGTCCACGGTGTGTTTGCCGCAGGCGATGTGACAACGGTGCCCTACAAGCAGATCGTCATCGCCATGGGTGAAGGCAGCAAGGCGGCGCTGTCCGCGTTCGACTACCTGATAAGGCATTAAATTAAGAGAAAAATATCCGTTCGTGCCGAGCCTGTCGAAGCACGCGCAAGACAGTTGGTCTGGCGGCAGCATTTCCGGAATTGGGCAAGTGTCGGCGCGCATGCTTCGACAGGGTCGGCACGAACGGGGGGTGGTTGGTGGGATTGGTGTGGCTGCGCGCCAATTGATCGTGGATAGGGTGGGGCAGGGGGCTTTGCCGCCTGCTCCCGGCGCGGTAAGGCCCGAACCGTGAGCGCAGGAATTGTCATCGGCGGCGACCGTTCGGGCGGCCCGGTGCGGATCGATATCGAGGAACTGTTGGCGACCCGCCTGCTGGTGCAGGGCAATTCCGGGTCCGGAAAGTCGCACCTGCTGCGCCGCCTGCTCGAACAGAGCGCAAAGCTGGTGCAACAAGTGGTGATCGATCCCGAAGGCGATTTTGTCACTTTGTCCGACCGCTTCGGCCATGTCGTCGTCGATGGCGCTGCCTATGACCCGGCGGAAATCGTCCGCCTCGCCGCGCGCATCCGCACCCATCGCGCCTCGGCCGTGCTGGCGCTCGACGGGCTCGACCTCGAGGCGCAGATGCGCTGCGCGGCGGTGTTCCTGAACACCTTGTTCGATGCTCCGCGCGACGAATGGTATCCGGTGCTGGTGGTGGTCGACGAAGCGCAGATGTTCGCACCGGCGGCTGCCGGCGACGTCAGCGACGAAGTGCGTCGGTTGTCGCTGGGCGCAATGACCAATCTGATGTGCCGGGGGCGCAAGCGTGGTCTGGCCGGGGTGATCGCGACGCAGCGGCTGGCCAAGCTGGCCAAGAACGTCGCCGCCGAAGCGTCGAACTTCCTGATGGGGCGCACCTTTCTCGATATCGACATGGCGCGCGCGGCCGACTTGCTCGGCATGGAGCGGCGCCAGGCCGAAACGATCCGCGATCTGGAACGCGGGCATTTCCTGGGCCTTGGCCCGGCAATCGCGCGGCGGCCGGTGTCGGTGCGCATTGCCGATGTCGAAACCCGCGCGCGCAATGTGATCCAGGGGCTGATGCCGTTGCCCGACATGGCCGGTGGGGCGATGGACGATCTGGTGCTGGTTGAAACCGCCGAACCGCCCCAGCGCATGATGTTCGACGAACCCGCCGTGCCGGCCGCCAGCGAACTGATCGACCAGATTTCCGAAAGCCAGCCGCTCGCAAACGCGGTCGAACCTCCGGCCGAACCCAGTCTGTTCGCCGCCGAGGAAGACGCAGCAATCATTGCCGAAATCATGGCCGACATCGCTGCCGAACCCGATTGCACGTTTCAGGCCCCGGCGCAGTTGTACCAGGATTTCACCGTGCGTTGCCGCATGGCGCGGATCAGCCCCGGCGCGATCGACTTGCCGGCATTTCGCCGCCGCTTTGCCATGGCGGTCGCCGGGATTCCCGATGACACCGCGCCGCAGTGGCGGCAGATCGTCGCGTTGGGCCGCGATGTGCCCGACGATTTGCTGGCGCCGTTCATGGTGCTGGCGGTGGCGGCGAGCGAATCCGCGCCGTGCCCCGACGACGATCGCCTGGCAACGGTCTATGGCACGCGCTCGGCCGGACGAATCCGCCGCCTGCTCGACCATCTGGAGCGCCAAGGGCTGATTGTGGTGCGCACCGATTACGGCGGGCGGCGCTCGGTCGGCATTCCCGCGCTGGGCCTGCTGACCCAGCCGGTGTGACCGCCGCGTCGTGCCGATACGTATGCGGTTGGACATTGTGGACGCTCTCGCCCAAGCAGGACCATAACCGGCTCAAGCCGATGAAGAGAGAGGTTCCCGATGGCACTTGCCCCGTCCGCTGCCAACAGCACTGATCCGGATGCGATCGGCGGTGCCGACGTGCATGTCGATGCACCCGAATTGCGCGTGTTCGTGATTGCGCTGTTCTTTATCTTTGGCGGCATCACCTCGCTCAACGATGTGATCATTCCAAAGCTGAAGGAACTGTTCACGCTCAATTATACGCAGGCGATGCTGGTGCAGACGGCGTTCTTTGCCGCTTATGCGATCATCGGCATTCCGGGCGCGGCCATCGTCAAGCGGGTCGGCTATATGCGCGGCGCGGCGATCGGTCTTGGCACCATGATGGCCGGGTGCATCCTGTTCATTCCGGCATCGAACAGCGCGACCTTTGCGTTGTTTCTGGCGGCGCTGTTCGTGCTGGCAAGCGGGGTGACAATCGTCCAGGTCGTCGCCAATCCGTTGATTTCGCTGCTCGGCCCGGCGCGTACGGCGGGCAGTCGGCTGACTTTTGCACAGGCGTTCAATTCGCTGGGCACGACGATCTTTCCGATCGTCGGATCGATCGTGATGCTGGGCAAACTCGCCAAAGTGAAAGCGAGCGACCTGTCGGGCGCGGCGCTCGACGCCTATCGCGTTGCCGAGACGCAGGCCGTGGTGCATTCCTATCTTGGTCTGGCGGTGGCGCTGGCGATTGTGGCGACAGTGGTTTTCGTCAACCGCAACCGGTTGCAAGGCGAACACCACGACCACAGCTCGGTGCTCAAGAGTTTTGACCTGCTGTTGCGCCCGCGTTTCGGTTTTGGCGCCTTGTGCATCTTTCTTTATGTCGGTGCCGAAGTGTCGATCGGCTCGTTGATCGTGAACTACATGCGCCAGGAACATGTGCTCGGGCTGGATGAACTGCACGCGGGCAGCCTTATTCCGTTTTACTGGGGCGGGGCGCTGGCGGGCCGGTTTATCGGTTCTGCGGTGCTGCGGTTGGTCGATCCGGCCAAGGCGCTCGTCTTCAATGCGGCAGGGGCGCTGTTGCTGATCCTGATCACGACCCAGACCACCGGACATGTTGCGGCGGGCAGTCTGCTCGCGATCGGTCTGTTCAATTCGATCATGTTCCCGACCATCTTTACGCTTGCCAGCGACGGGTTGGGCGAACGCGCGGCCGATGGTTCGGGGGTGATCTGTGTCGCGATCGTCGGCGGGGCAGTGATCCCGCCGCTGACCGGGGGCCTTGCCGACCTGACCGGCAGCCTGGAATGGGCGTTGATCCTGCCGGCGCTTTGCTATGGCGTGATAGCCGGCTTCGGCTGGTTCGCACGTGCTCGCAAACCTGCGTAAAAGTCCGCCAATCAGGGGCCGCGCGTTGACATAATCGGATCGGCTGGTCACAATCAGACAATGCTTTCGCAGAAAACCCGTTACACTATCAGGGCCCTGCAACACCTTGCCGACCATTTTCGGCAGGGTCCGGTGCGGCTTGACGCGATTGCCGAGGCGCAGAACATCCCGCGCAAGTTCCTGACCGTCATCCTGTCGGAAATGGCGCGCGAAGGGATCGTGATCTCGCTGCGCGGCCGCGACGGTGGGTATGAACTGGCGCTGCCGCCGGTCGATATCCGTTATGGCGACATCATCCGGCTGTCGCGCGGCAGCCTCGCGCTGGTGCCCTGTGCCGCGCGCAATGCCTATGAAACCTGTGCCAATTGCCTGCCAGAGGCGGAATGCCGGCTGCGCGGCCTGATGTTGAAACTGCGCGATGAATCGGCGGCGATCCTCGACCGGATCACGCTGGCCGACAGCATCCCGGTAGAGCCGCCGTTTGATCAGACTCACAATGCCATGCATGCGTGATTGAGTGGTTGGACCAGGGGTGCGGGGCGGTGGGTGGCACTTCGAAACCGACATTGAAACGCATTAAATTGCCCCCGATGCGCAAGAACCTACAACTGTGCTTGGCGAGGGCGGGGTCGCTGGTTATACGACCGGCATGACGCTTGAAGCCCTTGGTCGCCACCCGCTGCGCCTTCCGATCCTTGTCCTCACTTCGTTGTCGATCGGCCTTGCCGGTTGCGGGGGGAGCGGCAAGCCCAAGAAGGACGTTGCCTATGTCGCGCGCGATGTCGACACGCTGTATATCACTGCCAAACAGCGGATGGATGATGGCGATCCCAAGCAGGCCGCCGCGCTGTTCGACGAAGTCGAGCGGCAGCATCCCTATTCGCCCTGGGCGCGCCGCGCGCAGTTGATGGGTGCGTTCAGCTATTACCTGGCGCGCGACTATGCCAAGTCGGTCCAGGCGGCACAGCGCTTCATATCGGTGCACCCCGGCAACAAGGACGCGCCTTACGCCTATTACCTTGTCGCGCTGTGCTATTACGAACAGATCAGCGATGTCAGCCGCGACCAGAAGGACACCAAGCAGGCGCTCGACGCATTGACCGAAGTGATCCGCCGCTATCCCAACACGCAATACGCGACCGATGCCAAGGTCAAGCTCGACCTTGTCAACGACCACCTTGCCGGCAAGGAAATGGAAGTCGGTCGGTTTTACGAACATAGCGGCAAGTGGCTGGCAGGCACGATCCGTTTCCGCACCGTGATCGACAAGTATCAGGCCACCAGCCACACGCCCGAGGCGCTCTATCGTCTGGTCGAAAGCTATCTTGCGCTTGGCATTCCGGCAGAGGCGCAGAAGTCCGCCGCCGTGCTCGGGGCCAACTATCCCGGTAGCCCATGGTATCAGCGCGCCTACAAGCTGATGAACGACAAGGCCCCCGGCACCAAGGCAAGCTGAATCAGGCGGCGACGCGGTCCGGCATCTTGCGCCGGGCCAGCGCGTCGCTGATCGCGCCGACAAATTGGTCGGTGGCATTGTCCCACGAATAGCTGGCGCCGTGTCCCGCTGCGCCCGGCCGGTCGCAGTGCAGCGCGCGGGCGATCGCCTGTTCCAGATCTTCGTCCAGCGCACCCACCGGCGTCGGCAGTGCATTGTCCGGGCCGCATCCGCTGGGGCCGACGATGTCGATCGGGCCCGGCACCGGATAGGCCGCGACCGGCACACCACAGGCCAGCGCCTCGATCATCACCAGCCCGAAAGTGTCGGTACGGCTGGGAAAGACGAACACGTCTGCCGCAGCATAGGCGCTGGCAAGGGCCTGACCGCTCAACCCGCCGGTGAACACCGCGTCGGGATAGCGGGCGCGCAGCGCGGCAAGGTCGGGGCCGTCACCCACCACCACTTTGGTGCCCGGAACTTTGGCGTCGAGAAATGCCGTCAGGTTCTTTTCGACCGCGACCCGACCGACATTGAGCATGATCGGCCGGGGCAAGGCGCGCAAGACCGGATGGGGTGCGTGACCGGGATGGAACAGCGCATTTTCGATGCCGCGCGACCACAGCCGGGTGTGGGTCATGCCATGTCCGGCCAGTTCGCCCGCCAGCGTGGGGGTTGACACCAGCACCGCCTGGCTAGGAGCATGAAATCGCCGCATCAATGGCCAGAAATGCGCCGGCGACAGCCCGGTGCGGACTGCGGCATAGTCGGGAAAGCGGGTGTGGAATGCGCTGGTGAACGGCACGTCGTTGGCCTTGCACCAGCCGCGCGCGCTCCACCCGATCGGGCCTTCGGTGGCGATATGCACGATGTCGGGGGCAAACGCGCGAAGGGTGCGCCGGGTGCCGAAACGGGGCGCCATGGCCACACGGATTTCGCTGTAGCCGGGCAGGGCAAACGTGAAAAACTGCGCCGGGGTGACCAGTTCGACCTGGTGCCCGCGTGCGATCAACCGGTCGACAGTGGTCATCAGCGTGCGCACCACGCCATTGACTTGGGGCGCCCAGGCGTCGGTGCAGATCGCCAGCCTCATACCGGTGCTGTTTCGCGGACCAGGTCTGCTGCCGCCAGAACGGCGTTCTGGCGCGCCGATTCCGCCGCCCAATCGACAATGCTGATGTCGCCCAGCGCGTCTTCGACCAGTGCTGTGCAGCTTTCGACCCAATCGCCGTCGTTGTAATAAGTCACATTGCCGATCTGGCGGATTTCGGCACAATGAATATGGCCGCAGACCACGCCATCGACGCCCAGATCCCGCGCGGCATGGGCGACTGCTTCTTCAAAATCGCAGATGAACTGGACCGCGTTCTTCACCCGCTTTTTCATGTACGATGACAGCGACCAATAGGGCAGGCGAAAGTGGCGCCGGACCATGTTGACCCAGCGATTGGTCTTCAGCAGCACTTCGTAGGCCTGATCGCCCAGAAACGCGAGCCAGCGGGCATAGAGCACCACCCCGTCGAACCCGTCGCCGTGAGTCACCAGCAAGCGGCGGCCATCGGCGGTTTCGTGGATGGCATCGAGCGCGAGTTCCACCCCGCCAAAGTTCATGCCGGCATATGGGCGCAGCATTTCGTCGTGATTGCCCGCGATCAGCACGACGCGCGTGCCGCGATGCGCCATCTTGAGCACGCGGCGCACCACTTCATTGTGTTCATCGGGCCAGTACCAGCCGCGCGACAGCCGCCAGCCATCGACGATATCGCCGACCAGATACAGCGTTTCGCACTCGATCGCCGACAGGAAATCGAGCAGCATTGCCGCATTGCAGCCACGCGTGCCCAGGTGCAGATCGGAAATCCACACCGTGCGCACTTTGCGCTTTGGGCGGAAACCCCGCGGTTCGGGCAGGTCGAGCCATGCCGGGATAGAAGTGGCGAGGTCCATGGCCGAAGGAAGACCCTTGCGGGTTTCCTTCAGAAGCGCGCGCGGTGCCATCTGCGTCCCTTCATATGGTTTGCGATCTGCTGCGAATCTATGTCACAGTCACGTTTCGTTCTCGTGGCACTGTGTCACGCCGTTGAAACATGAAGGTCGTTGATGACGCCGACGCCCGCCCGCGATATGGCTCAACCCGTGTCTGGACCCCAACCTTGCTGACCGCGCTGGCCATCCGCAATGTCGTGCTGATCGAAGCGCTCGATCTGGCGTTCCACGCCGGGTTGGGTGTGCTGACGGGCGAAACCGGCGCGGGCAAATCGATTCTGCTCGATTCGCTCGGGTTGGTGCTGGGCGACCGCGCCGATACCGGGCTGGTCCGCGCGGGTACCGACCAGGCAAGCGTCACCGCAACGTTCGAGTTCGACCGCCTGCCCGACGCGGTGCGCAACCTCCTGGCCCAGGCCGAAATCGACATCGAACCGGGCGAAGCGCTGATTATCAAGCGGCGGTTGCGCGCGGATGGCGGCAGCCGCGCGTTCATCAACGACCAGCCGGTCGGCGTGGCGCTGTTGCGCGACCTGTCACGTGCGCTGGTCGAATTGCACGGACAGCATGACGATCGCGGGCTGGTCAATGCGCGCGGGCACCGCCAGTTGCTCGACCGCTATGCCCGCACCGATCTGGCGCCGGTGGCCGAGGCGTGGCAGCGCTGGAGCCGCGCCGATGCCGCGCTGGCAGAGGCCCGCGCGGCCGTTGCCGCGGCCCGCGCCGACGAGGATTTGCTGAGCGCCTATCTCGCCGAACTGACCGCGCTGGCACCGGTCATCGGTGAAGAGCAGGACCTCGCCGATCAGCGTGCCGCAATGCAAAAGGGTGAACGCCTTTCGGGCGATCTGTCCGCGCTGCAAAACCTGTGGGAAGGGTCGGACTCTGCGCTGGCGGTGTTGCGCAGCGCGGCGCGGCGGCTCGACCGGATCGCCGCCGAACATCCGCTGCTGGCCGAGGCGCTGGCCTCGCTTGACCGCGCGGTGATCGAGGCGGGCGAGGCCGAGGACCGCATTGCCGCCGCCATCGAAGCGCTGGCGCACGATCCGCTGTTGCTCGACCGCATCGAAACCCGGCTGTTCGAATTGCGCGCCGCCGCGCGCAAGCATGGTTGCACCGCCGACGCGCTGCCGGCCAAGATCGCCGAGTTCCGCCATGCGCTCGATGCGATCGAAAGCGGCGACACGCGGATCGCCGCGCTCGAACGCGCCGCGCGCGAGGCGGGGCTCGATTACCAGGCCAAGGCAGAGGCGCTGTCGGTGGCGCGGGCAGAGGCGGCACGCCGGCTCGATGCGGCGGTGGCGCAGGAACTTGCGCCGTTGAAACTCGATTCTGCGCGGTTCCGCACGGCGGTGGTTCGCTTGCCCGAGGATCGCTGGGGGCCCCAGGGGGTCGACGCGGTCGAATTCCTGATTGCAACCAATCCCGGCGCGCCATTTGCGGCGTTGGGCAAGATTGCCTCGGGCGGCGAGCTGTCGCGCTTCATTCTGGCGCTCAAGGTCGCGCTGGCCGAACAGGGCGGTGCGGCAACGGTCATCTTTGACGAAATCGATCGCGGCGTCGGCGGCGCGGTGGCGAGCGCCATCGGCGAACGCCTGGCGCGTCTGGCTCGGGGCGGGCAATTGCTGGCGGTCACGCACAGCCCGCAAGTCGCGGCGCGGGGCGCGATGCATTACCTGATTGCCAAATCGAGCGAGGGGACGGTCACGCGCACGTCGGTCGCGCTGCTCGACACCGCCGGGCGGCAGGAAGAGATTGCGCGCATGCTGTCGGGCGCGGAAATCACCCCCGAGGCGCGGGCGCAGGCCGATCGCTTGCTCGAACAGGCCTGACCGTGACGACCCTGTTGCACGATGGTCTCGATCGGCCGGTCTGGTCGGCGCTGACCGGACCGCAAACCGCGTTGGCGCAAGGCAGTGCGGTGGCGTTTCGGATCGACCCCGCTTTTGGCCCGTTTGCCGCTGCCGCGCCGGGGCACGAGGCGGAACTGGCCGCGCTGTTGCGCGATGACAAGGATGAAATCTGGTTGATCGAGGATGAGGCGGTGTCGGCGCAAGGTCTGGCGGCGCGCAAGGTCGCGCGCCTGGCGCAAATGGTGGCCGAGGGGCCGGTCGAGACCGATCCGGAACTGGATGTCGTCGCGCTGGGGCAGGCGGATGTGCCCGGGATGACTGCGCTGGCGCTGGCCACGCGGCCCGGGCCATGGGGGCCGTCGACCTGGCGCTATGGACCATTTTATGGCGTGCGGCGCGATGGGCGATTGATCGCGATGGCGGGCGAACGTCTGCGCCCGGCGCCGGGAATGGTTGAAGTGAGCGGGGTCTGCACCGATCCGGCCTATCGCGGGCAGGGGCTGGCCGGGCGTCTGATCCGCCATGTCATGGCCGGACATCGTGCGCGCGGGGCAGCTTCGTTCCTGCACAGCTATGCCGACAACGCCGGGGCGATCGCGCTCTATCGCAGCCTGGGCTTTGCCGCGCGCCGCGAACGCGTTGTCACGATCCTTGGGAAAGTATGATGAGCGCTGGAGAGATGACCGAGGCGCAAGCCGCCAACGAACTGATGCGTCTGGCCAGACAGATCGCGCATCATGACCATCTGTACCATACACTCGACACGCCCGAGGTCAGCGATGCCGAATATGACGCGCTGGTGCGCCGCAATGCCGAGATCGAGGCGGCTTTCCCGCATCTGATCCGCGCCGACAGCCCCGGCCGCAAGGTCGGCCATGATGTGTCCGGCACACCGCTGTCGAAAGTGCGTCACGACGTGCGGATGATGAGCCTCGACAACGCCTTTACCGACGCGGAAGTCGCCGAATTCGTTGCCCGCGTGCGCCGCTTCCTGGCCTTGGCGGCCGAGGCCGAGCTGGTGATGACCGCCGAAGACAAGATCGACGGGCTGTCATGCTCGCTGCGCTATGAGCACGGCCGACTGGTGCGCGCGGCGACACGCGGTGACGGCCAAGTGGGCGAGGATGTCACGGCCAATGTCGCGCACATCGCCGATATCCCGCAAGTGCTGACCGGCGACGCGCCCGACCTGTTCGAGATCCGGGGCGAAGTCTATATGAGCCGCGCCGATTTCGCCGCGCTCAATGCGGCGCAGGAAGAAAAGGCGGAAAAGCTGTTTGCCAATCCGCGCAACGCCGCCGCCGGATCGCTGCGGCAAAAGGACGCCGGCGTCACCGCCAGCCGTCCGTTGCGCTTTCTGGCCCATGGCTGGGGCGCCCATAGCGCCTTGCCGGCCGCAACCCAGTTCGACGTGATGGCGCAGATCGCCCGGTGGGGCGTGCCGGTGTCGCCTTTGCTGGTGCGGTGCGCCTCGACCGAGGCGATGGTGGCGCATTACCGGGATATTCAGGCGCGCCGTCCGGGGCTGGGCTATGACATCGACGGCGTGGTCTACAAGGTCGATCGGCTCGACTGGCAAGACCGGCTGGGCTTTGTCGCCAAATCGCCGCGCTGGGGCATGGCGCACAAGTTTCCCGCCGAACGCGCCGAAACCGTGGTCGAGGCGATCGATATCCAGGTCGGCCGCACCGGAAAGCTTACCCCGGTCGGCCGGTTGCGCCCGGTGCTGGTCGGCGGCGTCACCGTGACCAATGTGACCCTGCACAATCGCGATGAAATCGCCCGGCTGGGCGTGCGCGTCGGTGATCGCGTGGTGCTGCAACGTGCCGGCGACGTGATCCCGCAAGTGGTCGACAATCTGACCCGTGACGACGCGCGCCCCGCCTTCCAGTTCCCCGACCATTGCCCCGAATGCGGATCGGAGGCTGTCGCCGAAGAGGGCGAAGTCGATGTGCGCTGCACCGGCGGGCTGATCTGCCCGGCGCAACGCACCGAACGCCTGCGCCATTTCGTCAGCCGTGCCGCACTCGATATCGAGGGGCTGGGCGAAAAGACCATTGCCGAATTCTTTGCGCTGGGCTGGCTGGAAAGCCCCGCCGACATTTTCCGCCTGAAAGTGCGGCGGGGCGAAATCCTCGGGCGCGAGGGGTGGAAGGAGAAGTCGGTCGAAAACCTGCTGACCGCGATCGAGGCGAGGCGTTCGCCCGATGCCGCCCGGCTGCTGTTTGCGCTGGGCATTCGCCATGTCGGACAAGTGACCGCGCGCGACCTGATGAAGCGGTTTGCCACGCTGCCGGCGCTGCGCGCGCTGGCCGAGCGCGCGCATGGCGGCGACGACGAGGCCCGCGCCGAGCTGCTGGCGATCGACGGTGTCGGCCCGGTGGTGGTCGAGGCGCTGGGCGAATTCTTTCACGAGGCGCACAATCGCGCGGTATGGGATGATCTGCTGGGCGAAGTGACACCGCCCGCTTACGTGGTTGAAACACGCGCAAGCGAAGTCGCCGGCAAGACCGTGGTGTTCACCGGCAAACTGGAAACGATGAGCCGCGATGAAGCCAAGGCGCAGGCCGAAGCGCTTGGTGCGCGCGCCGCCGGTTCGGTGTCGGCAAAGACCGATCTGGTCGTGGCAGGGCCCGGCGCCGGGTCAAAGTTGAAACAGGCGGCGGCGCTGGGTATTGCCGTGATCGATGAAGCCCAATGGGCCGATATCGTGCGCAACGCAGGATAGAACAGCATGGCATGGCATACCTGGTGGCTGTTTGTGGCCACAGTGTTTTTCATTTCCGCGTCGCCGGGCCCCAACATGCTGCATGTCATGGTGCGGAGCATCGAACATGGGCTGGCACCGTCGGTGTGGGCGATGATCGGCTGTTTTTCTGCCGTGGTCTGCCTGCTGGCCGCGTCGGCGGCGGGGTTGACTGCGCTGTTGCTGGCAATTCCTGCGGCGTTTACCGTGCTCAAACTGGCGGGCGCGGCCTATCTGGTCTATCTGGGGTACAAAGCATGGGTCGCTGATGTCGCTGACGATGGTCAGGACGAACCGTTGGCGGCAGGCGTTGGTCCGACGCGCTGGCGCCTGTTCCGCACCGCCTATTCGATCAGCATCAGCAATCCCAAGGCGTTGCTGTTTGCCGCCGCGTTCCTGCCGCTGTTCCTCGATCCGGCGCGGCCGAAGTCGGGGCAGTTTGCGGTGATGATCGCGACGTTCGGCGTGATCGAATTCTCATGGTACTTCACCTATGCGCTGGGCGGACGCGGGCTGGCGGCGTGGTTGCGGCGACCGGCGCGGCGGCGGCTGTTCAACCGGATGACCGGTGGGGTGTTCGTGGTGTTTGGCCTTGCCATCGCCGGGACACGGGCATGAGCCTGACCGAGCTCGCCAGCGTCGGCGCGCGCGCCGGGGCGTTGCTGGTGGCGCGCGGGCAGACTCTGGCGGTGGTCGATGGCGCGACCGGCGGGCTGATTTCGGCCGGATTGCTGGCCATGCCCGGTGCTTCGGCGTTTTATCGCGGCGGCGGGGTGATCTATTCGCTCAAGGGTCGTCGCATCGTGCTCGGGCACGAGCCGGGCTCGTTGCGAGGACTGACTTCGGCGACACAGGAATACGCGCTGGCGCAGGCCGACTTGATCCGCACCCGCTACGAAGCCGACTGGGGTCTGGCGGAAACCGGCGCTGCAGGGCCGGGGCGTCATCCACTGGGCGTGCCGTCAGGGACCAGTGCGATCGGTCTGATCGGCCCCGATGGCGCCCGCGCGGCAATCACCGTGCAGACCGGCAGCGAAGACCGCCTTGCCAATATGCAGGCCTTTGCCCTGGCCGCGCTGAAGCTGCTGGCCGACACGTTGACCTGAATCCTCCCCAAATTTGGCGAGGAACAGAGATTTACCAGCGCTTTGACCATTCCGGCAGCACGCCCACCCGGCTTGAACGCACGCCGCCGAACCGGCGTCGGCGCAACCACAGGATCGACCAGTCGCCGCGTGTCATCCGCGCCGCCAGCCGCAATCCGGCGCGCGCATAGGCGGCGCGCACCGCAGGCTCTTGCGTGGTCAGCAATCCGGACAGCAGCACATGTCCGCCGGGCACCACTGCGCCGGCAAACGCCGGCGCCAGTTCGACCAGCGGCCCGGCCAGGATATTGGCGATCAGCAGGTCATAGGGCGCACTCGCGGCCAGCAGCGGATGATCCATGCCCGCCGCGATGACCATCGCCAGCCGCCCGCCGCCATCGCCCAGGCGCACGCCGTTGGCATCGGCATTGGCGGCCACCACCGGGCCACACACCGGATCGATGTCGCTCGCCACCGCACCGGCCCCGCGCCACAGATGGAGCGCGGCAAACGCCAGCAGCCCGGTGCCGGTGCCGATATCGGCGATATTGCGCACCACCACGCCGCGCCGCTTCATCGTCGTCAGCATGGCCAGGCACCCGGCGGTGGTCGCATGCTGTCCGGTGCCGAACGCCAGGCTGGCGGGAATCAGGAAATCGCGCACCCCCGGTTGCGCCAGCGGCGGATGGTCCGGGGTGTGGACATGAAACGGACCTTCGCGGATCGGTTCGATCCCGGACTGACTCAACGTCACCCAATCGGTCGGCGGCAAGTGCTCGATCGCCGCTTCGGGTGCGGCACCGCCAAACAGCGCCCGCATGGCGGCGAGGTCCCGTTTGGCCGGCTTGCGCGCCAGCCACGCTTCCAACTGCCAGTCGTCGGGCCGGTCTTCGGCAATTTCGCTGCCGGCGATGACGATTTCGGGGTCCCAGTCGAATGCATCCTCGTGCGCCAGCAGCGCCGCCTGGATGGTATCGCGGTCGCCCAGGAACGTGACTTTCCACGCGTCGTTATCGGACATGGCTGGCTCCATTGGCGTCGATTACCGCGCCGGTCATGCTGGGCGGCGCATCGAGCGCGCAAAACGTGGCGATGCGCGCAATTTCGTGCGGTTCGGCGATCCGGCCGAGCGGAATTTGTGTCGCCAGCGCCGCCGTGTCGTTGGCGGCGAGGTAGTCGGCGGCCATGTCGGTTGCGACGAATCCCGGCGACACGGCAAAGCTGAGAATACCCTGGTGGGCATAGCCGCGCGCAATCGTCTTGTGCAGCGCAACCATGCCACCTTTGGCAGCCGCGTAATGCCAATGGTCCGGGCTGTCGCCGCGATGCGCCGCGCGACTGGCGATATGGACGATCCGGCCGCCGCGCCCGCCGGCCTGCCAGTGCCGCACCGCCGCCCGCGACAATTGCGCCGCCGCAGTCAGATTGATCCGCAGCGTTTCCTCCCACGCGTCAAGCCAGGCGAAATCCGATTCGTCGATAGGGTTGTCGGCGAACAGTCCGGCGTTGTTGATCAGCCCGTCGATCCGCCCGCCGGCCGACGCCAACGCGGCTTCCCACAGGTCCACCGCCGCGCCCGGATCACCCAGATCGGCAGCCAGCCTGTCGGGACCGGCGGTCCGTCCGTGGCCGATGACGATCGCACCACGCGCACGCAATTGTTTGGCAATCGCCGCGCCGATCCCGCGCGTCGATCCGGTTACCAATATCACTGGGGCCTGTTCGGTCATGCGCGCGCCTTAGTCCCGCCGACGCCGCGCGGCAACCGGGGGCTTTCCGGGCGGGGGCTGCCGCTCGCCTTTGTCAGACCTATGCATGATACCCGGCAGCACAGGTTGCGCGTTGCGGCATTTCGACTAATACGAATCGCGCTTGATGTGCCGGCCGGATGCCTCCGACCGCGACACACGTTCGGTTTTTAAGGAGTTTCCATGGCGCAGGCACGCAGCAACCGGCCGATCTCGCCCCACCTTCAGATCTGGCGCTGGGGTCCGGCGATGCTGGTTTCGATCCTGCATCGCGTCACCGGCAACGGATTGGCCTTTGCCGGCCTTGGTCTGTTGCTGTGGTGGGTCGGTGCCATTGCCGGTGGCGAACAAAGCTACCAGACTTTTGTCACATATGTCTGGACCGGCGCGGGACCCGGGCTTTCGGCGTTGACCGCGATCCTGGGCAAAGTCGTGCTGATCGGACTGACCTGGGCGTTCTTTCAGCATCTCGCCACCGGCTTGCGCCATTTCGTGCTCGACATCGGTGCGGGCTATGAATTGCATGCCAATGCGCGCTGGTCGGTGCTGACGCTGGTGTTTTCCGTGGTTGCGACCATCCTGCTGTGGGCATTGATCCTGACCCCGCGCTGAAGAGCGCGGCTATCTTCTCTCTGTCGCTTCGTTCTTGCAAAAACCGGTTCCCACTTTTTTGCATGATGCAGTGATGGCGCTGATCCTGGACAAGAGGTTATTATGGGTAACGGTACTTCGATCGGGCGCGTCCGGGGGCTGGGTTCCAGCCACCACGGCACGCACCACTTTCTCGCCACGCGCTTGACCGCGGTCGGCAATCTGGTCCTCATTCCCTATCTGGTGATCAGCCTGGTGCTGTTGCCCAGCTATGATTTCGCATCGGTCCATGCCTGGCTGGCGCAGCCGCTGGCGGCGACGGCACTGGTGCTGATCTTTATCAACACGTTCTATCATGCGCGCCTCGGCGTGCAGGTGATGCTGGAAGACTATGTTCACGAGGCACCCGGCAAGCTGGTCGCGTGGGTCGTGGTCAATTTCCTGCCGGTTGCTGCGGCCGCCTATGGCATCGTCTCCGTCGTCCGCATTGCCCTGGGAGGCGCCTGAGCCATGACTGCCGCATACAAGATCATCGACCATACGTATGACGTGGTGGTCGTCGGCGCCGGCGGTTCCGGCCTGCGCGCGACAATGGGCTCTGCCCAGGCCGGTTTGCGCACCGCGTGCATCACCAAGGTTTTCCCGACCCGTTCGCACACGGTCGCCGCGCAAGGCGGGATCGCCGCCTCGCTGTGCAACAACACCCCCGATCACTGGCAATGGCACATGTACGACACCGTCAAGGGGTCGGACTGGCTGGGCGACCAGGACGCGATCGAATACATGGTCCGCGAAGCCCCCGCTGCGGTCTATGAACTGGAACACGCCGGTGTGCCGTTCAGCCGCAACGCCGACGGCACGATCTATCAGCGCCCGTTCGGCGGCCACATGCAGAACATGGGTGAAGGCCCGCCGGTCCAGCGCACCTGTGCCGCCGCCGACCGCACCGGCCATGCCATGCTGCACGCGCTGTACCAACAGTCGCTGAAGTACGACGCCGACTTTTTCATCGAATATTTCGCGATCGACCTGATCATGGAAAACGGCGTGTGCCGTGGCGTGATCGCGATGTGCCTGGACGACGGATCGATCCACCGCTTTCGCGGGCACGCGGTCGTGCTGGCGACCGGCGGCTATGGCCGGTCATACTTCACCGCGACCTCTGCCCACACCTGCACCGGCGACGGCGGCGGCATGGTGTTGCGCGCCGGTCTGCCGTTGCAGGACATGGAATTCGTACAGTTCCATCCGACCGGCATCTATGGCGCAGGCGTGCTGATCACCGAGGGCGCGCGCGGCGAAGGCGGCTATCTGACCAATTCCGAAGGCGAGCGCTTCATGGAGCGCTATGCCCCTTCGGCCAAGGATCTGGCCAGCCGCGACGTCGTGTCGCGGTCGATGGCGCTGGAAATCCGCGAAGGGCGCGGGGTGGGGCCGCACAAGGACCACATCTATCTGCACCTTGACCACATCGATCCCAAAGTGCTGGCCGAGCGCCTGCCGGGCATCACCGAAAGCGGCAAGATCTTTGCCGGCGTCGACCTGACGCGCCAGCCGTTGCCGGTGGTGCCGACCGTCCACTACAACATGGGCGGCATCCCGACCAACTATCACGGCGAAGTCGTCACCATCGGTGCCGACGGCAATCCGGAAACGATCATTCCCGGCCTGTTTGCGGTCGGCGAAGCGGCCTGCGTGTCGGTCCATGGCGCCAACCGCCTCGGGTCCAACTCGCTGATCGATCTGGTCGTATTCGGCCGCGCCACCGGCCTGCGCCTGAAGGAACTGATCAAGCCCGGCACCGCGCACGCCTCGCTGCCGGCCGACAGCGCCGACCTTGCGCTGACGCGGCTCGATCATTTCCGCAATGCCAAGGGCGGTTCGCCGACCGCGCAGATCCGCACCGAAATGCAACGCACGATGAGCCAGCATGCCGCCGTGTTCCGCACCGACGACCTGATGGCCGAGGGCAAAGTCAAGCTGGCAGCGACATACGAGCGGATGCAGGACGTGCATGTGTCCGACCATTCGCTGATCTGGAATTCGGACCTGATCGAGACGCTCGAACTCGACAACCTGATCAGCCAGGCCGCCGTGACCATGCACAGCGCGTTCAACCGCAAGGAAAGCCGAGGCGCCCACGCGCACGAAGATTTCCCCAGTCGCGACGACGCCAACTGGATGAAGCACACCGCGACCTGGTTCAACGGCTGGGGCGGGCAGGGCGGCGAAGTCCACATCGACTATCGCCCGGTGCACGAATACACGCTGACCGACGACGCCACGTACATCAAGCCAAAGGCCCGCGTGTACTGATCTGCCTCTCGTGGCAAAACGAGAATGGGCCGGGGTGGCAACACCCCGGCCCTTTCTCGTTTTGCTGACTGTGAACCGGATTACGCAATGTGGCAAAGCAGCCCCAGGCCGACATCCCAACCGCCCGAATTTTCTACGTTTCGCCCAGTCGCAAAACCCCTGCACCGCCTTTTAGTCAGTCCCCCTCCCGAATCCCGGGGATGCACATATTTCGGGCAATGAACGTCTTTGCCCGCGCCAGAACCACCACGCCGGGCGGCTTGCTGCAACACGCGACAGGCTCGGAACGGACGGATCATGATGATCTATAGGGATAAAAAGCGAGGTGACGGCGACGAGTGAATCGACACGGCCCGAATTGGGGAGGTACGAAATCGGCAGCGTTCATCAGTCAGAGCAACAGTCGCGTTTTCACGCAGCGGACTTGACCGGAGCCCGCTTAAACGTGAAGTGCGCTCTCGTCCGCGATGGCTATGTCGATGACGAAGAGGGCGGTGAATGGAGGGGACGCAGACTTGTCGTGTTTTTCTTCGGCGACGATACTGTTTGGGGAACCTGCGCTTGCCTGAAACATTGTCTGTCGCAACAGGTGATCTCGGTTAATATGCCGATCATGCTGCACCGCGCAGCCTGATCGGCACAATCGAGAGGACGTCATGCCCAAAGTGACTTATCGAATGCAGGGCCACCGGCCGCCGCCGCGGCCAATCCGCGTGACCGTGCCGGGCTGGGCGGGAGACAAGCATGCGCGTGTCGATGGCAGTCATGAACAGCCGTGGCATTGCCTGCCGTTTTCGGAAAGCGCGCGGTACGGGCTGGAATTGGCCTATCCCTTTGAGACCGAATTGCGCGTGACGACGGTCGATGGTCAGGTGCAGCTTGATGCTGATTGGGGGGAACCGCCGGATTTTGAGCCGGCCTGGCCGCCGTTTCGCACATTCGGACCGGATTATTATTCGTATCAGTTGTCGCTCGATCTGGCCGTGCCGCCGGGGTTTGCCGTCCGCACCGAGCCGCATCCGCGCTATTTTACCGACCCCACCCATTCGACGCCGCTGGCCGTGCCTGCGCTGATCCGGTCGGAATGGTGGCCGATGGTGTTCTTTGCGATTTTTCGCGCGCCCCCGCCCGGTGTGACGCATGTCTTCCGCCAAGGTGAGCCAATGATGGCGTTCGTCATCATCCCCGAAGATCCGGATATCGATCTGGCGCCGATGGACGAAGAGGACTCGGCGCAGCGGGAACTGCGCGCGCGGCGCATGGCAGTCAGCCGCGATCGGCTGGCAGAGGGAACGCGCTGGATGTCGGACACGAACACCATTTTCGACGGCACCTATCGCAACCTCTATCGCGCGGCGCGCGCGCGGGGCGCACCGCGCGCCAGCGATGACGACGATCCATCGCTGAACGGCGGGTGAAGGCAGTATTCATCCGAGGCTTTGTTGCTGTCGGCTAAGTTCAAATGAGTAGTTGGAAGAGAAGAAAGGACGAGGAACATGAAACGCAAAACGATGATGTTAACCGGCGCCGCTGCAATGGCGCTTGGCGGGGGTACGGTCATGGCCCCCGCGGCGATGGCCGATCCGATTCCCGTGGCGCACAGCTATGCCGATCTGCTTGAACCCGTGCCGGACGCCCGCGCGCGGTTGCATGCCGATGATGCACTGGCGGACAACGACGCCCACGTCATCCCCGCCCAACTGACTGTCGGCATCGGGGTTGGCCATCATCATCATCACCACCACCACCACCACCACCACAATGCGCGGTGGTATCGCGATCATGGGTATTACTGGAGTGGCGGGGCCTGGGTGATCCGCCCACCGCACCACCATCACCACCACCATCATCATCATCATCACCAGATGCGCTGAACAGTCGCGTTTGGTTCGGCGCAGGACCCGCTGATCAGGCGATCAGCGGGTCCTGGTCGTTTGTCCCGGCTGTGGGTGAACGCCACATCGGTCAAATGGGGTCTTGCGCACAATCGTACCATTTGTCAGGCAGGGTCGGACGACGCAGACGGTTGCGGGCGGGCGACGGGACCGGGCAATGGAGTTTCGGCAGATCGGGGAACTTGCACGCGCGGCTTTTCGGCCTTGCGCACAGCTATCCGCCGCGCTCATTCTGGCCTCGGGCTTGCCGCTTGCCGCGCGTCCTGCACGGCCTGCGCCAACAGTCGCGGCGCAGCCGCATGAAAATCCGATCGAGGCCGCGCTGCGTCACCATGTCGAAACGCTGGCCAGCGACGATTTCGGCGGCCGCGAGCCCGGAACCGAGGGCGAGACCAAGACTTTGCGGTATCTCGCGCGGCAATGGTTCGACATCGGCCTGGTCAGCGGCACCAACGATCCCGGCAACGCCTGGTTTTCCCCCGTCGAAGTGGTCGAGCGCAGCCCGCAGGGCAGCCGGGCGGCGTTTTTGCACGGCCGGCGGCGGATCGCGGTCGATCCCGCCGGGGTGTTCGTGGTCACCTCGGGCATGCGCAGCCTGATCGAGGATGCGCCGCTGTTGCTGGTCGGGCGCGACACCAATCCCGACACCGCGCGGACCGAACTGGCCGGACGCATCGCGGTCATTCTCGACAGCCAGTCACCCGCCCGCGCGGTCGAGGGCGCCAGTCCCGATGAGCGCGCCGGGCGGCTGCTCGACGCGGGCGCGGCGGCGGTGATCACCGTGCTCGACGGGACGCGGCAGTTCGATGACGTTATCGCGCGCCGGCGCCGGCCGGGCTATGCGCTGATGGGGCAGAAACTGGGCGGTGACTTGCAGGCCTATATTGCGCCAGAGGTGGCCGAAACGCTGCTAGAAACCGCCGGTCTCGGCAAATTGGCGGCACTGCGGCAGGCGAGCGCTGCCCCCGGCTTTGCCCCGCGCCTGATCGGCCTGACCGGTACGCTGGAGGCGACCAGCAGCGAAACCCGCATCCACACGCACAACCTGATCGGCAAGCTGGAAGGGCGGCGGCACGATCTGGGCGCGGTCGTGCTGGTCGCCCACTGGGACCATTTCGGGCGCTGCGCCGATCCCCCGGCCGAACATCTGATCTGCAACGGCGCGGTCGACAATGCCAGCGGGCTGGCGGTGATAACCGAGGCCGCGCGCATCCTGTCGAGCGGGCACCCGCTTGATCGAGACATCTATTTCCTGGCCACCACCGGTGAGGAACTGGGCTTGTTGGGCGCACTGGCGTTCACCGAAAATCCGCCGCTGCCGCTCGATTCGATCATGGCGGTGCTCAATGTCGATTCGACCGGCCTGGTCGGACCGGGTCTGCCGGTCAGCGTGATCGGATCGGGCATGACCGACCTCGATGACAGTATCAGCGGCGTGCTGAAGGCGATCCATCGTCGCCAGGTGTCGGGGAATGCGGCCAATGCCTATGTGCGGCGTCAGGACGGCTGGGCATTCATTCAGCACGATGTGCCGGCGGTGATGGTGTCGAGCGCCTATTCCGACCCGGTGCGGCTGGAGAAATTCATGGACGAACGCTATCATCGCCCGACCGACGTGCCTGAAAAGGTAGAATATGGCGGCATGGCGGATGACGTGCTGTTGCAGGTCGAACTGGCGCGCTTTTTCGCCGATGCGCACCGCTTTGCCGGGCCGCCGGTGCCGCGTCAGGACGGCACGGCGCACTGATCGCTATCGGCAAAAAGACGCCTAGCCTTAACCCTCCGCCTTGATTACAGGGGGTCGCCACGAATCCCCCCGGACAGAAAGTGGCTACCGTGATCGATATCCCCCTTGGCCTGACATACGATGACGTGCTGTTGCGCCCGGGGGCGTCCGATCTGCTGCCGAGCCAGGCCGATACCCGCACCCGTCTGACCCGCGCAATTCCGCTCAATATCCCCGTGCTGTCGTCGGCGATGGACACGGTGACCGAGGCGGACATGGCGATCGTCATGGCGCAACTGGGCGGGATCGGCGTGCTGCACCGCAATCTGACAGTCGACGAACAATGCGCCGCCGTACGCGCGGTCAAGCGGTTTGAAAGCGGCATGGTGGTCAATCCGATCACCATTTCCCCCGACGCCACTTTGGGCGAGGCGCAGACCCTGATGCGCCATCACCGCATCAGCGGCATTCCGGTGGTCGAACATTCGGGCAAGCTGGTCGGCATCCTGACCAACCGCGACGTGCGCTTTGCCGACAACCCGGCGCAACCGGTGCGCGAACTGATGACGCATGAACACCTTGCCACCGTGCGTCTTGGCACCACCGGTGATGAGGCGCGCCGCCTGCTGCACCAGCGCAGGATCGAAAAGCTGCTGGTGGTCGATGAAGCGTACCGCTGCATCGGGCTGATTACCGTCAAGGATATCGAAAAGGCCGTCAACTATCCCAGCGCGACCAAGGATTCGGCCGGGCGTCTGCGTGTCGCCGCTGCAACAACCGTCGGCGAAAAGGGCCTGGAACGCACCCGCGCGCTGATCGATGCGGAATGCGACGTCATTGTCATCGACACCGCGCACGGCCACAACGCCGATGTCGCCCGCGCCGTCGAACTGGCCAAGAAACTGTCCAACGACGTGCAGGTGATCGCCGGCAATGTCGCCACAGCCGAAGCGACCCGCGCGTTGATCGATGCCGGCGCCGATGCGGTCAAGGTCGGGATCGGGCCGGGCTCGATCTGCACCACGCGGATCGTTGCCGGCGTCGGCGTGCCGCAACTGACTGCCGTGATGGAATGCGCGGAAGAAGCCGAAAAGGCGGGTGTGCCCATTATTGCCGACGGCGGCCTGCGCACGTCGGGCGATGCCGCCAAGGCGCTGGCTGCGGGCGCCAGCACGATCATGATCGGATCGCTGCTGGCAGGCACCGAGGAAGCGCCGGGCGAAACGTTCCTGTATCAGGGTCGCGCCTATAAATCGTATCGCGGCATGGGCTCGGTCGGGGCGATGGCGCGCGGCTCTGCCGATCGCTATTTCCAGCAGGATATCAAGGACCAGATGAAGCTGGTTCCCGAAGGGATCGAGGGCCAGGTGCCGTTCAAAGGCCCGGCCAAGGATGTGATCCACCAGTTGGTCGGCGGTATCAAGGCGGCGATGGGCTATACCGGCAGCGCGACGATTGCCGATCTGAAACAACGCGCCCGCTTTGTGCGCATCACCAACGCCGGCCTGCAGGAAAGCCACGTCCATGACGTCGCGATCACCCGCGAGGCGCCGAATTATCCAACCCGCTGATTTCCGGTGACTCCGGCGGCGCGTGTTCAGGCGGCGGTCGATCTGCTGGATGCGGTGATCGCGGCGGCGCGGGGGCAGGGGGCCTCGGCCGATCGCATTGCCGCCGACTGGTTTCGCGCCCGGCGCTTTGTCGGATCAAAGGACCGCCGCGCAATCCGCGATCTGGTGTGGGACGCCATCCGTGCCTGTGGCGACATTCCGCCCTGCGGCCGGGCGGCGCTGTTGCGACTGGCGGCGGATGACCCGGCACTGGCGGCGCTGTTCGATGGATCGCGTTATGGTCCTGCGCCGATCGGGCCGGACGACGCGCCCGCAGCAGGCGGTGTCGCGCCGGGCTGGTTGATCGCCGCGCTGGCCGCCAGCGACCTCGATCAGGTCGAACGGGCGGCGCTGCTGGATCGCGCACCGCTCGACATCCGGGCCAACCGGCTGCGCACCACGCGCGAGGCCTTGATCGATGTGCTGCCGGTCGCGGCCGAACCGGGGCCGGCACCCGATGCGCTGCGGTTGCCGACGGGAACGGCGGTCGAAAGCTGGCCGACCTTTGCCGAGGGGCTGTTCGAAGTGCAGGATGCCGGCAGCCAGTTGGCCTGCGCCGCGATGGCGGCGGCACCGGGGGAAACCGTGGTCGACTTGTGTGCCGGGGCCGGTGGCAAGACGCTGGCGATCGCGGCGATGATGCAGGCGCGCGGGCGGCTGATCGCTTGTGACATCGATCGCGCGCGTCTGGCGCGCTTGCCCGATCGGGCACGTCGCGCCGGGGCGCATGTCGAATGCCGCCTGCTCAACGGTGGACGCGAATGCGACGGCTTGCGCGATCTGGCGGGCGACGTCGATGCGGTGCTGGTCGATGCGCCGTGCTCTGGCACCGGCACCTGGCGGCGCAATCCAGAGGCGCGCTGGCGGCTGACCCCGGCGCGGATCGCGCGCTATGCGGCATCGCAGGCGCATGTGCTCGATCTGGCGGCAACGCTGGTGCGGCCCGGCGGCCGGATCACTTTTATCACCTGTTCGTTGCTCGATGCCGAAGGGATCGCGGCGGTCGACGCGTTTCTGGCGCGCCATCGCGATTGGCGGGCGGGACCGATCGTGGCACCGATCGGTCGTGCACGCGGCGCGGGATGGCGGCTGACTCCCGGGTCGGACGGAACCGACGGGTTTTTCTTCGCAAACCTGTTGCGTCCATGATAATTGATGGCGTCATGCGATCCGGGCACAGCAAGAATTCGGCATCTCTGGCGGATTCCCCGGTCAAGGAGTTGTTGATGCGATATTTTCCCGCTGCCCTCGCGCTTTCGCTGGCATTCGCAGTGACTGGCAGCATGGGGCAGGCGCGGGTGAACGACCCGATCGATCCGCGCGCGCAGGCGCTGTTGGCCGACGGCCGCATCGCCATGGCGCGCGGCGATGTCGAAGCGGCCACCGACGCGTTTGAATCGGCGCTGGCGGTGGATCCCGGCTATGCCGGCACGCTGGTCGCGCTGGGCGATGCCGCGCGCCGCGACGGCATGCAGGGCAAGGCGATCCATTATTACCGCGTCGCGCTGGAACGCGATGCCAACGATATTGCCGCGCTCAGCGGCGAGGGCAGCGCCATGGCCGAAAAAGGCGCGCTGGCCAAGGCAAACGCCGATCTGACCCGGCTTGAGGGCCTGTGCGGCAAGACCTGCCCGGAAACGCGCTCGCTCGCCGATGCGATTGCCAAAGGGCCGGCGCCAAAGGTCGTATCAGCCGACGCGATCAAGCCGCAACCGGTGGCCCAGAGCAACTGATACGGACCGGGTCAGATCAACGGACGGAATTCGTCGAGCACCTGGCGATAGACACGCTTTTTGAACGGCACGATCAGATCGGGCAGCGTTTCGGGATCGACCCATTTCCAGGTCGCGAATTCAGCCGGGTCGTGGGCGTTCAGGTTGACCTGGCTGTCTTCGCCGGTGAAACGCAGCAGCAGCCATTTCTGCCGCTGTCCGCGATAGCGACCCTTCCACAAACGGCCGATCAGTTCGGCGGGCAAGTCGTAAAAATATTCCTCTGCGGATTCGGCGATCACTTGCACGTACTCGGCGGCAACCCCGGTTTCTTCGAACAGTTCGCGCATGGCTGCCGCGCGCACGTCTTCACCGTCGTCGATGCCGCCTTGCGGCATCTGCCAGGGGTCGCCTTCACCGGTCGTCGTCGCGATGCCGGCCGCGCGTTCGCGGGAGTCGATGCGCTGGCCGACGAACACGCGTCCGTCGGCGTTGACCAGCATCACGCCCACGCAGGGACGATAGGGGAGCGCGGCAAATTGTTCAGTCATCTAGGTCCGTTCCAATTGCTGCCTGATCGCGGCGAAGATCGTGGCGATGTCGGCCTGGGCGCTCGGGATCGCCTTGCGCAACTGGACAAAGCCATGAATGATCCCCGCAAACTCAATAAATGTCACTGCGACACCGGCACGAACCAGTTCCGCGCCATAGACCCGGCCGCTGTCGCGGATCGGGTCGAGTCCCGCCGTGACTAGCACGGTCGGCGGGGTCTGTGCATGGTCATTGTAAAGCGGATAGGCACGCACATCGCCCGGCGTTGCCGCATAGCCGGCGGAAAACCATGCCATGGTGTCGGCCGTCAGCAGAAAACCCTCGGCAAACTGCACGAATGATGCGTGATCGGGCCGGTCGTCGGACACCGGATAGATCGGCGCCTGCAGGATAACCGGAACGGTCGCGGGTTTCGCGTTTAACGCCTGGGTGGTGACAATGGTCAGGTTTCCGCCCGCCGAATCGCCGGTCAGGATCAGGCCGGTTGCCGTGCGGCCCAGTTCGGGCGGGCTCGACGCGACCCAGCGGGTGGCCGCTTCGCAATCGTCTGGTGCAGCGGGGAACGGGTGTTCGGGGGCCAGCCGATAATCGACCGCGATCACCGGCAAGTCGAGCCCGGCGGCAATTTCGGTGCAAAAGGCATGGTGGCTGTCGAGATCGCCGATGACAAAGCCGCCGCCGTGAAAGAACACCACCACCGGGCCCGGATCGCGATCGACGCGCGTGTCATACAGGCGCAGCGGGATCGGCCCGGCCGGTCCCGGCGCGGTCAGGTCGCGGATCACCGGCAAGGGCAGCGGGTCGGCTTCGGCCAGGGTGCCCATCATCAAATAGGCCTGCCGCGCCTGATCTGGCGACAGCGTGCTCATCGGCGGGGCTTCGGCTGCGGCCATCATGGCCAGCAGTGCCTGCACATCGGGACGGACATAGGGGGCGGCGGTTGCGTCAGCCTTTGCAATGGTGGTCATGCATTCTCTCTCCAGCCGGGTTGCCGCGATGCGCTGCGGGCGATGGAATCGTCCGGGGCAACGGTCGACACCATGGGTAAGTGCGCTTTTGCAACTTGACTAGCGACAATGCGCGATGGACATCACGGCGCCATGGGGATGGCCTGTCGGTATGGCGCGGCGGAGAAATTCTTTTTTGCGCTGTGCACCATCGGCCGTTACGCCGCGAGGGCTGGGTCGCAAGGCGAGGAACACGATGGCAACGGCATTGATCGATGGACCCGAGGAATTGACCGGCAAGAATACCGCGCCAGAGGCGGTCGTGGTTCGTTTCGCCGGCGATTCCGGCGACGGGATGCAGTTGACCGGCGGGCAGTTCACCCTTTCGACCGCGCTGGCGGGCAATGACCTGTCGACCTTTCCCGACTTTCCCGCCGAAATCCGCGCGCCGCAGGGCACATTGTTCGGCGTGTCGGCGTTCCAGATCAATTTCGGGTCGACCGATATCGAAACCGCCGGCGACCAGCCCGATGTGCTGATCGCGATGAACCCGGCGGCGTTGAAAGTGAATCTCGACGTGCTGAAAATCGGCGGCCTGATCATCGCCGACAGCGGCGAGTTCAACAAGCGCAACCTCGAAAAGGCCAAATACGCCGCCAATCCGTTGGCGGACGGCAGCCTCGATCGCTGGCAATTGCTGTCGTTCGACATTTCCGCGCTGACCTTGCAGGCGGTCAAGCCGTTCGGGCTGGGCAACAAGGAAGCCTTGCGCTGCAAGAATATGTGGACGCTGGGGCTGGCGCTGTGGATGTTCGACCGCGACCGGCAGCCGTTGATCGACTGGCTGCGCGGCAAGTTCATAAAGAACCACGTGCTGGCCGATGCCAATATTGCCGCGCTGAACGCCGGGCATGCCTATGGCGAGACTGCCGAGCTGTCGGGCCCGCTGCGGCAAGTGCACATCGGCGCGGTCGCCAGCGAGCCGGGGCTGTATCGCACGGTCACCGGGGCCGAATCGATCAGCTATGGGCTGGTCGCGGGCGCGCAACTGGCGGGCCTCCCGATGTTTTTTGGCGGTTATCCGATCACGCCGGCCTCTTCGATCCTGCACAATCTGGTCAAGCTGAAGGAATTCGGCGTCACCACGTTCCAGGCCGAGGATGAAATCGCCGCGATCGCCTCGGCGATCGGTGCGTCCTATGCGGGGCATCTGGGCGTGACGTCCTCGTCGGGCCCGGGGATTGCCTTGAAGGGCGAGGCGATGGGGCTGGCGGTGATGACCGAGCTGCCGCTGGTGATTGTCAATTCGCAGCGGGGTGGGCCGTCGACCGGCCTGCCGACCAAGACCGAACAGTCAGACCTCTATCAGGCGGTCTATGGTCGCAACGGCGATGCGCCGATCCCGGTGATCGCCGCGCGCAGCCCGTCGGATGCGTTCGACTGCGCGATCGAGGCGGTGCGGATCGCCACGCAATACATGACACCGGTTATCCTGCTGACCGACGGCTATATCGCCAACGCGGCCGAGCCGTGGAAAGTCCCCGATCCAAGCTCTTACACGCCGTTTCCTGTCACTTTTCTTGAAGAGCCCAACGGTCCCGACGGCACCGTTCTGCCGTTTGCGCGCAATGCCAACGGCGCGCGGCCGTGGATCAGGCCCGGCACCCCCGGCCTGATGCATCGCATCGGCGGGATCGAGAAAAACCCCGCCACTGGCGCGATTGACTATTCCGCCGCCAGCCACCAGACGATGACCGATCTGCGCAAGGCCAAGATCGACGGCATTGCCCGTTCGATTCCGGCGCAAGAGGTCACGCTGGGCGGGCCCGGCGGACGGCTGGTGCTGGTCGGTTGGGGCAGCACCTTCGGCCCGATCCACCAGGCGGTGCGCCGGGCGCGCAGGCGCGGTCTTGACGTGTCGCATGTCCATGTCCGCCATATCTGGCCGCTGCCCGACAATCTGGGCGATCTGCTCAAGGGCTATGGCAAAGTGCTGGTCCCTGAAATGAACACCGGTCAGTTCAAGACGGTGCTGCGCGATCAGTATCTGGTCGATGCCCGTCCGCTCGGCAAGACCAGCGGTCAGCCGTTCACGATCGCCGAAATCGAAGCCGCGATCGACGCCGCGCTGGCTTGAAGGATCACATTGCCATGAACGATCTGACCCCGATCAAGACAACCATCAAGGACTGGGAAACCGATCAGGAAGTACGCTGGTGCCCCGGCTGCGGCGATTATGCCATCCTGAAGGCGGTGCAGCGCACGTTGCCCGATCTTGGCTCCGACCCGTCAAAAACCGTGTTCGTGTCGGGCATCGGCTGTTCCAGCCGGTTTCCGTACTACATCGAAAGCTATGGCTTTCACACCATCCACGGCCGCGCGCCGGCGTTCGCGACCGGGATCAAGCTGGCCAATCCGGATCTTGACGTCTGGCTGATCACCGGCGACGGCGATGGCCTGTCGATCGGCGGCAACCACCTGATGCACGTGATCCGGCGCAACGTGAACACGCAGATCCTGTTGTTCAACAACGAGATCTATGGCCTGACCAAAGGCCAGTATTCGCCGACCAGCCGTGAAGGCACGCCTTCGCCGACCACGCCGCTGGGCTCGGTCGATCACCCGGCAAGCCCATGTGCCTTTGCGCTGGGTGCAGGCGGTCGGTTCATCGCGCGCAGCTATGACATCTCAAAGGATCTGCCGGCGGTGCTGAAAGCCGCGCATGCCCATCAGGGTGCGGCGTTCGTCGAAATCTTCCAGAACTGCATCGTCTACAACAAGGATCGCTTTGGCGATTTCACCGCCAGGCCGGTTGCCGATGCGACCCAGTTGTGGACGCGTCACGGCGAACCGCTGCTGTTTGCCAAGGGCACCAAAGGCATCGCGCTGGATGCCGATGCGCTGAAACTGGCCGTGGTCGATGTGACCGACGGCGACTGGCGCGCGGCGGGCGTGATGGTGCACGACCAGACCAATCGCGCGCTGGCGCATTTGCTGGTCGAAATGCCGTTCGGCCTGTTCCCGATGGCGCTCGGCGTGATCCATGACGATCCGCGCCCGACTTATGAAAGCGCGCTGCTGGGGCAGGACGCCAGAGCGCGTGCGGGGCGCAGCACCGATCTGGGCAAATTGCTCGCCAGCGGCCAGACCTGGACCGTGGCCGGTTAGAATCTGCCCCAAAGTGCAGGTCGCCGACAGGGTGCCGCCGGGCACAAGGGCGCCATGACCCAACCTGTCATCGTCTGGCTGCGCCAGGATTTGCGGCTTGCCGATCAGGCGGCTTTTGCCACGGCTGCGGCACAAGGGCCGGTGATTCCGGTCTTCGTGCTCGATGACGAAACCCCGCGCCATCGCCGGATGGGTGGGGCGTCGCGCTGGTGGCTGCATCACAGCCTGGTCAGCCTGGATGCCGATTTGCGCAAGATCGGCTCCCGCCTGGTGCTGCGCCGGGGCAAGGCGCCCGAACACCTGTTGGCGATCGCGCAAAAGGTCGGCGCGCGGCAGGTGCATGCCCTCGCGCACGCCGAACCATGGTGGCGCAACGCCGAACGCGCGGTGGCCAGGGCCTGTGATCTGGTGCTGCACCACGGGCAGTATCTCATCCCGCCAGGTACGCTGCGCAGCGGGTCAGGGCAGCCCTATCGCATCTATACCCCGTTCTGGCGCTCGCTGTTGCAGCACATGCCGCCGCAGTGCCCGGTTCCTGCGCCGAACCGCCTCGATCCGCCGGCCTTGTGGCCGGCCAGCGATAACCTCGACGACTGGGGCCTTTTGCCCACCAGTCCCGACTGGGCAGCGGGCATGCAGCAGACCTGGACCCCCGGCGAACACGGCGCGCAGGCGAGGCTGAATGCCTTTGTCGACCATGCCGCGCGCTATGGCGAAGCACGCAACCTGCCGTCCGTTGCCGGCACCTCACGCCTGTCGCCGCACCTGCATTTCGGCGAGATCTCGGTGGCGACGGTCTGGCACGCGACTGCGGCAGCGGGCGGCTCGGTCGATGTGTTCCTGGGTGAACTCGGCTGGCGCGACTATGCCGCCAATGTGCTGTGGCAGTTGCCCGATTATGCCACCGCCAACGCCAAATCCGCCTATGACCGGCTGGTCTGGCGCGACGCTCCGGCGGATCTGCGCGCCTGGCAACGCGGGCTCACCGGTTATCCGATCGTCGATGCCGGGATGCGCGAACTGTGGTCGACCGGCTGGATGCACAATCGCGTCCGGATGATCGCGGCAAGCTTTCTGGTCAAGCATCTGCTGATCGACTGGCGGCAGGGCGAACGCTGGTTCTGGGATACGCTGGTCGACGCCGACCATGCCGCCAATGCCGTCAACTGGCAGTGGACCGCAGGCACCGGCGTCGATGCACAGATGTTCGTGCGGATCATGGCACCGCTGGTGCAATCGCCGAAATTCGATGCTGCCGGCTATATCCGCCAGTGGGTGCCGGAACTGGCCCATCTGCCCGACGCCCTGATCCACGATCCGCCGCTACGTCCGTCGCGCTACCCCGCGCCGATCATCGGCCATGCGCAGGGGCGGGCGAGGGCGCTGGCTGCGCACGAGAAACTAAAGTTCGACATCGGAGCCTGAATTGCGGTGTTGCGCCACGACCTGATCGAACAGGTCGCGTTCGAGCAGCGTGGCAAAGGCGGCGCCGACAACGCCGGCTTCCCACCATACCACTTCGCACTGGATCGGTGCAAAGCCGGGAATGGTCAGCCAGCAGAAGTTGTGCGCTTCCAGCCGTGCGGATGATGTCGCGGTAAAACCGCCTACCGACAAGTCGCGGACGATCGTTTCAAACGGGCGGCCACCGGCCGGGCGCAAGACTGCCGCAATGTGCACCCGCATCCTTGGCGCGCTGCGATCCTCTTGCGAGGCGTGTTCATAACTGCCCGGCCCAAACCGGGAATCGTTCCAGGTGGTGCTCATCGCCTGCCCCGATTTTCAGCCAATTTGTAAAGGCTTTGCGCAATACGACCGAGGCCATGATGACAGTGCACCGTTAACTTATCGTCAGGCGAAGTGGTTAAGCGGAATTAGGGCTTTTCGACGCGTTCCCGGTGCGGACTGGCAAAATCCTCAGCCACCAGCGCGGCGATGCGCGCGCCGACCACTTCGGGCGGCTTGACGCTGGCCGGGTCTTCGCCGGGAAACGCCTTGGCGCGCATCGCGGTGCGGGTGGCGCCGGGATCGACGATGGCCACGCGGATATCGGATATGCCGCGCACTTCCTGGGCATAGGCGTCGAGCAGATTGTCGAACGCCGCCTTTGACGCGCCATAGGCACCCCAATAGGCGCGCGGCGATGCGCCCAGACTGCTGGTCACGCCGACCACCCGCGCGCCGCTGCTTTTGCGCAACGCGGCATGAAAGCCGGCGATCAGCGCTTGCGTCGCCGCGACATTGAGCAACAGGCCACGGTTGAGGTCGCGCGGTTCGATCTGCCAAACCGGAGTCAGCACCGGCAGCACCGCGGCGTTGATCACCAGCACGTCGAGCGCGGGCCAGCGACCGGTAATCGCCGTCGCCAGCCGGATGATCGCGTCGGGTTCGGCCAGATCGCACGGGGCGATCGTTGCGCTGCCGCCCGCATCGAAGATGGCCTGCTCGACGTTTTCCAGATCGCGCGCGGTGCGCGCCACCAGGATGACATGCGCGCCGGCGGCGGCAAGCGCGATGGCCGTGGCGGCGCCGATTCCCCGGCTGGCGCCGGTAACCAGCGCGACACGGCCCGAAAGCGGTGCGTCGTTCATCCCTTGACCCGGGTCCGGCCGCGCACGGCGGCTTCACGATCGCCCAGATCGGTCAGCCGGGTGGGATATTCGCCGCTGAAACAGGCGTCGCAATATTGCGGCCGGATGCGGTTGCGTTGCGCTTCGCCAACCGCACGGTACAAGCCGTCGATCGACACAAAGGCCAGGCTGTCGGCCTGGATGAACCGGGCCATTTCCTCGATATCCATTCGCGCCGCGAGCAGTTTCGACCGTTCCGGGGTGTCGACGCCGTAAAAGCACGAATGTTCGGTCGGCGGGCTGGCAACGCGAAAGTGCACTTCGCTGGCGCCCGCTTCGCGCATCATCTGCACGATTTTCAAACTGGTGGTGCCGCGCACGATCGAATCGTCGATCAACACGATGCGCTTGCCCGCGACGAGCGCGCGATTGGCGTTGTGCTTGCGCTTGACATCGGCATTGCGCTTGCCGTCGGATGGCTGAATGAACGTGCGCCCGACGTAGTGCGACCGGATGATGCCAAGTTCGAACGGAATGCCGGACTGTTGGGCAAAACCCAGCGCGGCCGGCGTGCCGCTGTCGGGTACGGGAATGACCAGGTCTGCATCGACGCTGGCCTCGATCGCCAGTTGCTCACCGATCGCCTTGCGCACCTGATAGACCGACTGGCCACCGATCAGCGAATCGGGCCGGCTGAAATAGACGTGTTCGAAAATGCACATCCGCGACGGCGCATCGACAAACGGGCGGTAGCTGGCAATCGTGCCGTCCAGCGCGACCTGCACCAGTTCGCCCGGTTCGATTTCGCGCACGAATTCGGCCCCGACAACATCGAGCGCGACGGTTTCGCTGGCAAAGATCACCGCGTTGTCAAGCTGGCCCATCACCAGCGGGCGAATGCCGAGCGGGTCGCGGCAGGCGATCATCCCCTCCGGCGTCATGCAGATCAGCGAATAGGCGCCCTCGACCAGGCGCAGCGCGTCGGTAAACCGGTCGAGCAGCGTGGGATAGCGGCTGGTCGCGACCAGGTGGATGATCACTTCGGTATCCGACGTCGATTGAAAAATCGCGCCTTTGGTCACCAGGTCGCGGCGCAGCGTCATCGCATTGGAAATATTGCCATTGTGCGCGATGGCAAACCCGCCCGAGGCGAGATCGGCATACAATGGCTGCACATTGCGCAGGCCGGCGCCGCCGGTGGTCGAATAACGCACATGGCCCGCCGCCATGACGCCGGGGAGTTCCGAAATCGCGTCGACCGAGGAAAAGTTCTGCGCGACATGGCCAAGCCCGCGCCGCGAATAGAATTCCATTCCGTCGAAGCTGGTGATGCCGACCGCTTCCTGTCCGCGATGTTGCAGGGCGTGCAGGCCGAGCGCAGTCATCGCCGCAGCGTCACGCGTGCCCAGCACACCAAAAATGCCACACTCTTCGCGTAGCTTGTCGCCATCCGCGTCGAAAAAGGGATTGGTCAGGTTCATGAATGTCTCTGGTCGATCTGGGTGCGGATCTGCCGCCGGGGTGCAGCACGTGCGTGTCATCCGCGCGCCATGTGGCCCCGATTGGTCTGGAACGCAAGGGGCTGTGACAGGGGGATGTCGCCGGCGAAGGACAACCCCAATCAGGCGTTAACCATGATATTTAGGCCAGGATTGACCAATTGTATGGGAGTGGCGGGGGATGGAAAAGCGACTTCGTCCACTATCTGATATTGCCGGCGCCTTGGCTATTGGCCTGGTCTATTTCGGCGGGGTTGCGTTTTCGTGCCTGTTTGCACGCCTCGACGGCGGCACGGCGATGGTCTGGCTGCCCGGTGCGGTGCTGGCGGCCTGGCTCTATGCGGTGGACCGCAAAGTCTGGATCATGGCACTGCTTGCCTGTGGCGTGGCCAATGAACTGGCTGCCGGCTGGTACGGCATGGGATGGGGCGTCGGCATCGGTTTGACGCTGGCGAATCAGGTCGAAGCGATTGCCGCCGCGCTGCTGGTGCGGCACGTGTTGCGCACCCATGGGCCCAGCGCCGTGTTCGAAATGGGGTCGATCGATATGGCGTCGATATTTCTGCTCGGCGCCATGCTGGTGGTTCCAGCAGGCAGTGCGCTGATCGCGGCAACCGCCGGGCATTGGATCGGCGGCGCGCCATTCATCGCGACGTTTCGCAACTGGATGCTGGGCCATGCGGTGGGCTTGATCGCAGTGCTGCCGTTTACGGTGATGCTGGCGTTGCGTGGGCGCGCTGTTGCGCGACGCCTCCGGGTCACTGGCGCTGCGCCGCAATCGGGCCATTGGCTGGTATCGCTGCTGATGGTGGCAACGATGGTGCTGCTGATCGTGTGTGTGTTTGCACAGGACAGCCGCTGGCCGCTGGTCGTGCCGCTGTTGTTTGCGCTGTTCGCGGCGGTCTGGGCCGACGCGCTGGCCGCGACGGCGATGCCGATGCTCGTGGCGCTGATCGCAGCACCGTTGACCATAGCCGGGTACGGGCCGATCGCGCCCGGCCTGATGCACCAGGCAGAGCGGCTGCAACTGGGCTTGCTTTATGCCGGGCTGATCGCGTGCTGTTCGCTGCCGGTGGTCGTCGAACAGGCGCGACGGCGACAACAAGTCATGCGGTTGCGGCGAAACGCCGCGCATTTCAAGGCGATGTCGCGACGCGCCGACACTCTGATCGACGAACTGCGCCGCGCCGCCTTGACCGACGTGCTGACCGGATTGCCCAATCGACGGGCATTTTTCGAACGGCTGACAGCGCAAGCCGCGTCGGGTGAACGGGCGTGCGTGGCGATGATCGACATCGATCATTTCAAGCGCATCAACGACCGCCTCGGTCACGCTGTCGGCGACACGGTGCTGCGTCACTTTGCCGAACTGGCACGAACGAGCTTTCGCGCGGACGATATGGTCGGCCGTATCGGCGGCGAGGAATTTGCCGTGATCCTGCGCGGGGTCAGCGTCGATCAGGCGTGCACCATCTGCCAGCGACTGGTGGACCGACTCGCGGCCACGGAAATCGGCACGCAGAAGGGCCCGGTACGGGTGACGATCAGCAGCGGGATCGCCGCGATCGGCAGTGACGGCGAAGCGGCGATGGCCGCGGCCGATCACGCGCTCTATGCCGCCAAGCGCGGCGGTCGTTCGCGGCTGGCAGCGGCGGCCTGATGATGTCTCCGGCCATTGCCACAAGGCCGATGAAACCCTAGAGGAAGCGTCGCAACCGGCGAAAGTGACGCTTGATTTGTTCCTGACCCCTTTTGAATGGACCATTGCCCGGCGCTATATCCTGCCCGGGCGCAGCGAGGCCTTCATTGCCCTGGTTGCCGGCATCAGCCTTGTCGCGGTGATGCTTGGCGTGGCCGCGCTGGTCATCGTGATGAGCGTGATGAACGGCTTTCGCGCCGAACTGATGGACAAAATCGTCGGGCTGAACGGTCATGCGGTGATCCAGGCCTATGGCGGCCGGCTCGATGACTGGCAGGGGATCGTCAAGCGGTTGCAGGCAACGCCGGGCGTCACCAGGGCCAGCCCGCTGATCGAACAGCCGTTGCTGGCAACGTTCAACGGCCGGGTCGAGGCGATCATTGCGCGCGGCAGCACCCAGGCAGACATTGCGCGTCTGGCCGACAAGAAAGTTGCCGGGTCGTTCAAGGATGTTCAGCCCGGTGCCGGCGACGTGGTGATCGGATCGCGGCTGGCGGAAAATCTGGGCGTGCAGGTGGGTGATTCGATCACCATCATCAATCCGGCAGGGCGTTCGACGCCGTTCGGCACGGTGCCGCGCGAAATCGGCTATCGCGTCGCGGCGATCTTTGAAATCGGCGTCTATGATTATGACAATGCGTTTGTCGTCATGCCGATCGCCGATGCGCAAACGCTGCTCCTGACCGGCGACACCATCGGCATGATCGAGGTTACCACCCGCGATGCCGACACGGTCGGGCAGACGATGGCGCCGATCAAGGCGCAATTGAACGGCCGCGCGATGATCACCGACTGGAAAACCCTGAATGCCAGCCTGTTTCAGGCGCTGGCGGTGGAACGGGTGGCAATGTTCGTGGTGTTGTCGATCATCGTGCTGGTTGCGGTTTTCAACATCCTGTCATCGCTGATCATGCTGGTGCGTGCCAAGACGCGCGACATTGCCATTTTGCGCACGATGGGCGCGACGCGGCGCAGCATGATCAAGATCTTCGTCACGATCGGCACCGTGATTGGTGCGGTCGGCACCGGGGCGGGGCTGGGGATCGGACTGGTGTTCCTGCATTTCCGTCAGCCGGTGGTGCATGGGGTCGAATGGTTGACCGGGCAGAACCTGTGGGACCCGTCGATCCGCTTTCTGACCGATCTGCCGAGCCGGGTCGATCCGGTCGAGATCACTGCGATCTGCGGCATGTCGCTGCTGCTGAGTTTTCTGGCGACGCTTTATCCCGCGATCAAGGCGGCAAGCACCGATCCGGTACAGGTGCTGCGTTATGAGTGATCCCGTTGTCCGTCTGACCGATCTGCGCCGCACCTTCCACCAGGCGGGCGTGGCGATCGAGGTGTTGCGGGGCATCCACCTCGACATCATGCCCGGCGAGATCGTCGCGCTCCTCGGTCCGTCGGGATCGGGCAAATCGACCATGCTTCAGGCGATCGGCCTGCTGGAAGGCGGGTTTGAGGGACGGATCGAGATCGCCGGGATTGATGCCTCGACGCTGTCGGGCGATGCGCGGACCGCCTTGCGGCGCAACCACCTCGGCTTTGTCTATCAGTTCCACCATTTGTTGCCCGATTTCAACGCGACCGAAAATGTCATGCTGGCCGGGCTGGTCGCCGGACTTCGCAAGGCGGAGGCGACCCGGCGCGCGCGCGACTTGCTGGAAACGCTCGGCCTCGGCCATCGGCTCGACCATCGCCCCAGCCAGTTGTCGGGCGGCGAACAACAACGCGTCGCGGTCGCCCGCGCACTGGCCAACCGGCCATCGCTGGTGTTGGCCGATGAACCCACCGGCAATCTCGATGAGGCCACGGCCGACCGGGTGTTCGACGAACTGGTCCATCTGGTGCGCGAACAAGGCAGCGCAGCGCTGATCGCCACCCACAACGAACGCCTGGCGTTTCGCATGGACCGCGTCCTGCGCCTGCACGAGGGTGTGCTGGAATAAGGTTGCGTCGGCCGACGAATGACGCCACTTTCTCTTTGCCCCTCCCTTTTGGGGAAGGGTTGGGGCGGGGTCTTCGACGACCCAGTGGTCGCGTGTCGCTGATACGCGGCACACCCCCGCCCAACCCTCCCCCTTCAGGGGAAGGGCTTTCAAATAATGGGAGAAATGCCGTGAACGCACCGCGCACGATTGCCGATTTTACCGCAAAGCTGCCCAACGGCGAAACGCTGTCGCTGGCCGACAAGCAGGGCAAAGTGCTGCTGGTCGTCAACACTGCCTCAAAATGCGGCTTTACCCCGCAATATGAAGGGCTTGAGACGCTGTGGCAGGATTATGGCAGCCGCGGTTTTGAAGTGCTGGCCTTTCCCTGCAACCAGTTCGGCGGGCAGGAACCGGGCAGCGCGGACGAGATCGAAAGCTTCTGCAAGGTCAATTTCGGTCTGAGCTTTCCACTGTTCGCCAAGATCGAAGTCAATGGCGACGGCGCCGACCCGCTGTATCAGTGGCTGAAAGCGCAAGCGCCGGGCATCGCCGGCACCAAAAGCATCAAATGGAACTTCACCAAGTTCCTGATCGGCCGCGACGGCAAAGTGGTGCGCCGCTATGCCCCACTCGACAAGCCGGCCAGCATTGCCAAAGACATCGAAAAGCTGCTGTGATCATTCGGTTGCCTTAAACCAGCCGATTGATATGTTTTCTGTAGATGACGATGCACGGCCCATCCGATCGATCGCTGGCAGGAATCGCCAATGCTCGATTGTCTGGCAAGTCGCCGCGTCAAGATCCGGGGTGGTGCCCTTTGCTGAGCAATTGCGCACCGCGCCATCTGACGCAATTGTGAAATGCGCATTTGAAAGACCGCGTTCGTGCCTTGCCAGGGCTTCCTTGGCATAGTTCGTCTTGGCGCTCGGCAAGCGCACCGGGCCACGTTGCCCCAGCTTTTCATGCAGCGCTACCAGCCGCTGTTCGATCGATGCCAACTGCTCGCATTCGTCTCTTGGCAAACCATTTGTGCAGGTTCGCAACAGCAAGTCACGGCCAGCGATCAGGTTTCGCGCGCTCGCTCCGGGCAACGTCAGCAAGGCGCTTTCTTCAATGCAGGCATGCGGATCCAGATCAAGTTTGCAGACATTGGTGTAAAGGCCAGCGGCCCGTTGCGGATCTGCAGGGACACCATTGCCATCAAGAAGTTGATCTGCCAGCCGCACACACCCTGCGCCATATCCAAGCGCACAGGCGGCCTCATACAACGAGACCGCCTGTGTCAGGTTCTTTTGAACGTGTTTGCCTTCGGCGTAGAACCCGCCGAGCGTGTCGCACGCGGAATAAGAACCGCCACGGCACGCCTCGGCGTAAAGCTCTGAGACGGCGGGAAACCCGTTCGAGAGAGCAGCGCTCAGTTCGCCTTTATCGATAAGGTCCGCGACCTTGTTGCAGGCGCGTGGATCATTCAGCTGACAACCTTTGATCAACGCCTGCTGACCATGTGGCAGATCCAGCGCAAAGCCGGGGAAGTCCCTTGCCTCGCCAACGCTATCGCACGCCGACGCAAGTCCGGCGTCGCAAAGCTGCGTCATTCGCGCGACCAATCCCGGCTTGTCAGTGGCAATTGGGCGCAGCCATCCGTCGCTCAAAATAAGCTGGCGGCACGACTCCTGCGATCCTTGCTGGCAAGAACTTCGAAACAACCTGTTTGCGCGTTCAAGCTCGCGCATCCGAAAATCGGCACTGCCTGGTTTCGGGGCGATGGCGGCGGCATCAAGGATGATGCTGATGCCGAGTTGCCAGCAACCCGCGTCGATATCGTGCCCACAATTTGCCCGAGCCGCGATGCGCATCGCGTCTCGCTGCTGTTCCCCAACCAGCGCAAGGTTTCTGGCGAGGACATTGCAAATATAGGATTCATGCTCGTCACAATCACGGGCCATAAGTCCCATAGTATCGAAGCGTACGATCAACGAAGGGGTGTCGGCACGTGCAACAAACGGAAAAGCGGCGACGGCGAAAACAACCGCCAGCAGACCGCGTACAAGGACAGCACCCAGCCATCTGAAGGTCATTGCGTCATACCCCAGGCGTCTCTGATACACGGCACATGGCGCGCTACAACGGTTGATAAATTTCTTCCCGATCTTCGCTCGACTCGATTGCAGTGTCAAAGGATCTGAATGACCTACGCCCCGTTCGTCCCGCTTCGCGTGTTTTCGTCCTATACCATGCTCGACGGGGCGGTGGACCCAAAGGCGATTGCCAAGACGGCGGCCGATCGCGGCTTTCCGGCGGTCGCGATAACCGACCGCAACGGACTGTATGGTTCGGTGGCCTTTGCCAAGGCGTGCAAGGATCTGGGCGTGCAGCCGGTGATCGGCACGATGCTGGGGGTGGCGCGGCCCGAACGCGGCGGCGCGGCACAACCGGGTCAACAGGCGCCGACGATCGACTGGCTGGCACTCTATGCGCAAGACCCGGTCGGTTACGACAATCTGTGCCATCTGGTCAGCCGCGCGCACCTCGACCGGCCGCTGGAATTCGCCGCGCATGTGCAGATCGATGATCTGGTCGGGCACAGCGATGGCCTGATCTGTCTGTCCGCCGGCGGCGAGGGGGCGCTGACCCGCTTGCTGGGCGATGGCCAGCAGGCGGCGGCCGAGGGCTATGCCGACGCGATCGCTGCGCTGTTTCCCGACCGGTTCTATGTCGAACTGTGCCGGCGTGGCGAGGCGGCAGAGGAACGCGCCGAAGCGGCATTGATCGATCTGGCTTATGCGCGCGACTGGCCGCTGGTCGCGACCAATCCGGCCAGCTTTGCCGAGCGCACGTTCTATCCTGCGCATGACGCAATGCTGTGTATCGCCAGTTCGACTCATGTCGACAGCACCGACCGCCCGCGCTCGTCAAAGGAATGGTGGATCAAGCCGGCGCCGGTGATGGAGGAACTGTTCAAGGACATTCCCGAGGCGCTGGCCAACACACTGGTCGTTGCGCAGCGCTGCGCGGTCACGCCGCCAAAGCGCAAGCCGATCCTGCCGAGTCTGGCCGGCGACCAGGAAGGCGAAGCGCGGATGTGCGCCGTGGACAGCCGTCTGGGCCTGGTCCGGCGGATGGAGCCCTATTACCCGGCAGAAACGCACGAGGAGTTGGCGCGCCTGCTGACGCTCGGTCCCGATGCAGAGGCGGCACGCGCCGATTTCCCCGCGCTCGATACGGCCGGAATCTGGGACGAAGTCACCGAATACCGCGCGCGGCTGGAATTCGAAGTCGGCATTATCAACCGCATGGGTTTTGGCGGTTACTTTCTGATCGTGGCCGATTTCATCAAATGGGCCAAGGATCAGGGCATTCCGGTGGGGCCGGGACGCGGTTCGGGCGCGGGATCGCTGGTTGCCTGGGCGCTGACCATCACCGATCTTGATCCGATCCGGCTGGGCCTGCTGTTCGAACGATTCCTGAATCCCGAACGCGTGTCGATGCCCGACTTCGACATCGACTTCTGCGAAACCCGGCGTGGCGAAGTGATCCGCTATGTGCAGGCCAAATACGGCGACGACCACGTCGCGCAGATCATCACCTTTGGCAAGCTGAAGGCCCGCGCCGTGCTGCGCGATACCGGTCGCATCCTGCAGATGAGCTATGGCCAGGTCGACCGGCTGTGCAAGCTGGTGCCCAACCATCCGACCGACCCGTGGCCATTGCCGCGCGCGCTCAACGGCGTGGCGGAGTTGAAACGCGAATACGACCGCGACCCCGAAGTGCGCCGGCTGATCGATCTGGCGATGCAGTTGGAAGGGTTGCCGCGCAACAGTTCGACCCATGCCGCCGGTGTGGTGATCGGCGACCGGCCGCTGGCACAACTGGTGCCGCTCTATCGCGATCCGCGTTCGGACATGCCGGTGACGCAGTTCGACATGAAGCATGTCGAGGACGCGGGGCTGGTCAAATTCGACTTCCTCGGGTTGAAAACGCTGTCGGTACTGCGCAAGGCGATCGACCTGCTGGCGCGGCGCGGCATCACCATCGACCTGTCGGCGCTCGCCTGGGACGACGATCAGGTCTATCGCCTGCTGCAATCGGGCGACACCGTCGGGGTATTCCAGTTGGAATCCGAAGGCATGCGGCGCACGCTGGCGGCGGTCAAACCGACCGGATTTGGCGACATCATCGCGCTCGTTTCGCTCTATCGTCCGGGGCCGATGGACAACATTCCGCTGTTCGGCCGACGCAAGAACGGGCTTGAGGCGATCGAATACCCGCATGAAAAGCTGGCCGGCATCCTGTCCGAGACTTATGGCATTTTCGTCTATCAGGAACAGGTGATGCAGGCGGCGCAGATCCTGGCCGGCTATTCGCTGGGCGATGCCGACTTGCTGCGCCGCGCCATGGGCAAAAAGAACCAGGCGGAAATGGACCAGCAACGCGCGCGGTTTATCGCCGGGTGCGCCGAAAATTCGGCGATTGATGCGGCCAAGGCGAGCGAACTGTTCGACTTGATCGACAAATTCGCCGGCTATGGCTTCAACAAGAGCCACGCCGCCGCCTATGCCCTGCTTGCCTATCAGACCGCCTGGCTGAAAACGCATTACCCGCACGAATTCTATGCCGCATTGATGTGTTTCGACATGCACCAGTCGGAAAAGCTGAACGTGTTTGTCGATGACATGCGGCGCAACGGAGTCGCGCTGGCCGGGCCCGACATCAATCGGTCAGAGGCGGAATTCAGCGTCGAGCGCACCGACGAATCCTATGCCGTGCGCTATGCGCTGGCGGGTCTGCGCAACGTCGGTGAAAAGGCGATGGACGCGATCGTGGCCGAGCGGGAGGCGAATGGCCAATTCCAGTCGCTTGACGATCTGTTCGGCCGCATTCCGGCCGGATCGATGAACCGGCGCCAGTTGGAAGCGCTCGCCGCCGGGGGCGCGCTCGACGCGTTCGAGCCAAACCGGGCCAAGCTGATCGCCAATGCCGAATTGCTGATGGCGGTGGCCGACGAAGCGGCGCGGGCGCGCACTTCGGGGCAGGGCGGCCTGTTCGGGGGCGACGATCATGACACCCAGCCGATCCGCCTGACCGAGACAAAGCCGTGGACCCGCGCCGAACAGATGGCGGCGGAGCGCGAGAATTTCGGATTCTATTTCGCCGCGCACCCGGTCGAGGAATACCGCGCCATCGCCAGCGCCAATGGCGCGCGCAGCTATTCCGGCCTGATGGCAGCGGGGGGCACGGGGATCGGGCGTACCGGCGCGGTGATGGCGGCGATGGTCGAAGGGGTGCAAAAGCGCAAGACCAAGCGCGGCAAGGACTTTGTCATCGCCGACTTTTCCGACGCGAGCGGGTTGTTTTCAGCCTCGTGCTTTGAAGAAAGCCTGGTCGAACCGTTCCAGCAATGGGCACGCGAGGGTGCTTGCGTGCTGCTGAATGTCGAACTGGACCGTCCCAATGCCGACGAAGCCCCGCGCGTGACAGTGCGTGGCGCACGGCCGCTGGCTTCGGTCACCAGCGCGGCCAAGATGGTGCTGTCGTGCGAAGTGTTGCGGCCCGAAGCGATCGGCGAGCTTGCCATGTTGTTGCCCCGCGCCAACGATGCCAGGGGCGAAGTGCGCGTTCATTTGCGCACCGGACGCGGGCGCGAACCATGGGCGATCCTGGGGCAGGATTTCCGGCTGGACAGCGAGTTGATCGAGCGGTTGATTCCGATCGAAGGTCTTGCCAATGTGGCGTTGACGGCGCGGCCCGACCGGCACTTGCGGCTCGTCGAATAACGACAAGGTGGGATTGTGATGATGTTGGGCGGGATGCAGGACTGGGCACTGCGGGTAACCGCGCTGATCGATCACGCCGCGCGCGAACACGGCACGCGCGAAATCGTTTCGCGCTGGGCCGATGGCAGCGAAACGCGCACCACCTGGGCCGGGATACGCCACGATGCGCTGCGCATGACGCAGGCCTTGCGCGCGCTGGGGATTGCGCCCGGCGACCGCATTGCGACGCTGGCGATGAACCACCATCGTCATCTGGTCGCCTGGTACGGGGCGGTCGGCGTCGGCGGCATCCTGCACACGCTCAACCCGCGTCTGTTCGACGATCAGCTCGATTACATCGTCAACCATGCCGAAGACCGGGTGCTGCTGTTCGACAAGCAGTGGGCGCCGATTGTCGAACGGATGAAGCCGCGCTGGCCGACGATCGAACATTATATCTGTTTCGACAGCGACTCGCCTGCGCGCCATTTCGAGGACTGGATCGGCGCGCACGACGGCCATACGCAATGGGCCGATGGCGACGAGCGGGACCCGTGCATGCTGTGTTATACCAGCGGCACCACCGGCAATCCCAAAGGCGTGCTGTACGAGCACCGTTCGACCGTGTTGCATGCGCTGTGCGGCATGACGACATCGGTGTTTTCGCTCGACACGCGCACCGTGATGATGCCGATCGTGCCGATGTTTCACGCCGCAAGCTGGGGCTTGCCATGGGCGGGCGCCGCGGCGGGGGCGAAATTCGTCTATTCGGCGGTCAACGATCCGGCGGTGCTGTGCGACTTGTTCGACCGCGAAAAGGTGTCGGCGGCGGCGGGTGTGCCGACGGTGTGGCTGGGTATGCTGCAGCATGTCGAACAGACCGGTCGGCCGATTCCGCCCAGCCTGAAACAAGTGGTCTGCGGCGGGTCTGCCATGCCGCGATCGATGGTTGAACTGTTCATGCGACAGGGTATCCGCGTCGCCCATGCCTGGGGCATGACCGAAACCTCGCCCATCGGCACGACGGGCGCCGAAACCGCCGACTGGGACGACCTGTCGTTTGACAAGCAGGTCACGGTCAAGGCGATGCAGGGGCGCCCGCCGTTCGGCGTTGAATTGCGCTGTGTCGATCTGGGCGATCCGGCCGTGGTGCTGGCGCGCGACGGCAAGACCGCCGGCGCACTGCAGGTGCGCGGCCCCTGGGTGGTCAAACGCTATTTCAAGGCGGACAAGGACGCGATCGATGCACAGGGCTGGTTCGACACCGGCGATGTCGCGGTGATCCATCCCGACGGCACGTTGCAATTGACCGACCGCACCAAGGACGTGATCAAATCGGGCGGCGAGTGGATCAGTTCGGTCGACCTGGAAAACGCCGCGGTCGGTCACCCCGCCGTCGCCGAGGCCGCCGCAATCGGCATTCATCACCCGAAATGGGACGAACGCCCGCTGCTGGTGGTGGTCAGGAAACCCGACAACGATCTGGCCGAGGCCGAATTGCGCGAATACCTGGGCCATCATGTCGCCAAATGGTGGGTGCCGGACGAAGTCGCCTTTGTCGACGAGTTGCCGCACACCGGCACCGGCAAGATCAGCAAGAAGGACTTGCGCGACACGTTCCGCCATTTCCGCTGGCGCGCTTAGGGGTTGCACTGGCATCCGCTGCGCTGATCGCATCAAGCGATCATTGTGAGCGGACAAATCCATTATCCTCATTAGCCCAAGTGCAGCATGACAGGTTCTCCGGGGTACGGGTCGCGTGATCCCGGTGAATCAAGACAATGTCCGGCGCAGCACAGGGCAGCGTTCACCGGTTCGGTGACGCGCGCACCCGCCTGCGCCAGGACAACGCAGAGAGGATACGACGATGCGTTGCTCCCTTTCCACGCTTGCGCTCGCGCTGATGCTGGCAAGCCCGATCATGGCTCAGGCCGCAGACAAGCCGACCACCAGTGCCGACTGGTGGCCCGACCGGCTCGATCTGTCGCCACTGCGGCAGAACGAGGCTGTGGCCAATCCTTATGGTCCCGATTTCGACTATGCCAGGGCGTTCCTCAGCCTCGACCTCAATGCGGTGAAGGCCGACATTGCCAAAGTGCTGACCACGCAACAGCCATGGTGGCCGGCTGACTATGGCAATTACGGCCCGTTCTTCATCCGCATGGCCTGGCACAGCGCCGGCACCTATCGCACGATCGACGGGCGCGGCGGCGGCGGGGGTGGCGAACAGCGGTTTGAACCGCTCAATTCCTGGCCCGACAACGCCAATCTCGACAAGGCGCGTCGCCTGCTCTGGCCGATCAAGCAGAAATACGGGCGCAAGCTGTCGTGGGGCGACCTGATGGTGCTGACCGGCAATGTCGCGCTGGAACAGATGGGCTTCAAGACACTCGGTTTTGGCGGCGGACGTGCGGATTCGTGGCAACCCGACGTGGTCTATTGGGGCACTGAAAAACAGTGGATGGGTTCCGATGCCAACCGCCTGGATGCCAAGCGCAATCTGAAAGGACCGCTCGGCGCGGTGCAAATGGGGCTGATCTACGTCAATCCCGAAGGACCCGATGGCAACGGCGATCCGATTGCGGCCGCGCACGACATTCGCCAGGCATTTGGGCGCATGGCCATGAATGACGAGGAAATCGTCGCGCTGATTGCTGGGGGACACACTTTTGGCAAGGCGCATGGCGCGCATCCCGCGACATGCGTCGGCGCCGCGCCGGCGGCCGCGCCGATCGAAGCGCAAGGTCTTGGCTGGAAAAACACCTGCGGCACCGGCACAGGCGCCGATGCAGTGACCAGCGGCCTCGAAGGTGCGTGGTCGGCCAACCCGATCGCGTTCACCACGCAATACCTCGACAACCTGTTCGCGTTCGACTGGGTCAAGACCAAAAGCCCGGCCGGCGCGACGCAGTGGGAACCAAAGAACGCTGCCGAAGTGCAGATCGTTCCCGATGCGGCCGACCCGAACAAGCGCCATGCGCCGATGATGTTCACCACCGACATTGCGATGAAAGAGGACCCGGCGTTCCGCGCGATTGCGCTGCGTTTCAAGGACAATCCGCAGGAATTTGCCGACGCCTTTGCCCGCGCCTGGTTCAAGCTGACTCACCGCGACATGGGGCCGAGGACGCATTACCTCGGCAACGAAGTGCCGGCGCAGTTGTTTTCGTGGCAGGACCCGTTGCCGGTTGAAAACCACGCGCTGATCGAGGCGGCGGACGTCGCGGCGCTGAAGGACAAAGTGCTGGCCTCGGGCCTGACCAATGGGCAACTGGTGCGCACGGCCTGGGCCGCGGCGTCGACCTATCGCGGCACCGATTACCGCGGCGGCGTCAACGGCGCGCGGATCCGGCTCGCCCCGGAAAAGGACTGGGCGGCCAACGATCCGGCGAACCTGGCCAAAGTGCTGGCCGTGCTGGAAAAGGTGCGCGCCGATTACAACAGCCATGCGACCGGCGGCAAGCGTGTCAGCCTGGCGGACCTGATCGTGCTGGCCGGCAATGCGGCGGTCGAGCAGGCCGCGGCCAAGGCCGGGTTTACGCTGACCCTGCCGTTCACGCCGGGCCGGGTCGATGCGACACAAGACCAGACCGATGTTGCCTCATTCGCCGTGCTTGAACCCAAGGCTGACGGTTTCCGCAACTATTACAACGCGGATGGCTGGCAGACGCCGACCCAGGCGCTGATCGACAAGGCCAATATGCTGGGTCTGACCGTGCCGGAAATGACCGTGCTGGTTGGCGGATTGCGCGTGCTTGATGCCAATGCCGGGGATTCGCACAATGGAGAATTCACCAGGCATCCGGGGGCGTTGACGAACGAATTCTTCGTCAACCTGCTGGATATGGGCACGGTGTGGAACAAGGCGGCGGGCGATGCCGCAGTCTATGAAGGGCACGATCGCGCGAGCGGCGCGCTCAAGTGGACGGCAACCCCGGTCGATCTGATTTTCGGATCGAATTCGGAACTGCGCGCGGTCGCCGAAGCCTATGCCTCTGACGATGCGCGCGACCAGTTCGTGCGCGATTTCGCCAAGGCCTGGACCAAAGTGATGAACGCCGACCGGATCTGAACGAGCCTGCTTGGCCCCTCCCCGTGCGGGGAGGGGTTGGGGAAGGGCGTACTCTGGCCGAAATCTCGTGGATTTTTCGGAGCTTAATACACCCCCCACCCAACCCTCCCCCTTAGGGGGAGGGCCTAATAACGCGGGGGCATTTGCGCCAACTTCGCGGTCAATCCGGGTCGAAACCGATGAACCGCGCCGCCTCTGCCACCGATTTACGCTGCGACACGACGGTGTTGGCGGGAAAATCGGGGTCGGGCCAGCCCATCGCGACGCAGATCATGATCACCTGATCATCGGGGATCTGCGCATGTTCGCGCACCACCGGACTTTGCATGATGCCCTGGCTGTTGATGACGCAGCCCAACCCGCGCGACCAGGCGGCGTTGACCAGCGCCGTCGTCACCGCGCCGCAATCGAACGGGGCAATGTCGCCCCCCAGCAGCGTGCGGTCATACGTGACGACTATCGAAACCGGCGCATCGAACTGGCGAAACCCGCGCAACACCCAATCGAGCCGCTTGGCCTTGTCGTCGCGCGCGATGCCCATCACCGCGAACAGTTGCTTGGCAATGGCAACCTGGCGTTCGCGGTGTGCGCCCTCATAGACTTCGTATTTGCGAAATTCGCGGGATTCGGGGACGCCGGCGAGATTGCGCTCGGTGTTGCCGGTGCGGATGCGATCAAGCGCGGCACCGGTCACGACGGTGAAATTCCATGGCTGGGTGTTGAGCGATGATGGCGCGCGGATGGCGAGCGCCAGCACTTCTTCGATCAGCGGGCGCGGCACCGGCTTGTCGAGAAACCCGCGAATGCTGCGGCGCCCCAGCACCACGTCGTCATACAAAGGCCCTTGCCCCAACATCCGATCCCCTCGCTTCGTTGACTTTCAATCGAACGATTAAACGGTTTCGGATGCCGGGCAAGGGCCTTTTGATCAGTCTGTCAGAATTTGACCTTTGCCGTCAGGCGGAAATAGCGCCCGATCAGGGCATCTGCATACTTGTTCGTCCCGCCAACGAAGACTTGCGGTTGAGGTACGTTCAGATTGAAAATATTGTTTACGGTCAGGCGTAAATCAAAGTGCTCATTGACGTGTACGCCAACAGAGGTGTTAAACATCCAGTACGGGCTGATCCGCGGGTATTCGTAGGTGTTTGCGGCGAGGTTAGGATTGACCAGGCTCGGACCGTAGTAAATGATCGTCCACATCCAGTCGATCTTTTTGTTCTGCCAGCCGAGGTTGGTTGTTACCGCGTCGACCGGATCGTTGTAGTCACCCAACACATATTGGGCATCTTGCGTGCCCAGCTTGGTATAATGGCGATAGACGTGCAGGTAATTGGCCGAGACACTGAATGCACCCGCCGCTTGCGGCAGACCAAACCGGGTCAAAGGCAAGTGATAATTCAGCCCCGCCTGCAGCGCTCGATAGCTTTCAATCGAGATGTTCGAATAGTTGTCGGTAAAATTGACAACCTGGCCCGATGCGTCACGGGTAAACGTGCTGCAATATGGGCTGCTGGGGTAGCTGGTCGAGTCATAGCAAGCGGCCATTTCGGCCGTCAGCCCCGGAACGGTTATTTCGTTCTGGATCGAGATGCTGATATAGTCGGCGGTGATTTCCAAGCCAGGTATGAAATGTGGATTGGCTTGGATACCGGCGGTCCAACTGTCGGCGATTTCGTTCTGCAGGTGCGGGTTGCCGCTCGTGCTGCCTTCGACAGTAAAGTTGTCGACATTCGACTGGAACCCGGCCGGGATGCCTGCCTTTGCGCAGTTTGCGGCGCGGGTTGCTGGATTTGGGCCCCCAGTGATATTCGACTCGTCGCACGGGTCGAGCGCGGTTTCAAACACCGATCCCATTGGCGCAAATGCTTCGGTCACCGAAGGTTCCCGGAAAGATTTGGTGTAATTGCCGCGGAAGGTAAAGCCTGCGATCGGCGAATAGTGACCCCCGCCGGTGTAGGACCAGTTGCCACCGTTGATGCTATTGTCGGTGTAGCGTCCAGCACCGTGCAGAACCAGTTCGTGGATCAGCGGAATGTGTTGATCCGGCCCAATCAGCGGCACGGTCAATTCACCGAACGCCTCATGGGTGTGGTAGGACCCGGCCACCGGTGAGATCGGGATGTCATTGCCGTATTGAGTGTACGTTCCATCGGGGTTCAATTGGCCGGTGTAGAATGCGCCGGGATTGAAATTCTGGCTTTCCCGGCGGGCTTCGACGCCCAGCGCGAATTTCACCTCGCCCCCAGGCAGGGTGATAATGTCGCCCTTCAAGTCGGCGACAAAGTCGAATTGGGTATCGACCTGGCGCGTCACGGCAAGGGCGGTGACATAATTCAGCGCCGCCTGGCTTTCGTTGCCGACGCCAAATATGTCGAGCGGGGCGCACGTGCTGCTAAGTGTCGCGATCGTCGCATTGACATAGCCGGGCGCGCAGATCGGCGTGCCGCCTGGGCCGGCTACGGCATTCAACGCGTTGAAAAAGTTCTGCGTGGTCAGTTCACGCTGGCTCGTATCAGTGGTCGTCCGGCCATAATTCACCGTGACGTCCCAGGTCAGATTGTGGCTGCCGACCATGAAATCGCCGTCCATTCCGCCGACTACACGAAACAGGTACTCGGTCGAAGTGAACGTCCCGGTTTCAAGGTCTGTGTTGGCGCGCGCCAGATAGAACGTGCTACCGCTTTGGGCCTGCAGGGTAGCCTGGTCAGCCGCGCTCAGGAAAGGGTTGCTGGTGCTGAGGGCCAGGTTACCATTGGGCGAACCCGAGGGACCGAACAGGGCTGTGCTGTAGTATGGCTGCGCGGCCAGATTGCTCGCGGTGTCGCGGCTCCACCACAATTCGCCATGCACGCGCAAATGGTCGCTGACGTCGAAATGACCCAGCAACGTTGCCTGAATGCGGTTGCTGTCAGTCAGAAGGTTGCCGTAATTGTTGATGTTGAAGCCGTCACCGCCCGCTTCAACGATCGGGTATCCGGTGGGCGCCCCATTGACGAACGGCACCAGTTTGCCGGCCTTGTTGAAATAGAGTGTCTGGCCCGCAGCATTGGTAATTGAGCCTGCCGGATAGCCAAACGCCCCTGCGTTGAACGGAAGCGTGTCCTGCGACATCGGAATGCCGGTGTTGGTGAACGCGTTGTATCGCTCACCGCCTTGGTAGACCGCCTGCTGGTAGGGCACGTTGGTATTGGCATATTCATAGAACGGGCCGTCGCCGCCGGTAAGATAGCGTTGCGCGGTAGTCAGGCCATCCTGATGGTCGTAGTAGACGTTGAGCGTTAGGTTGCCACGACCGTCTGCGAAATTGTGCCCGGCAAGCAGTGACACGTTCCAATCGCGCGCATCGCCTTTGTCGGAAATGCCGTCAGAACCGGTCAATTCGAGGCCATGATAATCGTGCTTGAGGATGATGTTGACCGTGCCGGCAATGGCGTCGGCACCATAGATCGGCGCGCCCCCGACCGAGAGAACGTCGACGCGTTCCACCAGATCCGGCGCGATCTGCCCGAGGTCGACCGGTGTGCCGACCGTCGCGCCAAAGATTGACGACGTGGCGGCACCGACAAAGCGGTTACCATTGACCAAGGTCAGCGTACGTTGCGAGCCGAGGTTGTAGAGATTGATGAAAGTCTGACCTGCCCCATACGATCCTTGGGTGCCGAGGGGACTGTTGGCCGGAGCGCCGAAGATCGGTAGCGTCGTCAGCGCTTCGCCGACGTTGGTATAGCCGAAATTGTTGAGCGTATCGCCGCTGAACGTCTGGATCGGCTGGTCAGCAACCTTTTGCGACACCCGCGTGCCGGTGACGACGATCGTCTCATCCGTGTTAGGCTTCGGAATCGTCGTGGTGATATCGGGTGCGGGTGCCGTCTGGGCCATTGCCGGCGCGCTGCTGACGGTGGCCGCTACCAGCGCTGAAGTTGCAAGGCACACAGCCCGACGCAGAGCGAACTTGGTACGCATGGTATGAAAACCCCCCTCATGGTGTTTCACGTCAAACATTCACGTCACAAGATTGATACGCAATAGTTAAGTTTGTAACCGAATTGCCCATTGTGACAGGACGGCGTCAACATCTTTGGCCGCAATCCTTCTCAAAATCGTTTGCAAATGGTCCTTCGTGTATCACCTGTGGCAGTGATGCAACGATCCGGGGGCGCTGCAGCCTTGCGCGCATCAGGCACAGCAAAACGCGCGGCGAATCAGACAGATCCGCCGCGCGTGGCTCTGTTAAGTCGGGGTCGGTTCAGGCCGCTTTGCGGCGTTCCAGTTCCAGCCTCTGCCAGATTTCCACCAGTGCTCCGGTCAATTCGTCCATCATCGCACGTGTATGCTGCGGACCCGGGGTGAAGCGCAGGCGTTCGGTGCCGCGTGGCACGGTCGGGAAATTGATCGGCTGCACATAGACGCCGTATTCGGCCAGCAGGATATCGCTGACCTTTTTGGCGCGGACGGGGTCGCCGACCATCAACGGCACGATATGCGTGGTTGACGGCATGACGGGCAGGCCAGCCTCGGCAAACAGGGTTTTCAGCGTGGTCGCCGCCTCCTGCTGCGCCTCGCGCTCGACGCTCGACGTCTTCAGGTGACGCACCGCCGCCAGCACGCCTGCGACGAGCACGGGCGACAGCGAGGTGGTGAAGATAAAGCCGGGCGCATAGGACCGGATCACGTCGATGATGCGGCGGTCGGCGGCGATATAGCCGCCCATCACCCCGAATGCCTTGCCCAGCGTGCCCTCGATGATATCGATCCGCCCGGCCGCGTCATCGCGTTCGGAAATGCCGCCGCCGCGCGCGCCGTACATGCCGACGGCATGGACTTCGTCGATATAAGTCAGCGCGTTGTACTTTTCCGCCAGGTCGCAGATCGCGTGGATCGGTGCGATGTCGGCATCCATCGAATAGACGCTTTCGAACGCGATCAGTTTTGGCAGGGCGGGATCGGTTTCGGCGAGCAGTTGTTCAAGGTGTTCGACATCGTTATGGCGAAACACGCGCTTTTCGGCGCCCGAATTGCGGATGCCGGCGATCATGCTGGCATGGTTCAACGCGTCGGAAAAGATCACGCAGCCGGGCAGCACTTTGGCCAGCGTCGACAGCGTCGCGTCGTTCGACACATAGCCCGACGTGAACAGCAACGCGCCCTGCTTGCCGTGCAGGTCGGCCAGTTCCGCTTCGAGATCGATGTGATAATGGGTGTTGCCGCCGATATTGCGGGTGCCGCCCGATCCGGCGCCGACGTCGTGGAGCGCCTCTTCCATCGCGGCGATCACTTTGGGATGCTGCCCCATCGCCAGATAGTCGTTGGAACACCAGACCGTAATCGGCTTTGGCCCGTTGTGGCCGGCAAAACAGCGCGCGTTGGGATAGGCACCCTTGTTGCGCAGAATGTCGATGAAAACCCGGTAACGTCCCTCGGAATGCAGCCGATCAATTGCGGAGTCGAAAACCTGCTCGTAATTCACCCGCCGCTCCTTTTTCCTCGGGAGGCCATGCGTGCCCCCGGCGGTCAGTTTCGCCCAGCATCCCCCCGGTTTGCAGACTTAGCGAACGCCCTACCTCTGTTTCAAGCCAAATGCCATCCGGATTTGGTCTTTACCCAAAGGTCTGTGGCAGCGATCTGATCCGGGTCAAAATACCGCAATACGTTCAAGACCCGCATCGCCCAGTGCAGGTGCGAGATCGGCCAACCCCGGTTCGTCGCGGGTAAACAGCGCCAGATCGGGCTCGCGCCGTTCAAATTGCTGCCCGTGGGTCAGATGGGCAATGCGTCGGGCGATGCCGTCGGCGCCATCGATAAAGCGCACCCCAGGGCCGAACACGGCGGCAAGATCGGCCGCAATCAGCGGAAAATGGGTGCAGGCCAGCACCACCGTGTCGATCCGGTCGCCGTTCGGCATCGCGCGCAAGGCGGCGGCGGCGCGCGCGAAGGCGGCGGGATCGACCGGCGCACCGCGCAGCCGCGCCTCTGCGGCGGTAACCAGATCGGGCGCGCCGTGGCGCAACAGGGTCTTGTCGGCGGCAAAGTCTGCCTCTAGCCGGTCGACATAGCCCTGGCGGATTGTCGCCTCGGTGCCGAGCAGGCCGATTACCCCGGTCCGGGTCAGCGCCGCCGCCGGCTTGATCGCCGGCACGGTGCCGACAATCGGCACTTCCAGCACGTCGCGCACCGCCGACAGCGCAATCGTCGACGCGGTGTTGCAGGCAATGCACACCAGCCGGGGCCGGAGCCGTTCGGTCATTCGCCCCAGCAGGCCCGAAACCCGCGCGGCGATTTCCGCCTCGGTCTTTTGGCCATAGGGCAGCCCGGCGTTGTCGGCGACATAGATCACCGGCGCTTGCGGCAGCAGCCGGCGCAAGGCGGCCAGCACCGACAGCCCGCCGACGCCGGAATCGAACATCAGGATCGGGGCGGCTGGATCATCGGTCATCACCGGCCCGCTATGGCGGGTCGCCGCAAAAACATCTAGAGGGCGTTCCGGTCTGGTAAGGCCGGCATGTTGTGAAAGGCCCTTTGCATGATTGGCGAAGCTTTGCGTCTTGCCCTGTTTGCGGCGGCGATCGGCTATCTGTTCGGATCGATCCCGTTCGGCCTAATTCTCGCGCGCATCGGCGGTGCGGGCGATTTGCGCAGCGTCGGGTCGGGCAACATCGGCGCGACCAATGTGTTGCGCACCGGGCGCAAAGGGCTGGCAGCGGCGACCTTGCTGCTCGATATGGGCAAAGGGGCGGCTGCGGTGTTGCTGGCGCGGGCGCTGTGGCCGGGGTCGGAGAGCGCGGCTGCGGCCGGCGCGCTGATCGGCCATTGCTATCCGGTATGGCTGCGCTTTCGCGGCGGCAAAGGCGTGGCAACGCTGCTGGGCGTGTCGGTCGCGCTTGCCTGGCCGATCGGGCTGGCCGCTGCGCTGGTCTGGCTGGTGGTGTTCTACGCAACGCGGATTTCTTCGCTGGGCGGGATGAGCGCGGCTTTGGCATCGCCGATCGCGGCGCTGGCGCTGGGTGATCTGGCCTATGCGCAAGTGCTGGCGCCGCTGGCGCTGCTGGTGCTGTGGTTGCACCGCGAAAATATCATGCGTCTGCGAGCCGGGGCCGAACCGCGTGTCGGGCGGGCCCGATGACGCCGATGGCGACCGAGAGCGAGCGCTTTGCCCGTATCCGTCTGCTGCGTTCACCCAATGTCGGCCCGGTTACCTATTATCAACTGCTCGGCCGGTTTGGCAGCGCCGAGGCGGCGTTGCCGGCCATGACCGACCTCGCCGCGCGGGGCGGGGCGCGCTATCGGCTGATCGCGGCCGACCGTGTCGCGGCGGAATTCGACGCTGCGGCGCGGGCCGGGGCGCGCTATCTGTTTCACGACGACCAGGATTATCCGCTGATGCTGCTGGCGGTCGACAATCCGCCCCCGGTGATCAGCGTACGCGGCAATCTGGCGCTGTTCGATCAACCCGCAGTGGCGATGGTCGGCGCGCGCAATGCGTCGGCCGGGGCGGTTCGTCTGGCCCGCGACTTCGCCGCCGGATTGGCCGGGCGCGGCTTTGCGGTGGTGTCTGGCCTTGCCCGTGGCATCGACGCCGCCGCGCATGTCGGCGCGCTGGGCGCGATGCACCGTGATGGCGGCACGATTGCCGTGGTCGCCGGGGGCGTCGACGTGGTCTATCCACCCGAACACGCCGCATTGCAGGAACGGATCGCCACCGAAGGCCTGCTGGTTGCCGAAATGCCGCCGGGGACCGAGCCGCAGGCGCGCCATTTCCCGTCGCGCAACCGGATCATCGCCGGGCTTGCCGCCGGGACGGTGGTGGTCGAGGCCGCGCCGAAATCGGGATCGCTGATCACCGCGCGGCTGGCGGGCGAATTCGGGCGCGAAGTCATGGCCGTGCCGGGATCGCCGCTCGATGCCCGGGCGCACGGCTGCAACCAGTTGATTCGCGAAGGCGCGATCCTGGTGCAAAGCGCGGACGATATCGCCGAACTGGTCGACACTTTTGCCGGAACCGCCCGGTCAACGTTTCGTGACGGTGGCCCGGCGGACTATCGCGGCGCGGATTCGGGCGAGGATGCCGGTGGCGAGGTTGTCGAAGACATCGCGGGCCTGCTGGGCAATGCGCCGGTCGGGGTTGATGAACTGATCCGCCAGAGCGGCGCCGCGCCGGGCACGGTGCAGGACGCGCTGCTCGATCTGGAACTGGCCGGGCGGCTTGTGCGCCATGCCGGCGGAAGGGTCAGCTTGTGCTAGAACTGCTTGACGGCACTGCCGGCAATTGCCCACCCTCGCGCGTACGTACACGAGAGTGTGAATCAAAAGTTCTACACGAGAGTTTGAATCAAAAGTCCGACACGAGAAGGATAGTCCGCAGTCGCCATGCAACTGGTTATCGTAGAATCTCCGGCCAAGGCCAAGACCATCGAAAAGTACCTTGGGCCCGGCTTCAAGGTGCTCGCGTCCTATGGCCACGTCCGCGATCTGCCGGTCAAGGACGGTTCGGTGCGCCCCGACGAAGACTTTGCCATGGATTGGGAACTCTATGGCGACAAGGCGGCGCGCGTCAAAGCGATCACCGATGCCGCCAAAGGCGCCGACCGACTGATCCTTGCCACCGACCCTGACCGCGAGGGAGAGGCGATTTCGTGGCATGTGCGCGAATTGCTGGCCAAGCGCCGCGCGCTGCCCAGGGACGTGCAGCGGGTGACGTTCAACGCGATCACCAAGCCGACCGTGCTGGCGGCCATGGCTGCCCCGCGCGAACTCGACCAGGATCTGATCGACGCCTATCTGGCCCGACGCGCGCTGGACTATCTGTTCGGCTTTACGCTGTCGCCGGTGCTGTGGCGCAAATTGCCCGGCGCCAAATCGGCGGGGCGGGTGCAATCGGTGGCGCTGCGTCTGATTGTCGAGCGCGAGCGCGAGATCGAGGCGTTTCGCACGCAGGAATACTGGTCGGTCATTGCCCGGCTGGAACAGGCCGGCACGCCGTTTGCCGCGCGGCTGGTGCGGTTTGACGGTGAAAAACTGGAACGCCTGTCGCTTGGCGACGAGGGCGCCGCCCAGCGCGCCAAGGCCGCTGTCGAGGCGGCGACTTTCCGCGTCGAAGATGTCGACACCCGGCCGACCCGGCGCCATCCGCAGCCGCCGTTCACCACGTCGACCCTGCAACAGGAGGCCGCGCGCAAGCTCGGGTTTTCCACCAGCCACACGATGCGCGTGGCGCAGACTTTGTATGAGGCGGGCGCGATCACTTATATGCGCACCGACGGCGTGCAGATGGACCCATCGGCGATTTCCGACGCGCGCCGGGTCATTTCCGACCGCTATGACGGGCACTATCTGCCCGAAAAGCCGCGCCTTTACGAAACCAAGGCAAAGAATGCGCAAGAGGCGCACGAGGCGATCCGGCCGACCGAGTTTTCGCGCAGCCAGCACGGTTCGGGCGATGAGGCCCGGCTGTACGACCTGATCTGGAAGCGCGCGCTGGCCAGCCAGATGGCCCCGGCCAATATCGAACGCACCACAGTCACTTTGCGCGACGGCACCGGCAAGCACGAATTGCGCGCCACCGGCCAGGTGGTGCGCTTCGCCGGGTTCCTGGCCGTCTATGAAGAAGGCCGCGACCAGAAGGCGGATGCGGAAGACGATGAAAGCGGGCTGTTGCCGGCGATGAAGACCGGCGACTTGCCGGCCAAGCGCGGGGTCGAGGCGACCCAGCATTTCACCCAGCCGCCGCCGCGCTATGCCGAAGCGTCACTGGTCAAACGACTGGAAGAATTGGGCATCGGCCGGCCGTCGACTTATGCCGCGACGATCCAGGTGATCAAGGACCGCAATTATGTGCGGGTGGAAAAGAACCGCTTTTTCGCCGAGGAATCGGGGCGGTTGCTGACGGCGTTTCTCGAACGCTTTTTCGAACGCTATGTCGCCTATGAATTCACCGCCGGGATGGAGGAAGAGCTGGACGACGTGTCCGGCGGGCGCGGCGCGTGGAAGGATTTGCTGGCCAAATTCTGGCGCGATTTCAAACCCAAATCCGACGAAGTGATGGAGCGCAAGCCGAGCGAGGTGACCGCCGAACTCGACACGTTCCTGGCCGATTACCTGTTTCCCCCGCGCGAAGACGGCACCGATCCCCGGATCTGCCCGAAATGCGCGGCCGGGCGGCTGTCACTGCGCGGCGGACGTTATGGCGCGTTCGTCGCCTGTTCGAATTACCCCGAATGCAAATACACCCGCAAATTTGCCCAGGGGCAGGGCAGCGACGAAGGCGGTGCGAGCGAGGATGCCGCGCTGGGCGTCGATCCGGCCTCTGGACTGGAAGTGGTGCGCCGGACCGGGCGGTTCGGGCCCTATATCCAGTTGGGCGAGGGCAAAGAGGCGAAACGCGCATCGATCCCCAAGGACATTGCCGAGCTTGATCTCGACTGGGCGTTGAAGCTGTTGTCGCTGCCGCGCGAAATCGGCGCGCATCCCGAAACGGGCAAGCCGATCACCGCCTCGATCGGCCGTTATGGCCCCTATCTGGCCCATGACGGCAAATATGGCCGGTTGCGGTCGACCGCCGAAGTGTTCGAGACCGGGATGAACGCCGCCGTGGTCAAACTGGCCGAGGCAGCCGCCGGTGCCGGCGCCCGTGGCGGACGGCAGGCGACCGAACCGTTGAAAGTGCTGGGGCCCCATCCGGTGTCGGGGCTGGACTTGCGGCTGATGGCCGGGCGCTATGGCGCCTATGTCACCGACGGCACAACCAACGCCACGCTGCCCAAGGACAAGACCCCCGAAGCCCTGACGCTGGACGAGGCCAGCGCGCTGATCGACGCACGCGCCGCCGCTGCGCCCGCCAAGGGGCGCAAGAAGGCCCCGGCGAAGAAGGCGCCGGTCAAGAAGGCCGCAACCAAGGATGGCGCGAAAAAGGCCGCACCGGCCAAGGTGAAGAAGCCGGCTGCCAAAAAGAAGGCGGCTGCGGAATAGCGGAGCATGCGATTCCTGGCTGATACCTGCCGGTGACATGTCGTTGACATGGGGGCAGGTGTCGGCGCGCAGCCTTCGACATGCTCAGGACGAGCGGATCTGCTTCCAATCTGAATTGTCTTGCACCACCACGGTGCTTCGTCAGCGTACGTGTTTCAGCCGATAAAGGCCGAAATGGTGCGTGCCGAGCACGAAACCGCTGTAACGTTCATAGTCGCGCGCCAGGAAATCGGCGACGACCGCGCGGGTGATGTGGTTGGGCAAGTAAACCGCTTTCCATTCGCCGACCAGCACCACGTCGGGGTGGGTCATCATGATCCGCGCCACTTCGCGCCCGGTATCGACGCCGATGGCCGGTGCCTCGGTCCAGGTGTTGAGATGGGTGGAAAAGGCATAGCGCGTCGGGATGCAGGCATCGACGCTGCGATAGAGGCCCGGTTCGCCGTCGAACTGATAGAAACAGCCGCCGTGCATTTCGCCACGGATCAACTGGGTCATTTCGTCGAACTGCCGGGCGGTGCCGTGGTTCTTGAACTGGATCGCCATCACCGCCATGCCGCCGACCGCGCTGGCGACCAGCAGCAACCGTCCGAACCAGCGCTCGGCCGGAACCGAGCGCGCCAGCACCGGCGCCGACAGCACCGCCAGCGGGGTCAGCATCGGCGCGACATAATGATCGTACCAGGTGCCGAACACCAGATAGCCGATCACCGCTGCAATTGCCCAGCAGCGCAGCACCGCCGGCACAACCCGATGGCGCGGGCGCGGCATGGCCATCATGCGCGGCGCGACCAGCACCGCCAGCCAGAACGGGGTCAGCGCGAACATCTGCGTCGTCAGGCGAAACCACGAGGCATTGCCGTCGGGCAGGCGTTGCAGGATCGAGATGAAATTGGCCTGCAGGAAATCGTTGCCGTGGCCGATCGCGGCAAACCAGCCATAGGCGAGGGCGGTCGGCGCCAGCGCCGCCAGTGCCCAGACCAGCCCGGCCAGCGCCAGTCGGCGCCACGACCAGACATCGGCCCAGCCGCGCGCCAGCAGCATCAGACCAAACGCCATGCCCTCGAACAGCACCGAATACTTGATCTGCAGCGCCACGCCGACCAGCAGCATGATCACCAGGCCGCGCCCGACCAGATGCGGCGCCTCGGGCCGTTTCCACACTTCGACCAGTTGCAGCGCGGCAAAGGCCATCAACAGGTTATAGAACACCGGCGCCTGGCCAAAGGCACAGGAAAAGGCCGGCATTGCGAAAACATAGACGAGGCCGGCCAGCCAGGCCGAAGACGGCCGGGCAATTTCGCGCGCCATGCGCTGGACCAGCACTGCGGTGGCGCCGGTCGCGGCAATCCCGAACAGTTGATAGACCCATACCGGATCGCCCGGAACCAGCAGAAACAGCCGGTACAGCAGGAACAGGCCGACCGGCTTGCGATCCCAGATGTCGACAAACGGCAGCAAGCCCTGGTTCCAGCGGTCGGCGACCAGCAGGTAGAACTCCTCGTCAACGTGGACGAGCGGGTTGCCGAACAGGATCAGACGAAACGCCAGCGCGATCGCGGCAAATTGCAGGAACGCCAGCCAGGTGCCGGAAATTGCATACGAACCGATGCGAACGCGCGACGGCTGCGTTGTTGCCGCCGGTACAAATGTAGCGCGCGCGACTTCCTCCACGTGTTAGCTCCGCAATCCCGATAACGGCCCATAGCGTTGCGCCCGGGCCTTTACTTCCAAAAAAACTGCGCGTTACAATTATAAACCAGGTATGAATGGTAACCTGCAGATACGAAAACGGCGCTGCCGGGCCCCACCGATCCGACACCGCAAACGTACGTGTCTGCAAGGCCAGCCTTGGGCATCCCTGTCAAGGTTTTTCACTTGACCCAGTCGAGCCCGATCTCTTCGTAGAGTTCGCGGCTTTCGGCCCAGTTTTCCTCGACCTTGACGTGAAGGTACAAGTGGACCGTGGTTCCGAGCAGGGTGCCAAGTTCCTTGCGCGCAGCCTCGCCGATCGCTTTCAGCCGCGCGCCGCCTTTGCCCAGCACGATCGGCCGCTGGCTGTCGCGGGCAATGACGATCTGCTGATGGATCTCGACCGATCCGTCCTTGCGGGTCTGATAGCTCTCGGGACGCACCGCGCTGTCATAGGGCAATTCGTCGTGCAACTGGCGATAGAGCTGCTCGCGGGTGATTTCGGTGGCGAGCAGCCGTTCCGACGCGTCGGACACCTGATCCTCGGGATAGTGCCAAGGACCTTCGGGCATCGCCGCGCCCAGCCGTGCCTTCAACTCTGCCACGCCGTCGCCGGTCAGCGCCGAAACAAAGAACACTTCGTCAAACCCGCCCGCCGCGCTCAATTCCTGCGCCGCGACCAGCAACGGTTCCTTGGGCGTCGCATCGACCTTGTTGAGCACCAGGATGCGGCGTTCGGGGCGCGTAGCGAGCGAGGCCAGGATCGGTTCGAGGTATTCGCGCCGTTTCTTGCGCGCATCGACCACCAGCACGATGGCATCGGCCGCGCTCGCCCCTTCCCATGCGGCATGAACCATTGCGCGGTCGAGCCGGCGGCGCGGTTCGAACAGGCCGGGGGTATCGACCAGCATGATCTGGGCGGCGCCTTCGATCGCGATGCCCATCAGCCGCGCGCGCGTCGTCTGCGCCTTGTTTGAAACGATGGCGACCTTTTGCCCGACCAGCGCGTTGACCAGCGTCGATTTTCCGGCGTTGGGCGCGCCGATCACCGCGACGAGGCCGCAGTGTTGCGGCGGGGTTGGCGAAGGTTGGGTGTCGGTCATGATGTCACTTATCCAAAATTCTGCATGAATTCGCGTGCGGCGGCGGTTTCGGCGTCCTGCTTGCTCGATCCGCGTGCGGTTGCCTCACCCACGCCGCCGACGGCGACGGTCACGGTAAAGGTCGCGGCATGATCGGGCCCATCGCGGGACACCACGGTATAGACTGGCGGCTTGCGCCGGTTGCCCGCCGCCCATTCCTGCAACGCCGCCTTGGGATGTTTGCGCTGCCCGGCGCCGGCGGCGACCGTCGGTCCCCACGCCCGACGCACGAAATCGCGCGCCATGTCGAACCCCCGTTCGAGGAACAGGGCGCCGATCAGCGCCTCCATCACGTCGCCCAGGATATTGTCGCTGTTGGCGCCGCCGTCATCGCGCGCCTGTTTGCCCAGCCGGATATGCGGCGCAATCACCAGCGCGCGCGCGATCGCGGCGCAGGTTTCCCGGCTGACCAGCACGTTCAGCCGCTGCGACAGCTTGCCCTCGCTGGCGCCGGCTTCGGTGTGCAGCCATTCGGCAATCGCCAGACCCAGCACGCGGTCGCCCAGGAATTCCAGCCGCTGGTAATCGCGGGCTTCGCCCAGCGATCCGTGAGTCAGCGCTTCGCGCCAAAGGCTGTCGCTGTGCGGGGTATGGCCGGTCAGCGCGGTCAGGAAGTCCCTGGTGGCAGGTTCCAGAACAGAAGTCAGAATGTGCCCCCGATGCGGTTCCAGCGCGCGGACGTGAACCACGTCCAGGGCAGGAACCAGTTGGCGCCGCCGTCGGTCGACCACATGACGATGGTGGCGCGGCCAACCAGGTTTTCCTGCGGAACCAGACCGATCCCGCCGCCTTCCATCGCCGGGAAACGGCTGTCCATCGAATTGTCGCGATTGTCGCCCATCAGGAACAGTCGGTCGGCCGGGATTGTCACCAGCGGCGTATCATCCTGCGGACGATAGCCGAGGTCGAGCACGTTATAGCTTTTGCCCTCGGGCAGGGTTTCCTTGAACTGCGGATAATGGCAGGTCGGCGTGCCATCCTTTTCCAGCACTTCGAATTCGGGCGAGACGCAGCCGGTGTTGGCCGAGATGCGGATGACGAAATCGCTCTGCCGCACTTTGGGCACGGCAGTGCCGTTGATGTAGAGCGTGCCGCCCTTCATCTGGATGGTGTCGCCAGGCAAGCCGATCACGCGCTTGATATAATCCACATCGTTGCCGGGCGGCGCCTTGAAGATCACGACGTCGCCGCGCTTTGGCTGATTGGCAAAGATCCTGCCGGGAATCAGCGGCAGACTGAACGGCATCGAATATTTTGAAAAGCCATAAGGCCACTTGGCCGCCAACAGGTAATCGCCGTTTTCGAGGCGGGGCAGCATCGATTCCGACGGGATATTGAACGGTGAAAAGATAAAGCTGCGGAAAATTCCGACGATCAGCACCAGCTTGATCAGGAAAACGAAAAAGTTTTCCTCTTCCCTGACCTTTTCCGGTTTGCCGCCGCGCGCGACGCGGGCGGCGATGTCGGCGGCTGGATCACCCGTTTTGGGCTTGCTGGCTCCCGTTTCCGGGGCTTGTTCGGGCATATCGTTCATCGTCGCGGTCATGTTGGGCCGGATGCATTCCGT